>CAJICA010000059.1_pt1 | contig 9961 bp, 9 predicted proteins | sample 9199501 | NCBI WGS metagenome assembly CAJICA01 (sample SAMEA7708319, study PRJEB35096) | sediment metagenome | biome: marine neritic benthic zone biome [ENVO:01000025]; feature: sediment [ENVO:00002007]; material: shallow marine sediment [ENVO:03000034] sea grass bed [ENVO_01000059] ... | reverse complement strand
CCGCGGCCGTCAAGGACGGCAACAACATCCCGTTCGACCGGTCGACCTTGGCGTGGGGCGAAATCGCGGCTGGCACCGTCGCCGATTTTGCCGGCGTCGCCTATGACGATTCGGAAGTCGAGGAGGTGCGGCGCCTACTCCGTTTCAAATCCGGCAGCACCTTCAACTTCTCGGCCGACGAGCTGTCGGCGCTCGGGGAGCGCCTCACCGCCATCAAGCCCCGCGACCCGGCAAGCAACGAAGCGGCGGCGCAGGCTTACCGTCGGGTTTTAGCGGACCGCTTCGCGGCCTACCGCGACAACGGCCTCGACGGTATCGCGAACTATGTCCACGACCGGAAACGGCTGGAACCGTCACAGCAACTGCGCGCGGTTGAAGCCACGGCCGAAGATGTACTGACGACGTTCTTTCCCGATTTCTGGACGGCGCTCACCACGTTTCCGGCCGGCCAGAGTTCGGACGTGTCGAGCCAGTTCTTTTGGGTCAAACGCGCTGTCGAGGGCCGCCCCGCCTTCATCCTCATCCATCAAATGACCCAGGCGGCCGACGATTTCCTGCTACTCAGCCAGCGCCAGTTCTATGTCGGGCACACCTACGAATCGCTTCAGGTGCTCAGCCTGGCCTTGCCAACAGATGACGGCACCATCGTCTTCAGTCTGAACAGCGTCGCCACCGACCAGATCACCGGCTTCTTCAGCGGCCTGGCCCAGTCCATCGGCCAAACCCGAACCAGAGACAGCATGGTCAGCCACTTCGAGAACGTTCGCCAGACGCTCGAAAACTAAAGCTCAAGAAAAAGGAAAATCGCCGTGGCGAGCACCGCTTTGGCATCAACGGCCTAATCTCAAGGTCACTTGGCGAGAACGCCTTGAGTGGGCACTATGGCCCGCGGCCAACAAGCGCCGCGCTAACAGGCCGAACACATGGCAGCACCGACCAGCCCTGCGCACCGTCCGAAAATCCCTTGCCAACAGGGAGCCGTCCACACATGGCTATTCCTTGCCGCCCCGCCTGGCCCCGACCTTCGGACCTTATGACGTCAATGTCGGCTTTCGAGTTAATTCCTTCCGGGTAGCTCTCAGCTTCGGACGCAACCAAGACCGGCGATGCAGGGCGAAAAACGACCCTCTTCAGAAGTTGGCACGGCTCGCCCGTCTTGTCTCGCGGAGACTAACGGCCGAAGGGCGGGGAATCTATCCAGTCGGAATGGCCCAGCAACCAGAAGGTGCGGGTCAACTCGCCGGCTTCGGCCCCGAGGACGATCCCCCCACGATCAACGCGCGTACAATCGATAGAGCGGCGATGAGCGCACCAACCGCCGCCGCTATTCCGACCACCGCCACGCCCTGCTTCACCGTAATGCCCGCGAACGCCCAAATGATGACCAGCAAATAGGCGATGTCCTTGCGGATCCAGCCCACCAAGGCTGCGATGATCATGCCCAGAAGCACCATCGCTACCGCCCACGGTTCGGCTCCCATGCCGAGGGGCCGCAAACCCTTCTCCTCCAGGACCACCGTGAGGTTGGTGATGGTCGCGACCGTGATCCACGCGACGTAGACTTGAAACGGAATTCGCACGCACCACAGCTCGGCGGTCGATGCCTGTGGATGGCGCGGCAACTCACGATAAATCAGCACCAATGAGCCCAACAGAACCAGCATGACGACCAGCGTCGAGCCGAAATATCCATAGTGCCAAAGCAGGATCCATCCGATGTTGGCTAGGCAGCTCACCCAAAACGGCAGCGCTAACGCTTGCAACAAGGCGGTGGTGCGCTGTTTGGGCATCGCCTGGAAGATCCCGTACGCAACGAGCCCAAGGTAAATCAAGCCCCAAATAGAAAATACGTAGCCCGAGGGCGTGAAGTAGACCTGGAACCGGTCCGAGATCTCCCCGGTACTCTGACCATTGATCGGCAGAGCATTGGCCAGCCAGTTGACGACGATTGTAGCCGCTATCAGCAGAAGCGTAATCGTTTGCCGCATGTGTCGGAGTTCCTACTGAAGATTGAGGTGCTGATTCTGCTAATGGTGCCATCATTTTGGTGCTATTTGGAGCGGTGGCCCCGCGGAGCCACCGCCCCGGGGTTGGCAATCAGTTATTCGTCGCATTCGCCAAGTTCGCGACGACTTCATCGACGTTGAACTTGGCCGGTTTTTGCCGCGGCGGGTACTCAGAAGGCGAAGACCGACCGGTCGCAAGTGAAGAGCTATTTGCCCCTGCCGTACCCCCTCTCTTGAGAAACTGGCGCGCCCGGGAAGACTCGAACTCCCAACTTTCTGATCCGTAGTCAGAGGCTCAATCGCCCTCCAGCCGCCTCAACTCTCCGGCTCACGAGATGGAAGCAAAGACGTGCGTGAAGGCCGGCTCGAGTTGGTAGCTATATGGTAGCTGGCCAACAGGTAGTCTGCGGCCTCTGCTTCAAGCTCTTGATTCTACTGGCGTCCCCAACGGGATTCGAACCCGTGTTGCCGGCGTGAAAGGCCGGTGTCCTAGGCCTCTAGACGATGGGGACGCGCTGCCGGCTCCATGTAGCCGCCGGGTCTCCAGAAATCAAGGGACGGCACCATCATGCCAGCGTCATGGACCCGTCATCTGTTGGCCATGAAAGCGCGGCACCGTTTGGCCGTCCATTCGTTCGCCTAGGCCCCGCCTATCCCCGATCACACCAGGCGGGGCCGCCCCAACCCCGCAACGTAGTCCGGCGGTGGACAGCCGGCCGGAACCGCCATAGACCGGCGCCTATGCAGGCTTCGATCAGCCGGCGGCGCCTTCTTGTTATCACCAATCCCGCGGCGCGCGGCGGCGCCGGCCGGCGCTTCGACCGGCGGTTGGCCGCGCTTCGCGCGCAAGGCATGGCCGTCGAGTTGTCCCGGACGGCTGCACCCGGCGACGCCAGGCGCATGGCGGCGGAACTGCCCCTGGCCGACGTCGACGCGGTTGTCGGCGTCGGCGGCGACGGCACGCTGAACGAGATCATCGGCGGTCTGCTCGCGCGCCGCGAATCGCCGCCGCCCCTCGGCGTCATTCCGCTGGGCACGGCGAACGTGATTGCGCGGGAGCTCGGCATTCCCCTGAACGACGACGCTGCCATCGCCCGCATCATTGCGACGGCGCAGCCGACCCACATCCATGTCGGCTCAGCCAATGGGCAGGCGTTCGTGCAGATGGCCGGTTGCGGCTTCGATGCGCGGGTCGTGGCGCATGTCAGCTTGCGGCTCAAGCGGCATGTCGGGCGCTTGGCCTATGTCTGGCAAACCCTGGCGGAAGCGGCGCGCAACACGCCCTCCCGGTACGCCGTCCGCATCGACGGGCGGGATCACGACGCCGCCTCAGTGGTGATCGCCAACGGCCGCTTTTACGGCGGCCCGTTCGTGGCCGTGCCCAACGCGCGGCTGACCGCGCCAACTCTGTTCGTCTGCCTGCTGGGCGGCGCGCGGCGCCGGGACGTGTTGCGTTACGGCTGGGGCCTGGTCTCCGGGCGGCTATCGCAGTTCCATGACGTCCGCATCGTTGAGGGCCGCCACGTCGAGGTCGAGAGCAAACTGCCGGCCGACGCCCACGGCGTCGTACAGGCCGACGGTGACATCGCGACGGCCTTACCCCTGCGCGTCAGCCTGCATGACCGGACGCTGCCAGTTCTCGCCGCGCCGGCCTAGCGTTTGCGCGACTCGCATTTCTGTTCGCACCACGCCTTGATCACGGCGCGCAGCGCGGTCTTGCGCTCCCGCACATCGGCCAGCGTCTCGAAATACATGTAACGCACCGTCTCGCCGCCGCCGACCAGGTGAGGGTGGTCGCCGTCGATCTCGGCGCCGCGGTGGAACATCAGGCTCACCTTCTTCTTCGTGTTCGGGTTGATGCTGGCGATGTTGCCTTCGTAGGTGAAGGTCGGGCTCTTCCACTTGATGCACTCGCCGACGCGCTTGTCCGCATCGAGCACTGTTTTGCGCACGGCTTCGATCACCGGCTTCAGCGGATGGGCGCTCGCCGCCATCCACGCGTCGACTTCCGGGCTCCGTCCGGTCATGGTCCTCGCGGTCCGCCTCGGCGGCGCCCTTCAAACGCAATTGAACGCCATTCATCCGAGATGCTGGGCGAGGAAGGCGTGGGTGCGTTCCCCGGCCAGGCGTGCTGCTTCGGCGTGATAGCTGCTCCGCCGGTCGCAATTGAAGCCGTGACCGGCGCCTTCGTAGACATGAATCGGTACGTCTGGATGCGCTGTCCTCACGGCGTCCACGCCGTCCAGCGGGATCGCCGCATCGTCCGCGCCGAAATGCAGCATTATCGGGCACTTCGGCCGGCGCGCCATTTCATCGGGGATCTGCCCGCCATAGTAGCCGACCGCCACGTCGAGCCGGCAGGCATCGGCCGCGATCCAAGCGATGGTACCGCCGAGGCAATAGCCGATCAGCCCGGTCTTCGCCGTATCCAGCGCGGCCAGCGCCGCGTCCGTATCGGCGATCACCGCTTCCCACGTTAGCCGGCCACGCAGCGCCCGGCCTTCCACGACGTTGTCCGGCGTGTAGTCGAAATTGACGCCGCGCTCGACCCGGTCGAAGTAGGCGGGCGCGATCGCCCGGTAGCCGCCCGCCGCGAACCGGTCGGCGACCTCGCGGATATGGGCGTTCACGCCGAATATCTCCTGGGCGATCACCAGGCCGCCCCGGGGCCCTTCTTCCGGCTCGGCCTTGTAGGCGGCCAGGCGATGGCCGTCCGCCGCCGTCAACTCGATCCAGTCTCCCATCTCTCGTTCCCTGGTTTTGGCGCCGTCTTCAGAACGGCGCGCGGATCCTTTGGCGATATGCCCGACGCACCGAACTGGCGCCCGACGCCTGAAGCTAAGCTAGTCCGATGCCGACCGAAAGCCGCATCGAGATACCGTGTCCCCAATGCATGAGCCGGCAACGCCGCCTTGTCCGCTGGATACGCGTATTTGAGTGTTTCGTGTGTGGCACTTGCGGACGCCGGGTCCAGCTTGTGCACGACGACGGTGAAGCCTAGCCGAACGCGTACCGCCCGGTAAGCCGAAACGGCGTCGCCCGGTCCGGCTGCTCATAGAGGCAGATCGCGTCCACGGTCAGCCCATCGGTCCCCACGACCTCATCCGCCATCCGCCACAGCCGGTCCCAAAACCGGGCGCGCTCCGGGTCGTCGAGGCGGCATGTCAGGGTCATGTGAAAGCGAAAATCGTCGAAAACGAACGGATAGCCCCAAGTCTCGAGGTTGTCGCGCTGCCGGTCGTTGAGAAGGCCTGGCCGCCGACGCGCCAGGTCGGCCTCGGTGGTCGGCGCGCGAAACTCGTCGAACACACGCACGCATTCGTCAGCCAACGCCTGCAATGCGGTTTCGGCGCGGCTTGTCATCAGCGCCAAGAACCCGCCGAGACTAGCCAGGCGTAAAGGTGCCATTTCGAATACCGCGCATCCCGCGGCGAAGTCGCGCAGCGCCGTCTCCAGGTCGACGCGGGATGTCCCCTCCGCCAACGCGAACGGTGCCTTCAGGGTCGCATGAAAACCGTAGTGGCGCGGCGATTCCGTGACTTGACGAATACGGCCCTGGTCGATGCCGGGCAGGCGCGGCTGTGCCAGTTCCGTGCCCGAGATAGGATCGCGGCCCAGCCAACGTGTGCCGAACCGCCAGAGTTGCGACACCGGGTCCGGGGCGAAATAGACCGCGTAGCGCGCGGGCATCTAGATGACTTGCCGACCTTCCCGCCAAACGCAGCGCGTCACGGGTACCTCCCCAACTTGGCGGACTCGGATCAGGTCCGCCCGTTTGCCGTCTTCGATCCGCCCACGGTCGTCGAGGCCGACGGCGTCTGCAACATTGGCCGAAACAGTGGCGACCGCATCCGGCAAATCCAGCTCGCAGCGGTCGCGCAAGACGAACGCCGCGTGTAGCAGGCTCTTCGGCGCATAGTCTGACGACAGCCCGTCTAGCAGCTCCGCCTGGGCCAGGTCGAGCGCCGACACGTTGCCGGAGTGCGAGCCGCCGCGCACCACGTTCGGCGCGCCCATGATAATCGACATGCCGCGGTCGCGGGCCGCGTTGGCGGCCTCCACCGTCGTCGGGAACTCGGCAATGCGAATACCGTCGCCGATCGCTTCGTCGACATGTTCCGGCGTCGTATCGTCGTGACTGGCCAGGGGGATCGCCCGGCCGTTCAGATGTTTCAGCACCTCGCGCCGATGCCGATCGGCGTACTTGGCTTGTACCGAGCGCCGCTCCGCGATGTGCGCGGCGATCTCGTCTTCCGACCAGTTTTCCCGTTGATGAAACGCCTGCAGCCGCGCCATGTCGCGCCACTGCCGTTGGCCCGGCGTGTGGTCCATCAGCGATACCAGTTGCACCAGCGGGTTGTGAGCGAACGGCTCGAATAGCTCCAGTAGGGCAGGGTCCGCCAGCTCGCAGCGCATATGGACCATGTGCTCCGCACGCAACAACTGGTGCTGCTGCGCCTCCTCGATAGCCTCGACAGCCATCTTTAGGATTTGACGGCGCATACTGCCTTCCCGAAACTCGCCGACGGCGATCGCGTCGAACACTGTCGTGATGCCGGCGCCGGCGATCTGCATGTCGTGGGCGATGATCGAGCTGAGCGGCGTCGGCCATACGACACCCGGCCGTGGCACCAGATGCTTTTCGAGATTGTCGGTGTGCATCTCGATCAGGCCCGGCAGCAGGAAGTCGCCGTCCAGGTCGATACCCACGGTCACGCGGCCGCTGTCGACGGCCGCGATTCGCCCGTCCACGACCTTGGCGCTACCCTCGATAACTTCGTCGCGCCGCACGATGCGCGCGTTGGTGAAGACCGTCTCCGTGCTCACGCCGCCGCCCTATAGACCTCGACCTCGAACAGCGCGTCCGCCACCGCGGCTCGCACCTCGTCATCGTGAAAGATGCCGACGATGGCCGCGCCACGCGCCTTGGCTTCGTTGATCAGCGTAATGACGGTCTCGCGGTTGCGTGAGTCAAGGGAGGCCGTCGGCTCGTCGAGCAGCAAAATCGGATAGTCCGCGACAAAGCTCCGCGCGATATTGACCCGTTGCTGTTCGCCGCCGGAGAAGGTCGCCGGCGCCAGGCCCATCAGGTTTTCCGGTATCCGCAGCCGTTCCAGCATTACCGCGGCGCGATCTTTGGCGGTCGTTGCCGCGACGCCCATCTGGATCAATGGATCGGCCACGATCTCGACCGCCGGGACCCGCGGAATGGCCCGCAGGAACTGACTGACATAGCCCATCGTCCGGCGGCGGATTTCGAGGACCGTGCGCGGTTCGGCTGTCCGAATGTCGATCATCCGCGACCCATGGTGGATCATGATCGATCCTGATTGTGGCCGATAATTGGCATAGATGGATCGTAGAAGCGTCGATTTGCCGGCGCCGGACGGGCCCCATAACGCGACGCATTGGCCGGCGTCCACCGCCAGGTTGAGGCCGTCGAACACCGGAATCTCGGTGCCACCCTGGGTGTGGAGCGTGAACGTCTTATGCAGACCCGAAACCTCGATCATGGTCGTCATCGTCGACACCTAAGGCTGCAGCACCGAGCTGACCAGCAGCTGGGTGTAGGCATGATGAGGGTCATCGAGCACCTGGTCCGTCAAACCGCTTTCCACGACCTCGCCGCGCCGCATCACCATCAGCCGATCCGCCAGCAAGCGGACAACCGCCAGATCATGTGTGACGACGATTGCCGCAATATGAAGGTCGCGCACCAGCCCGCGCAGCAGGTCGAGCAGGCGCGCCTGGACCGACACGTCGAGGCCGCCCGTGGGCTCGTCCATGAACACCAGTCGCGGCTTCGACACAAGGTTGCGGGCAATCTGTAGCCGTTGTTGCATGCCGCCCGAGAAAGTGTCCGGGGCATCGTCGACCCGTCCCAAGTCCAGCTCGACCCGGCCGAGCCAGTCGAGCGCCGCGCCGCGGATCTCGCCGTAGTGCCTGGCGCCGACCGCCATCAGCCGCTCGCCGACATTGCCGCCGGCGCTGATGTTCATGCGCAGGCCGTCGCGGGGGTTCTGATGCACCATACCCCAGTCCGTCCGCTGCAACAGCCGGCGCTCCGGCTCCGAGAGGTCGGCAATGTCCGTCAGGCCGCGCATCCGCACGTCATACGCGACCGTCCCAATGCTCGGCGCGAGCTGGCCCGACAGGCAGCGCAGCAATGTCGTCTTGCCGGAACCCGATTCCCCAACCACGCCCAGCACCTCGCCGGGGTAGAGGGTGAAGCAGACGTCGCGGCAGGCGACCACCGCGTCGAACCGTTTCTCGAGACTGCGGACCTCCAACAGCGGGCCTGTCTCGCTCATCCGTCGCGCTCCAGTGCCGCTTGGTACGCGGCGATATCCGCCCGCGCCGCCGGATTGTCGTGGCCATCGGCCCGGCGCCGTTCGCAGTAGTGGCTGTCGGAGCACACGAACATCTTCTGGCCCCGGTCGTCGAGGATCACCTCGTCGAGGAAGCTGTCGTCAGCGCCGCACAAGGCGCAGCTCTCGTCCCAGCTCTGAATCTCGAACGGGTGGTCGTCGAAATCGAGGCTCTTGACCGTCGTGTAGGGCGGCACGGCATATATCCGCTTCTCACGGCCGGCCCCGAACAACTGCAGCGCCGGGAAGTCATCCATCTTCGGATTGTCGAATTTCGGGATGGGTGTCGGCGACATCACGTAGCGGCCGTTCACCATCACCGGATAGCTATAAGAGGTGGCGATATGGCCGTACCGGGATATGTCTTCATACAGCCGGACATGCATCAGCCCGTATTCGGCGTAGCCATGGATCATCCGGCATTCAGTCTCCCGCGGCTCGAGCTGCCGCAGCGCTTCCGGTTGCGGCACCTGATAGACTAGGATCTGCCCTTCGCGCAGCCCGGTTTCCGGAATCCGATGCCGTGTTTGAATGACGGACGCCTCCTCGGTCGCCTCCGTCGTCGCGATGTCGGCGGTGCGTTCGAAGAATTTGCGAATGCTGACGGCGTTGGTCGTATCGTCGGCACCCTGATCGATGACCTTCAGGACATCGTCGGGCCCGATGACACTGGCGGTCACCTGGATGCCGCCGGTCCCCCAACCGTAGGCCAGGGGCATCTCGCGGCTGCCGAAGGGCACCTGATAGCCCGGCACGGCCACCGCCTTCAGCAGGCAGCGGCGGATCATGCGCTTCGTTTGCTCGTCCAGGTAGGCGAAGTTGTAGCTGTCTTCGGCTTCCGTATCGCCCAACTCGGTCACTCCGCCGCCTCCGCCTGACGAGCCGTCTGCTCATGACGGGTGAGATGTTCGGCCCGGAGTTGGCGGATGAGCTGCAACTCGGACTGGAAGTCCACATAGTGCGGCAGTTTGAGGTGCTGAACGAAGCCGGACGCCTCGACATTGTCGCTGTGATACAGCACGAATTCCTCGTCCTGCGCAGGATATGCCGGCGTCTCCCCCAGCTCCCGCCAACGCAGCGCCCGGTCGACCAACGCCATGGCCATCGTCTTGCGCTCGTTGTGGCCGAACGTCAGGCCGTAACCGCGAGTGAAGGTGGGCGCCTGTTCCGCCGAGCCCTCGAACTGATTGATCATCTGGCACTCGGTCACTTCGATCTCGCCGATTTCGATGGCGAAGCCGAGCTCCTCGGGCACGATCTCCACCGTTACGATGCCCCGGCGGATTTCCCCGGCGAACGGATGGTTGCCGCCGAAGCCCCGCTGTGTTGAGTAGCCCAGGGCCAGCAGGAACCCTTCGTCGCCCCGCGCCAGGTTCTGCAGTCGCTGATCGCGGTCGGCCGGGAAGGAGAGGGGCTGCCGGGTCAGATCGCGCGGCGGCGCGTCCCCATTGGCTTCCTCCACCTCGATCAGCCCCTCATTGCTGAGAATGTCGGTCACCCGCGGCATGTCGTTGGCGACACTTGACGGTGCGGCATCGACCGCATGTGCGGGCCGCTGTCCGGCCAAGCCCATGTCGAGCAGCCGGT
>CAJICA010000152.1_pt1 | contig 10058 bp, 6 predicted proteins | sample 9199501 | NCBI WGS metagenome assembly CAJICA01 (sample SAMEA7708319, study PRJEB35096) | sediment metagenome | biome: marine neritic benthic zone biome [ENVO:01000025]; feature: sediment [ENVO:00002007]; material: shallow marine sediment [ENVO:03000034] sea grass bed [ENVO_01000059] ... | reverse complement strand
TCATGGCGCGGCAATCTAGCGATGCCGTGGAGTCATGCCTACGCCGGAGCCCGCGCCTGGCACGGAAAAACGGCCGTCGGCGGGGGAACCGACGGCCGCAAAGGGGCCTGGATCAACCCGAGAGGGTTGTCGGAGACGTACGGCGCTTCTCGCAATAATTTCGATCACCGCCGCAACGCCCTGCCAGAACACCGTTCCGATGTGACGAGAATTGGCTTGGTTCTGGGCAATAATGTGTTCGGAGGGATAACTTGTGCACAGTCTGGCGCATTTACGGCGTGCCTAGGTCTGTTCGAGTGGCCCGCCCGCTTTTTGCCACGCGTCGATGCCGCCCCGCAGATGGCACGACGTCGACAGCCCGGCCTGCTGCGCCGCCTCGACCGCCATTGCCGAGCGCTCACCGTAAGCACAATAGAATACCAGGCGGCGGCCGGTCGCCGACGCCAGCTCGTGCAGCATCCCGCCCGGCGCGACGTTCTCGCCCAGATCCGGATACGGCGTGTGGACTGATCCGGGTATCACCCCGTGTTTCTGTCGCTCGGCCTGATCGCGCAGGTCGACGAAGGTGCAGTCCTTCGCACCGACCAGTTCGCAGCCGTCCGCGCACGACACCGACCACCCTTTGGCGTCGATCTCCGCCTGCGCCTTGCCGACTTTCAGGTTCGCCGGCACTGCGACGTCCATCATCTTCGGGTTGGGCAGATTGAGGTTCTCCATGATGTCGACATATTCGTCGACCGACGACACCTGCAGGCGCGGATTCCATTGCCGTTCCTCGCCGATCGTGCTGACCGTGTCACCCTTATAGTCGTGCCCCGGAAACACCAGCGTCTCGTCCGGCAGTTTCAGCAATCGCCCGAACAAGGAGTTGTGCTGTGTCACCGGATCGCCATTCTGGAAATCGGTCCGGCCGGTGCCGCGGATCAGCAACGTATCGCCGGTAAAAACCCGGTCGCCCATCAGGAACGAATAGGAATCGTCCGTGTGGCCCGGCGTATGCATCGCATCGAGGGACAGGCCTTCGATCGCGATTTGATCGCCGTCGCCGACCCGCATCGAGACAACGTCGACCGCCGCCTCGCGTCCCATCACCGTGATGCAGCGCGTGCGGTCCCGCAACGCGCCCAGTCCCGTGATGTGATCGGCATGCACATGGGTGTCCACGGCCTTGACCAGCCGCAGATCGAGCTCCTTCAACAGGGTGATGTAGCGTTCGACCCGGTCGAGCACCGGATCGATGATCAGCGCCTCGCCGCCGCGCCGGCTGGCGATCAGATATGTATATGTGCTCGATACGCTATCGAAGAGCTGTCGGAAAATCATCGTGCCCTCTCACCAACAGTATACCCGGTGCATCGCCCATCCACGCCCATAACAGGCATTTGATGGCCGGGAAGTGACGCCCCGCACGACCGGCAGAATTTCTTGGCCTCACATTTACGAGTCGCTTATAAGCTTCCGCTTACCTATATCCCTAGGCGAATTATCGGCGTGGTTTCGGTCGCAACCGGGGCGCCATTCCCATGAAACCAATGAATGGAGATGACCATGACCGTCACGGGCCATGACAGCATGGGTTTGCGCAAGTCCCTGAGTGTAGACGGCCGAACGTACGACTACTTTAGTTTACCCGACGCCGCCGCCCGCCTCGGCGCGATCGATCGCCTGCCTTTCTCGCTGAAGGTCCTCCTGGAAAACCTGCTGCGCCACGAGGACGGCCGGACCGTGACCTCGGACGACGCGCAGGCGGTGATCGACTGGCAGAAGGAACGCCGGTCGACTCGGGAGATTGCCTACCGTCCGGCCCGCGTCCTCATGCAGGATTTCACCGGCGTGCCGGCGGTCGTCGACCTGGCGGCGATGCGCGACGCCATGACGGCCATGGGCGGCGACCCGCAGAAAATCAATCCGTTGAGCGCTGTCGACCTGGTCATCGATCACTCGGTGATGGTCGACAATTTCGGCGGCGCCACGGCCTTCGACGCCAACGTCAAACGCGAGTTCGAGCGCAACCGCGAGCGCTATGAGTTCCTCAGCTGGGGCCAGCAGGCGTTCAACAACTTCCGCGTCGTGCCGCCGGGCACCGGCATCTGCCATCAGGTCAACCTCGAGTACCTCGCCAAGGTCGTCTGGTCGGAGAAAGACCAGAACGGCAAGGCCGTCGCCTACCCCGACACCTTGGTCGGCACCGACAGTCACACGACGATGGTCAACGGCCTCGCCGTGCTCGGTTGGGGCGTCGGCGGCATCGAAGCGGAAGCGGCGATGCTCGGTCAGCCGGTGTCGATGCTCATCCCCGAGGTTGTCGGTTTCGAGCTGCGCGGTCAGCTCAAGGAAGGCGCCACCGCCACCGACCTGGTGCTAATGGTCACCGAGATGCTGCGGCAGCAAGGAGTCGTCGGCAAGTTCGTCGAATACTTCGGCCCCGGCCTCGACGCCATCTCGCTGGCCGACCGCGCCACCCTCGCCAACATGGCGCCCGAATACGGCGCCACCTGCGGTTTCTTCCCGATCGACCAAGAAACCTGCCGCTATCTGCGCTTCAGCGGCCGCGACGAACACGAGGTCAAGCTTGTCGAGGCCTATGCCAAGGCCCAGGGCATGTGGCGCGACCCCGATGCCGCCCCACCGGCGTTCACCGACACCCTCACCCTCGACCTCGGCATGGTCGAACCGTCGTTGGCCGGGCCGAAACGCCCGCAAGATAGGGTCGCGCTGTCCCAGGCCGCCAAGTCCTACACCGCCGCCGAGAAGACGTTGGGCGGCAAGAACCGCGCCGTGCCGGTGAAAGGGGCAAATCATGAGCTGCGTGACGGCGACATCGTCATCGCCGCCATCACCAGCTGCACGAATACATCGAACCCGTCGGTGATGCTCGCCGCCGGTCTCCTCGCCCGCAACGCGGTCGCCAAGGGGCTGCAGGTCAAGCCGTGGGTCAAGACCTCCCTCGCCCCCGGCAGCCAGGTCGTCACCGACTATCTCGAAGCCGCCGGCGTGCAGGCCGACTTGAACACTCTCGGCTTCGACCTCGTCGGCTACGGCTGCACAACCTGCATCGGCAACTCGGGCCCGCTACCCGAGCCGATTTCGGACGCCGTCAACGCCGGCGACCTCGTGGTTTGTTCGGTACTCAGCGGCAACCGCAACTTCGAAGGCCGCGTCCACCCGCAGGTGCGCGCCAACTACTTGGCGTCACCGCCCCTAGTCGTCGCCTACGCGTTGGCCGGATCGATGAAGCGCGATCTGTACAATGACCCGCTCGGCAAGGGCAGCAACGGCAATCCCGTCTATCTCAATGACATTTGGCCGAGCAACAGTGACATTCGCGAGGCACTCGACAAGGCGCTCACGCCGGAGATGTTTCGTCAGCGCTACGGCAACGTGTTCGCCGGCACCGAGGACTGGCGTGAGATCGGCGGCACGACCGGTCAGACCTTCGACTGGCGCGACACGTCCACCTATGTGCGCCACCCCAGCTTCTTCGAAGAGATGGAAGCGGAACCCGGTGACGTCGCCGACATTGCCGGCGCGCGGTCCCTCGCCATTCTCGGCGACTCCGTCACCACCGACCACATTTCGCCGGCCGGCGCGATCAAGGCCGACAGCCCGGCCGGCGATTACCTCGTCAGCCACCAGGTCCGCCCGGTCGAATTCAACAGCTACGGCTCGCGCCGCGGCAACCATGAGGTCATGACCCGCGGCACGTTTGCGAACATCCGTATTCGCAACGAGATGGCGCCGGGCACCGAAGGCGGCTACACGACGCATTATCCGTCGGGCGACGTCATGACGATCTACGAAGCGTCGATGCGCTATCAACAGGACGGCGTGCCGCTCGTCGTCATCGGCGGTAAGGAATACGGCACCGGCTCGTCGCGCGACTGGGCGGCAAAGGGAACGCGTCTGCTGGGCGTGAAGGCGGTCATCGTCGAAAGCTTTGAGCGCATTCACCGGTCGAACCTGGTCGGCATGGGCGTCCTGCCGTTGGTCTTCGTTGACGGCGCCAATCGCCAGTCTCTCGGACTCAAAGGTGATGAGCTGTTCGACATCGGCGGTATCGCCGACGGTTTGGCGCCGCGCGCCGAGCTGACCTGCCGCATCAGCTACGCCGATGGCGCCAACCGCGAGATCCCGCTGCTCTGCCGCATCGACACCGAGGACGAGCTCGAATACTACCGGAACGGCGGTATTCTCCAGTATGTGATCCGCAACATGCTGAAAGCGGCCTAACCGGCGCCGGTCTCACCCCCAATTGATTCGTCAGGCCGCCGCTCTCGACCCATATTCGTGTCCATGCCGCGACAAGCTATTGGTTTAATTGCGGGATATCTCTTTCTCGCTATCGCCACACCGGCGGCTCACGCGGAGCCAGGACGCCTCACCGTGATCGAGCTGTTCACGGCCCAGGGCTGCGCCGCCTGCCCGCCGGCCGACGCCTACCTCGGTGAACTGGCCGCGCGCGACGACGTCCTCGCCCTTGGTTTCCATGTCGACTACTGGGACTTCATCGGCTGGCGCGACCCCTACGCCGATGCCGACTTCACGCGGCGCCAGCAAAGGTATGCCGACCGGCTCAGCATTCCCTATGTCTTCACGCCGCAGATGGTTGTCGACGGCGTGCTCCACGGGTCCGGCAGCAACCGCGGCACCATGGCGCAACACATCTCCGTGGCGGCGAGCAAGGAAAAGCCGTGGGTCGACGTTCAGCTAACGCATCATGGCGAAGGCGTCGTGCGCATTCACATGCCGAAAATGAACTATCCGGGCGAAGCGGAAATTTTCTTGGTGCGTTACGAGACCCAGCTCAAGACCAAGATCACGCGCGGCGAGAACGCCGGCCGTGAACTGACGAACTACAACGTCGTGCGCCAGTTCCAGCCCATTGCTATGTGGCACGGCGAAGCCCTCGATCTGACAGTCCCGTTGCGCCACGAGGACACCGGCGCGCCTGAAGGCTATGCCGTCATTGTGCAAGAGCCGGAGACCGGCCGCATCGTCGGCGCGACCCGCGTCCCGAAGTAAGAGCTAGGCGAGCCCCCGTTCCATCACGCTCGTCAGCCGCCGCGCGAACGCGTTCGCGTCGTCGATCGTCTCGCCCTCCGCGATACGCGCCTGATCCAGCAGCAGGAACGCCATGTCGTTGACCGCATCCGGCCCCAGCGCCGCGTCGCCCTTCGCCGCGACGCTTTCCGCGAACCGGCGGATCAGGCTGTGCTTCGGATTGATTTCCAGAATGCGCTTCGACGTCTCGTTCGTCTGGTTGTGTTGGCGCAGGATCCGTTCCAGGTGCATATCGACATCGCCGTCATCGGCCACCAGGCAAACCGCGCTGTTGGTCAGGCGGCGGCTCGGGCGCACATCTTTCACCGCATCACTCAAAGTCACCTTCAGCAGTGCCGTCAGGCTCGCGATCTCGGCCGGATCGTCCTTGTCCGCATTCGGCTGGTCGGCAATATCGTCCGTCTTGCCTTTGATCGACGTTAGGTCGATGTCACCGCGCGTCACCGAACGGAAGGTTTTGCCTTCGTATGCGCCAACACCGGGAATCCAGAACTCGTCCACTGGATCGTTCAGCAGCAGCACCTCGACGCATTTCTCTTTGAACCCTTCGAGTTGCGGCGACTCCGCCAGGGCTTTGGTCTCGTCACCGGTGATGTAGAAGATGTCGTTCTGCCCGTCGGCCATGCGGCCGACATAGTCCTTCAGGCTCACCCAGCCGTCGGCCGCGGATGAGTGGAATCGCGCCAGCTCCAGTAGATCGTCGCGTTGCGCGTGGTCTTCGTAGATACCTTCCTTGATGACCGGACCGAACAGCTCCCAGAACGTGCCATACGCCTCCGGTTCCTTCTCCGCTTTTGTCTTGAGCTCGCCGACGACGCGTTTGACGATGCCGCTGCGCATCCGCGCCAGCACCGGATTGTGCTGCAGCATTTCGCGGCTGATGTTCAGCGGTAGGTCTTCCGAATCCACCACCCCGCGCAGGAACCGCAGCCACGCCGGCAGCAGGTCGGCACAGTCGTCGGTGATGAATACCCTCTTGACGTACAGCTTGACGTGGTTGGCGCGCTCCGGATGGAACAAATCGAACGGCCGCGACGACGGTACGAACAGCAGGTTCGTGTATTCGATGACCCCTTCCTGCCGGTTGTGCAGCGTCAGCCACGGCTCGTCGAACATATGGCCGCTGTGCCGGTAGAACTCGGTGTACTGCTCTTCGGTGATGTCGCTCTTCGGCCGCGACCACAGCGCCGATCCTTCGTTGACCTGCGTGTCCTTGCCGCCGTCCAGCAGGTAGATCGGGATGGCAATGTGGTCGGAGTAGGTCTTCACCACCTGCCGCAGCCGCGTCTTGTCGAGATACTCTTCCTGTTCCGCGTTGATGTGCAGCACGATCTGCGTGCCGCGTGCGGGTGCCTCCTCGCTATTGTCGATCGTGAAGCTGCCCTTGCCGTCGCTTTCCCACCGCCAGCCCTCGAGTTCGCCAGCGCGACGGGTCAGCACCGCGACCTTGTCGGCCACCATGAAAGCCGAATAAAAGCCGACGCCGAACTGCCCGATCAGGCCGACATCGCTCTTCGCGTCACCGCTCAGACTCTCGACGAACGCCGCGGTGCCGGACCGGGCGATCGTCCCTAGGTTCTCGACCAGGTCATCGTGGTTCATGCCGATGCCGTTGTCGGTGACCGTGATGGTCTTGGCCGACAGGTCCGCCGCGATCCGAATCTTCAGATCGCCGTCGCCGGCCAACAGCTCGCTCTGCGTCAGCGCCGCGTAGCGGAGCTTGTCGCAGGCGTCCGACGCGTTGGAGATCAACTCGCGCAGGAATATCTCCTTATTGCTGTAGAGGGAGTGGGCGACGATATCCAGGAGCCGCGAGACTTCGGCCTGAAAGACGTGATTTTCTTGCGCCATGGGCGATCCCTTGCTTCCTAGGCAGGCTTCTTGCTTTCGCCGGCACATATAGTAACGGCGCCTTGATCCCGGCAAGCCCAGCCCATTGGGGATGCTTGCATTTCTGACCTGATCCCCCATTCTGATGCAATGCACGCCATGCCGGAGGCCCGGAACGTCATCGCCGTTCTGGGGCCGACCAACACCGGTAAGACCTTCCTGGCCATCGACCGTATGCTGGGTCACCAAAGCGGGATGATCGGTTTCCCGCTAAGGTTGTTGGCGCGCGAGAATTATGATCGCGTCTGCCGGCTTCGCGGTGCCGCCTCGGCCGCCCTGATCACCGGCGAGGAACGGATCGTCCCGCCCAATCCGCGCTATTTCCTGTGCACGGTCGAGGCGATGCCCATGGACCGCCGGGTCGCTTTCCTGGCGGTCGACGAGATCCAGCTCTGCGCCGACCCGGAGCGCGGCCACATCTTCACCCAGCGCCTGCTGCATGCCCGCGGCGAGCAGGAGACTATGCTTCTCGGCGCCGCGACAGCAACGTCGTTGGTGAAGCGGCTCGTCCCCGAGGCCCGCTTCACCACGCGGCCCCGCTTCTCCGAACTCCGCTACGCCGGCCAGCGCAAGCTGTCGCGCCTGCCGCCCCGCTCCGCCGTCATCGGCTTCTCGGCGGCCCGCGTGTACGAGCTTGCCGAGAAAATCCGCCGGCAGCGCGGCGGCGCCGCTGTCGTGCTCGGCGCACTCAGCCCGCGCACCCGCAACGCGCAAGTTGCGATGTACGAAGCCGGCGAGGTCGATTATCTGGTCGCCACCGATGCCATCGGTATGGGCCTCAACATGGCCATCGACCATGTCGTGTTCTCGTCCCTGCGCAAGTTCGACGGCCACACGCCCCGGGCCTTGGCCCCGGCCGAGCTCGGCCAAATCGCCGGCCGTGCCGGACGCCACATGGCTGACGGCACCTTCGGTGTCTTGGCCGATGTCAAACCGCCCGAGCCCGAAATCATCGAGGCCGTCGAGAACCACACCTTCGACACGCTCCGCGCCTTCCACTGGCGCAACAGCGCCTTGGATTTCGACAGCCCCCGCGCCCTGCGCAACAGCCTGTCCCAGCGTCCGCCCGCCAAGGGCCTCGTCCAGGCGCGCCAAGCCGACGATGTACGCGCCTTAGATCATCTGATGGAGCAGGCCGACATCGTCGGCCTTGCGGACAACCCCGAGCGCGTCCGCATTCTGTGGGACGCCTGCCAGATCCCCGACTTCCGCAAGACGATGAGCGAAAGCCACGCCCAGTTCGTCGCGCGCATCTATCGCTTTCTGATGACGGACGCTGGCGTCATTCCCGACGATTGGGCAGCCCGCGCCTTGGCGCGGCTTGACCGTACCGATGGGGACATCGACACCCTCGTCAACCGCATCGCCCATATTCGCACCTGGACCTACGTCTCGCACCGCAACACCTGGCTGCGCGATTCCGTCGAGTGGCAAGAGAAGACCCGCGCCCTTGAGGACAAACTGTCGGACGCGCTGCACGAGCGCCTGGCGCAGCGCTTTGTCGACCGCAAGGCCGCCGCCGCCGTACAGCGCCTGCGCAGCGGCGGACCGCTGCTGGCCGGTGTGACGAAAGACGGCAAGGTCGTGGTCGAGGGCGAACCGGTCGGCCACGTCGCCGGCTTTCGTTTCACCAGCACGCGCCCCGCGAACGGCGCCCGCGATGCGTTGCTCAGCGCCGCCCAGCGCGTCTTGCAGGACCACATGCGCAATCATGTCGCCGCCTGCATTGCCGCCGCCGACAGCGCCTTCACCTTCGATCGCGACGGCCGCATCTGCTGGGCAACGGCCCCGATCGCCGAGCTCCGACACGGCCACACGATCCGCCGGCCGGTCATTCATATCCTGCCGAGTGAGTTCATCGGTCCAGCGGAAATCCGCCAACTGCGCGATCGTCTCAGCGCCTGGCTTGGCGCCAAAGTCGCCCAGCAACTCAGGCCGCTCACCCGTCTCGAGTCAGCCGGACTCGCCGGCGCCGGCCGCGGGCTGGTCTATGAACTCTGCGAAGGCCTCGGCGCCGTGCCGCGTCAACAAGTCGCCGGCCAGCTCAAGGGTCTGCGGCGCCAAGACCACGACACCCTGCGCCGTCTCGGTGTCCGGTTCGGCCGCCAGACCATCCATGTCGCCGGACTTCAGCCGCCGCGCGCCGCTTCCCTCCGTCGCGCCTTGTGGAGCGCCCATAACCGCCAAACGCCGCCGCCATACAAGGCCAACAACCGGGCAACGACCATCGAACCCCAACCCTGCGTCGCAACCGGCTTCTATCTGAGTCTCGGTTACGTCGTTACCGGTCCGGTCGCGGTGCGGATCGACAAGCACGAAGCGCTGCTCCGCCGGTTAGCCCGCCTCGCACGTCAGGGCCCGTACCAGGTGACAGCGGCGGATATGAGCTTGGTCGCCGCCGACCCATCCGCCTTCGCCGCCATCGTCAGGGCCAGCGGTTTCCTTGTGGATGATGACGACGGTGATCTCACGGTGCGTTTGCGCGGCCGTGGCCGGCGCAACGGCAAGAAAAAGAGGCCAACCCGACCCCGGCAACCTGAGACGGACTCGCCCTTCGCCAAGCTGCGGGATCTTCAGCTTGCGCGATAGTCCCGACAACGCGGGCGCGCTACGCCTCGACAAATGGCTGTGGTTTGCGCGCTTCTGCAAAACCCGCACGCTGGCCGCGACGCTGTGTCGCTCAGGCCGTGTTCGCGTCAATAAGACGCCGACCGAGAAACCGAACCACCAGGTTCGCCCCGGCGACATTCTGACCTTTCCCCAGGGCGCGGGAGTCCGGATCGTCCGGGTCCTTGGCCTCGGGCAACGCCGCGGGCCGGCACCCGAGGCCGCTCTATTGTATGACGACTTGACCCCGCCCGCGCCCAAGCCCCCGGAGGCCGTCGCGCCGCGCCCCCGCGGCGCCGGCCGGCCGACGAAACGCGACCGCCGCTCCCTGGAGCGGCTCCGCAACCACACCCCTCCATGACGAGGCCCGCATGATCAACAGAATCAAGGATCTGCTCTCGGCCGGTGGCAGCATCCCACAGCCGGCCACCGGCAAAGACAAGCTGCACGTCGCCGCCGCGGCGTTGCTGGTCGAAGCCGCCCGCCTCGACGACGACTTC
>CAJICA010000060.1_pt1 | contig 10176 bp, 9 predicted proteins | sample 9199501 | NCBI WGS metagenome assembly CAJICA01 (sample SAMEA7708319, study PRJEB35096) | sediment metagenome | biome: marine neritic benthic zone biome [ENVO:01000025]; feature: sediment [ENVO:00002007]; material: shallow marine sediment [ENVO:03000034] sea grass bed [ENVO_01000059] ... | reverse complement strand
GGCGTGCGCCTCGGCGTCCTGCTTCATCTGGTCGATCTCGGCGTCCGAGAGACCCGAGCTGGCCTCGATGGTGATCTTCTGCTCCTTGCCGGTGCCGAGGTCCTTGGCCGACACGTTCAGGATGCCGTTGGCGTCGATGTCGAAGGCCACCTCGATCTGGGGCACCCCGCGCGGCGCCGGCGGAATCCCGACCAGGTCGAACTGGCCGAGCACCTTGTTGTCGGCGGCCATCTCGCGCTCGCCCTGGAAGACGCGGATGGTGACCGCCGTCTGGCTGTCCTCTGCGGTCGAGAAGACCTGCGATTTCTTGGTCGGGATGGTCGTGTTGCGGTCGATCAGACGGGTGAAAACACCGCCCAGCGTCTCGATACCAAGCGATAGCGGCGTCACGTCGAGCAGCAGGACGTCCTTGACGTCACCAGCCAGCACACCGGCCTGGATGGCGGCGCCGATGGCCACGACCTCATCCGGGTTCACGCCGCGGTGCGGCTCACGGCCGAAGAAGTTCTTCACGGTGTCGATCACCTTCGGCATGCGGGTCATGCCGCCGACCAGGATCACTTCCTGAATCTCGTTCGGCTTGAGCCCGGCATCCTTGAGCGCCGACTTACAAGGGTCGATGGTGCGCGCGATGAGCTCGTCGACCAACGCTTCGAGCTTGGCTCGCGTCAGCTTGATGTTCAGATGCTTTGGACCGGATTGGTCGGCCGTGATGAACGGCAAATTGACTTCCGTCTGGCTCTGGGAGCTGAGCTCGATCTTCGCTTTTTCAGCCGCTTCCTTCAGACGCTGCAGCGCGAGCTTGTCCTGGCGGAGATCGATGCCCTGCTCCTTGCGGAACTCGTCGGCGAGGTAGTCCATGATCCGCGCGTCGAAGTCTTCACCGCCGAGGAAGGTGTCGCCGTTGGTCGACTTCACTTCGAAAACGCCGTCGCCGATCTCGAGGATCGAGATATCGAAGGTGCCGCCACCGAGGTCGTAGACGGCGATGGTGCCCGCGCCCTTCTTCTCCAGACCGTAGGCGAGGGCCGCGGCGGTCGGCTCGTTGATGATACGAAGAACGTCCAAACCGGCGATGCGGCCGGCGTCCTTCGTCGCCTGGCGCTGGGAATCGTTGAAGTAGGCCGGGACGGTGATCACCGCCTGGGCGACTTCGCTGCCGAGATAGGCGTCGGCGGTGTCCTTCATCTTCTGCAAAATGAAGGCGCTGATTTCACTCGGGCTGTAGTTCTTGCCGTTGGCGGAGACCCAGGCGTCGCCGTTGTCGGCTTTGACGATCCTGTAGGGAACGAGTCCCTTGTCCTTTTCGGTCATCGGGTCGTCGTGACGCCGGCCAATGAGCCGCTTGATGGCAAACAGCGTGCTTTCCGGATTGGTCACGGCCTGGCGCTTCGCCGCTTGCCCGACCAACCGCTCGCCGCCATCGGAGAAGGCAACCATCGACGGCGTCGTCCGCGCGCCCTCCGCATTCTCGATGACTTTGGCCTGGGACCCCTCCATCACCGCGACGCAGGAATTCGTGGTGCCCAGATCGATGCCGATAACCTTGCCCATTAGCCTCTTTCTCCCTCAGCAGACCCGCCCGGCCCTGACGGCGCCGCGCAAGTCCCTGGAACTGAAACGATTTGATATGTCGAGTCCGACGATCTGGATATAGGTGGCCCGGAAACGCCCTACAACCGTCAGGAATCCTTGCTAAACGGTCGTGTCCACCTTCTTTTCTTCGGGCTGACCCTTAGCGACGCCAACCATGGCGGGCCGTAGGAGCCGATCGTTCAGGACATAGCCCGGTTGGAGAAGCTGGACGACCGTTCCGGCAGCCTTGCCGCTATCCGGCACCTCAAACATGGCCTGATGAAAGTTCGGATCAAACCGATCGTTCAGCGGGGTGATCTTGACGATGCCATGCTTGTCGAAGGCCGCCAGCAAATCCCGCTCGACCGCCTGGACGCCGGCGTGCAGGGTCTTCAGCAGCTCGTTCTCGGCGACCTTGTCCTCAGGGGCCGCCTCGATGGCCCGGCGGAGGTTGTCCGAAACGTTCAGCAGATCCTTGGCAAAATTGGACACCGCATATTTGTGGGCGTCCTCAAGCTGACGCTCGTTCCGCTTTCTGAGGTTCTCCATTTCAGCGACCGCCCGTAGCAACTGGTCCCGGTACTCCTGAGCCTGCCGCTGCAATGCCGCGATCTGCTCTTCGGGCGTCGGTTCGGGCGGAGGGGCAGTCTCGGCCGGCGGCTCTTCCGCCGGCGCCGCGTCAGCCGGGGCCGGTGCTTCGGCATCGTGCCCGTTGACCTTCGGCTCGTCTTCGGCCTTGGCGGCCTCTTGCTTTTCCTTGTCTTCTTCCATGTCTGCTCCGTTCTCGGGTCGGCCTAGGTCAGGACTTTGCCCACGACCTTGGCGGTGTAGTCGACAACCGGAATAATCCGGGCGTAGTTAATCCGGGTCGGGCCGACGACGCCGATGGCGCCGACGATTTGTTGCTCGCTGTCCGTATAGGGGGCAACAATGACCGAACAGCCGGCGAGCCCGAATAGCTCGTTCTCGGCGCCGATGTAAATCTGGACCCCCTCGGCGTCGGCCGTCGCATCGAGCAGCCTTACGAGGCCTTCCTTGGTCTCGAGCGCGGCAAACAGGTTGCGCACCCGTTCCAGGTCTTCGACGGCATGAATGTCCTCCAGCAGCTTGTCCGCGCCGCTGACAATTAGCAACCGGTCGCCATCCTCGCCGGACCAGGTGGCCAGGCCGGTCTTCACAAGCTCGCGGGTCAGTTCGTCCAGACTGTGGCGGTCGGCCTCCAGTTCGGTCTTGATCAGTGCCTTGGCCTGGTCGAGCGTCTTGCCGACGAGGCGGGCCGACAGATAGTTGGTCGCCTCAATGAGGGACGAGGCCGGCAAGCCGATCGGCACGTCGATCAGCCGGTTCTCGACGCGGCCGTCGGCCATCACGGTGATGACGAGGGCCCGTCCTGGGCCAAGATGCACGAACTCCAAATGCTTGAGCTCTGTGTCGGTCTTCGGCGCCAAAACCAGGCCGGCGCAATTGCTCAGCCCCGAAAGGGCCCGGGTCGCGTCGCCCAGCACTTGTTCGATGGTGCGGCCCGAGGTCTGGCACTGGACCTCGATCGACTCGCGCTCTGACTCCGACAAATGCCCGAGCTGCAACAGTCCGTCGACGAAAAAGCGTAACCCGGCGTCGGTCGGCAAGCGGCCGGCCGAGGTGTGCGGTGCGAATAGCAGCCCTGTGTCCTGCAGGTCCGCCATGACGTTGCGGATCGTCGCCGGAGACAGATTCAGGCCGAGGCGGCGCGCCAGCGTGCGCGATCCCACCGGCTCGCCCGTCTCCAGGAAGCCGTCGATCACCGCGCGCAAGATGGCCTTGCTCCGCGAATCTATATCTTTCGTCTGTGCAGCCATGTTTTTCGGGGTTATTGCAGCGTTGCCGCGTGGCGAAATCTAGGTGCGCCGGCCGATCGTTTCAACGGGATCGGCTGGACGCACCGCATGCCCACCTGTAGCTTCTGGCGTTCCCAGCTCCCCAGATTCAGGACCACCTCGGCGATGAGACCGTCCGGCCGGCGCCCCAACGAACTGCGCAAAATCGATCTGCAAATCGGCGCGAACAAATATGCGGAAGGCTCGTGCCTGACCTCGTTTGGCGAGACACGGGTCCTGTGCACGGCCAGCGTCGAAGAACGCGTGCCGCCGTTTCTCCGGGGAACCGGGCGCGGTTGGGTGACCGCGGAGTATGGCATGCTACCGCGATCGACCCATACACGGACCGACCGCGAGGCGGCGCGCGGCCGTCAGTCCGGCCGGACTCAGGAGATTCAACGGCTGATCGGCCGGTCGCTGCGCGCGGTGACCGATTTGACCGCCTTCGGCGAACGTCAGGTCCGGATCGATTGCGACGTGCTGCAAGCCGATGGCGGCACCCGCACGGCGGCGGTGACCGGCTCTTGCGTCGCCCTCCATCAGGCTTTTGCAGGCTTGGTCGAATCCGGCGGGATCGACCAGGTGCCAATGTCAGAGCTGGTCGCGGCGGTTTCGTGCGGCCTGTACAACGGCGTCGAGGTTCTGGACCTGGATTATGACGAGGACAGCGCCGCCCAGGCCGACGCTAACTTCGTGCTCACCGGGTCCGACCATATCGTCGAGATCCAGGGGACGGCAGAGCACTATCCGTTCTCTCACGAGCAATTCCGGCGCCTGCTTGACCTGGCCCGCGACGGCACGGCGGCGTTGATTGCGGCGCAGAAGCGGGTGCTCGGATTGCCGAATGGCGCGTAGTCTGAGCGGGGCGCGGCTCGTCGTTGCCAGCCACAATCCGGGCAAGGTCGAGGAGATCAACGCGCTGCTCTCGCCCTACGGCGTGCTGCCGGTGGGGGCCGCCGAACTGGGTCTACCGGAGCCCATCGAAGACGGGGACAGTTTCGTCGAGAACGCGCTGATCAAGGCGCGGGCGGCGTCCCGGTCGACGGATCTGCCGTGTCTGGCGGACGATAGCGGGCTGGCCGTCACGGCGCTGGGTGGCCAACCGGGGATACATTCGGCCCGCTGGGCCGGCGACGACCGCGACTTCGGTGTCGCGATGGCGCGGGTCCAGGCGGAGTTGGAAGGTCGCGACGACAGGTCGGCCGCGTTCGTCTGTGTCCTGGCCGTGGTGTGGCCGGATGGCAGCGAGGCCGTGTTCGAGGGACGCGTGTCCGGGCAACTGACGTGGCCGCCCCGCGGCGACAACGGTTTCGGGTACGATCCGATATTCGTACCGGATGGCCGCAATGACGGCCTGACCTTCGGCGAATTGGACCCCGAGGTGAAGCATGGGATCAGCCACCGGGCCGACGCCTTCCGCAAGCTCGTCGCGGCCTGCTTCCCGGGCTGAGGATTACCGGCCGGGATTCGGCATCTACGTGCACTGGCCTTTCTGCCAGTCACTTTGTCCGTACTGCGATTTCAATAGCCACGTCCGAAGCCACATCGACCAGCGGCGCTGGGTGGCGGCCTACGTCGCCGAACTCACCCATTACGCCGCGCGGACAGCCGGGCGCGTCGTCACGAGTGTGTTCCTCGGCGGGGGGACGCCGTCCCTCATGGTGATCGAGACTGTCGATGCGCTGCTATCCGCCATCCGCCGCCTGTGGCCCGTCGCCGACGACATCGAGGTGACGCTGGAGGCCAATCCGAATTCCGTGGAAGCGGATCGCTTTCAGGGCTATCGGTCGGCGGGCGTCAACCGGCTGAGCCTCGGTGTCCAATCTTTGCGTGACGAAGACCTGGGTGCGCTCGGCCGGCAACACAGCGCCGCTGACGCCATCGCGGCGATTGAAACCGCGCGCGGCGTCTTCGAACGGTACTCCATCGACCTGATTTACGGCCGCCCCGGCCAAACCATTGAGGCGTGGCGGTCCGAACTAGCGGCGGCGATCGATTTGGCCGGCGGTCATCTGTCGGCTTATCAACTGACCATCGAACCGGGTACCGTGTTTTTCAACGCGTACCGGCGCGGCGCGTTCGACATGCCCGACGAGACGGCCATGGCGGCGTTCTACGAGACAACGGAATCGATGCTCGCGGCGGCCGGACTGAAGGCCTATGAAGTGTCGAACTACGCGCGGCGTGGCGAAGACTGCCGGCACAATCTGACCTACTGGACATACGGCGACTTCGTCGGCGTCGGCCCCGGCGCGCACGGCCGTCTCACCATCGGCGAAACCTACGCGGCGCGTCAGCACCGCGCGCCTGAGCTGTGGCTGGAGCGCGTCGAGAATGACGGCCACGCGACGCAGCAATGGACGCCGCTGACACATGCGGCGAAGCGCGACGAGTTGTTCATGATGGGGTTGCGGCTGGCGCGTGGCGTGACGCGCGCGGCGGCGCGGGCACGTCTGCAGCAAGATATTGAAGAGGCCGTGTCGATGCCGGCGCTGCGGCAACTCTTCGACGGCGGGTTCGTTGTGTTGGACGACACGGGCATCCGCGCGACGCGCGCCGGGCGGCAGCGCTTGGATGGCGTGCTGGGTCGGCTGCTTAGTTGACGATGGCCTCGAAGCTGGCCGGGGCCGGATCGATCTCCTTAAACCCGCCGCGTTCGATTTCGAGGACGGCCAAGCCGCGCTGGACCTCGCCCGAAGGCAAGAGACGGAAAATACCGTCGACGCCCGCGAACCCGTTCGGCGCGGTTAGGGCTTCGATCGAGTAGGGGTCGCCGCTGGACGCGTTGGCGTTGAGAATCGCGGCAAGCGCGACGGCATCGTAGGCCAGGGTCGCGAGCCGGTCGGGGGCGCGTCCGTACTGGTCCTCGAAGCGCGCTTCGAAATCGCGGCGGGCCGACGGCGGCGGCGCGGCGAACCAAGCACCGATCATGCTGGGTTCGTTGCCGAGCTTGACATCATCCCACAGCCACGTCCCGAGCAGGCGAACACGCACGGGATCGACATCGTAGAAGGCGAGAAGCGGCGCGAGCTGGAGCGCCTCGTCGCTGCCGGCCGGCAACAGGACGGCCTCAAACGGCACCTCGCCGAGCGTTTCGCGGTTCTTCAGCCGTTCGAGTGCCTGCTGCGAAATTGCATCGTCCCGCGCCTCGAGAACCGTGCGTTGATCGAGGAGCGCTTGGCGCCGTTCGTCGTAGTCGGCAAAGACCCGGATAACATCCGGCAGGCTCTCGTCGCCGGGTTGATAGCTCGTGACGGCGACCACCGACGACAGCGGATCGGCGGCGGCTTGTTCGAGCGCCACGACCATCGCCTGCCCGTAGGCGTTGTCGGGGGTCAAAGCCGCGAATTGGTTTAGCCCCTGTGCCCTGGCATATCCGACGATTCGGTCGACTTGGGTCTGGGGCAGGAAGCCCATGGCGTACACGCCGCCACCGGCGACGGACCGGTCGTTGGAGAAGCTCAGGATACTGACGCCCCGGCGGCGGGCGGAAAACATGGCGGCGCGGGTCGAACCCGCCGTCAGCGGGCCGATGATCAGCCCGGCGCCATCGTTCAAGGCAGCGTTGGCGGCGGCGCGGGCACCCTGGGCCGCACCTCGGGTATCGTAAGGCCGCAGCTCGAAGTCGTCGCCGGCAATCTCGAACAGCGCGAGCTGCGCCGCGTCCAGCAAGTTCCGACCGATCTCCGCCTGACTGCCGGACAACGGCACGAGCAAAGCGACGAACGGACCGCCCGCCGGTGCCGCGACGGGTGCTGCGCCGGTGGCGGGTAGCTGCAGCGTGTCATCGGTGCGCTCGATGCGGTCGGTTGCGTCCTGGGGTGCGCCGGTTGCGAGCTCGCTCGCTTGCTCGGCTCCACCGGTGCCGTCTAGGGTGGTCTCGCAAGCGCCGAGCAAAATGGCGGCTGACAACAGATGCGCAACGCGTCGGGAGATCACGGCTGAGCTCCTCCTCCAAGGCGAAACAAAAGCCTACGCCAGAACACGCAGACGGCCTACCTCCGGCGCTGTATATCGTCGGCACGCCGATTGGCAACCTCGGTGACATCACGCACCGCGCCGTCGAAACATTGACGCGGGCAAATGTCATCGCCTGCGAGGATCGCCGTGTCACCGCCAAGCTGCTGACCGCATACAATATCCGTACCCAATTGGTGTCCTATCACGACCACAATGCCGAACACGTTCGTCCGCGGCTGATCCAAAGGTTGCAAAAGGGCGAGAGTGTGGCGCTGGTCAGCGATGCCGGCACGCCGTTGATCGCCGATCCCGGCTATAAGCTGGCCCAAGCTTGCATCGCGACGGGTCTCAGCGTCGTGCCAATCCCGGGCCCGAACGCGGCGATCACGGCGTTGACGGCGTCGGGGTTGCCGCCGGAACCGTTCCGGTTCTGCGGGTTCCTGCCGGTGAAAGCCGGCGCCCGTCAGCGCGTGCTGGCGGCATTGACGGAGGTCGACGCAACGCTGGTTTTTTACGAGTCGCCGCGCCGGCTTGCCGCTAGCCTGCGCGACCTGGTGGCGGCGTTCGGCGACCGGCCCGCCGTAGTTGCGCGGGAGCTGACGAAACTGCACGAGGAATTCGTGCGGGATACCCTCGAATCGTTGGCGGATCACTATGCCGAACAGGATGCGCCGAAGGGCGAAGTTGTCATCCTGGTCGGGCCACCGTCGGCCAAGGACCAACCGAACGCAGCGGAGGTCGACGCCTTGTTGCGGGCGGCGTTGGCGAAGGGAAGTTTGCGCGATGCCGCCGACGAAGTCGCTGCGGCGACTGGCCTGCCGCGCCGCCGGGTCTATGCGCAGGCCGTCAAACTTCGATCGACAGATTAGGCGTGGCCGGCGGTCGGCAACGCGCGGAACGGCGTGGCCGACAGGCCGAATTCGTGGCGATGCTGCTGCTGGTGCTGAAAGGCTATCGCATTCTGGCCCGACGCTATCGCACGACGGTTGGCGAGATCGATATCGTCGCCCGCCGCCGGCACACGCTGGCGATTGTCGAAGTCAAACTGCGGCGCGACTTCGAAACAGGCGCCCACGCCGTCAGCACGATGCAACGGCAACGGATCGCCCGCGCCGCCTCGCTGTTCGCCGCGGGCCGAAAGGACTGCGACGGTTGCGACGTTCGATTTGATGTCATGCTGGTCGCGCCCTGGCGGCTGCCGCGCCACGTCACGGACGGGTGGCCGGCGACTTAGGCGAATGCCACTGGGGCGAATGCCACTGGCCTTCCGAAAAGGAAGCGTCTAGAACAGGCTCAGACTCGACGCGAGGAATTGGCATGAAGCCCTTCAATTCGTTGCGGGTATTGCGCCCGTGCTATGTCGTGGGGGTCTTTTCGCTTTTGGTGCTCGGCGCCTGCAGCCCGTTGGGCGTGGCAGTCGGTGCCGGCGCGACGGTCGCCATCGCGGCCTCCGAAGAGCGGGGCGTCAGCGGCGCGGCGACCGACACGCGCATCCGGCTGGAGATCAACAAGCTGTGGCTCGACGCGGGGTTCGACTTGTATCGGCGGGTCGGATCACAGGTGCACGAGGGCCGCGTGTTGCTGACCGGTGCGGTGCCGAGCGTCGAGATGAGCGACGAGGCTGCCCGCCTGGCGTGGCAGCCGGACGGCGTGCACGAGGTGATCAACGAAATCCAAGTCGATGCAGCCGGCGGCCTGATCGACACGGCCCAGGACAAGTGGATCAGCACCGAGGTTCGTACGCGCCTGATGTTCGAGCGTGACATCGATTCCATCAACTACAGCACGCGCACGGTTGGCGGCAGCGTGTATCTGCTGGGCTTGGCGCGCGACGAGGCGGAGTTGAAACGCGTCTTCACGATTGTGCGCAACACGCCCAATGTCGAGAGTGTCGTAAGCTACGTCCTGTTGCGGGACGATCCGCGCCGGACCGGCTAACGGCGCGCGGCGCATCAAATGAGCCTCGCCGTCGCGATCCAGATGGATCCTATTGAGTCGGTCGACATCGACGCGGACTCGACTTTTTCGCTGGCGCTCGAGGCGCAGGCGCGCGGCCACGGATTGTTCCACTACTTGCCGCGCGACCTGACATTGCGTGACGGGCGCGTGGTGGCGCAGGCGCGCGCGCTGACAGTGCGCCGGCAAGAGGGCGATCACGCAACGCTGGGTCCGCCGCAGGCGCTCGACCTGGCGGGGCTGGACGTCGTCTTGCTGCGGCAGGATCCGCCCTTCGACATGGCGTACATCACGACGACGCATTTGCTGGAGCATTTGCATCCGCGCACCCTTGTTGTGAACGACCCGGTCTCCGTTAGGAACGCGCCGGAGAAACTGTTCGTGACGCATTTCGCCGGCCTGATGCCGCCGACACTGATCACGACCGACCGGGCGGAGATCGCGGCGTTCCGCACGGCACATCGCGACATTATCCTAAAGCCGCTGTTCGGTAACGGCGGCGCCGGCGTGTTTCACCTGAAGCCGGAGGACGACAACCTTAACGCCCTAATCGAGATGTTCACCCAGCTCTACCGCGAGCCGATCATCGTGCAGAAGTATTTGCCGGAAGTGCGCGAGGGCGACAAACGCATCATCCTCATCGACGGCGTTGCAGCCGGCGCCGTGAACCGCGTGCCGCCGCCGGGCGAGGCACGATCAAACTTGCATGTCGGCGGCCGCGCCGAGAAGGCGGAGCTGACGCAGCGCGATTTGGACATCTGCCACGCGATCGGGCCGAAGCTGCAGGATCTGGGCTTGCTGTTCGTCGGTATCGACGTGATCGGCGGTT
>CAJICA010000178.1_pt1 | contig 10378 bp, 7 predicted proteins | sample 9199501 | NCBI WGS metagenome assembly CAJICA01 (sample SAMEA7708319, study PRJEB35096) | sediment metagenome | biome: marine neritic benthic zone biome [ENVO:01000025]; feature: sediment [ENVO:00002007]; material: shallow marine sediment [ENVO:03000034] sea grass bed [ENVO_01000059] ... | reverse complement strand
CCCCTGTTCGCCATCGCCGCGGCGGCCGAACCGGTCCATCTGACCATTTTGCACGTCAACGACCTCGACCGCATGGAAGAGAGCGGCGGCCAGGGCGGCATGGCCCGCCTGATGGGCGTCGTCAATGCCGAACGAGCGGCCCGCGACAATGTTCTGCTGACCAATGGCGGGGACGCGATCTCGCCGTCCCTGATGTCGGGCTTCGATCAGGGCGCCCACATGATCGACCTGTACAACGCCGCCGGCTTCGACGTGATGGTTACGGGCAATCACGAGTACGACTTCGGCCCGGTCGTCGCCGCTCAGCGCGTCGGTGAGGCCAACTTCCCCATCTTGGCTTCGAACGCGATCGACGCCGACGGGGAAATTCTCGACGGCACGCTCAGCACCTGGACCACCGAGGTCGGTGGTTTCACCCTCGGCTTCTTGGGGCTGACGACCCTCGGCACGCAGGTGAAGTCGAGCCCCGGCACGGTGACGTTCGCGCCACTGGAAGCGACCGCCGATCGCCTTGCCCAGGAATTGCGCGATGCGGGCGCCGATCTGGTGGTCGCCATCGCCCACACGGATTTGAGCGAGGACGAGGAACTGCGCCAGCTCGGTTCGGTCGACCTCATTCTCGGCGGTGACGATCACATCCTGTCGGCCTTCTACGACGGCGATGTCGTGTTCGTGGAGTCGGCATCCCAGGCCGACTATGTCACAGCGATCGACCTGACCATGGATCGCGTCGAGCGCCGCGGCCGGGAGCGCTTTGTCTGGGCGCCGGCCTTCCGCCTCATCAACACGGCGACGGTCGAGCCCGACGCCGAGATGACGGGCAAGGTGCAGGTCTATCTCGATCAGCTATCGGCCGAGTTGGATGTCGAGATCGGCACAACCGCAACCGAACTCGACAGCCGCCGCCCGTCCGTTCGCGGCGGCGAGACGGCGATCGGCAACCTCATCGCGGACGCGATGCGCGAGGGCGTCGGTGCCGATATCGCGATCACCAACGGCGGCGGCATCCGGGCCGACAAAATCTACGATCCCGGCACGACGCTGACCCGCCGCGACATTCAGAGCGAGCTGCCGTTCGGCAACAAGACAGTGCTGCTCGAACTCGACGGCGCCGGTGTGACGGCGGCGCTCGAAAACGGCTTCAGCGCCATCGAGGATGTCGGCGGTCGCTTCCCGCACGTGTCGGGCATGACCGTCACCTACGACCCCAACGCCGCGGCCGGTAGCCGCGTCGTTGAAGTGATGGTCGGCGATACCCCGCTCGACCCCGCGGCGACCTACACCGTCGCGACCAACGACTTCATGGCGGCCGGTGGCGACGGCTACTCGGTGTTCGCCAGTGCCCCGCAGATCATCGATCCGATGGCGGCGAAACTGATGGCGGCGCAGGTGATCGAGTTCATCGAAGCGGCCGGCACGGTCTCACCGACGGTCGAGGGCCGTTTGGCACTCGCCACGCAATAGCGGCCGCGCAACTTGGTAAGGAACGGGCCGGCGCCTGCCGGCCCGTTTCCTTTTTGCGCCTAACCCTCGACGATCGGCTGCGCCAGGATCCACAGGCTCAGCATCGTATAGGCGACCATCAGCACCAGCAGCGGGTACTGGCTGCGCCGCGCCGCGACCGGATCGCCGAACGCGCGCAGCGCCATAACGTGTGCCAGATAAACCGCCGCGACATGGCCGATGACGATGGCGGCGACGGAAAAGATCCAGACAAAGCGCGCACCGACGATCGCGATATCGACGCGATAGTCGGCGGTGCCGAAGATATTCCACCCGAAGCCGAACGGGTCGGAGATCAGCGGAATGATCTGCTGCCCGAAGATCAGCAGCAGCGAGATGAAGTGCGCGAGGTGGTAGGCGATGGCGATCGGCACCAGCGTGAACACGAAGATGCGGGCGACGCCCAATGGCATCCGACTGGCGTCCGCGTCATCCAACGTCGACCGCGTGTCGGCCGCCACCAGTCTCACCATGATCGTGCACGTCGCCAGGTAGACCGCGAAGAAAACGACCGGCGTCAGGAAAATGCCGATCGTCCGCAAAATGCTGTTGGCATTCGTGAAGCCGACGGTGTCGGCGAACCCCCCGACGAACGGCGAATCGATCGCCCAGCGCGTGATCGACTGCCACGCCGGCGTTTCGGCGAACCCGTCAAAGCTGACCGTCGACAGCACGAGCAGCACGAAGACGAGCATCGACATATGCGGCACTTTGTCGGTCAGTAAACCGACGCTGTACGGGCGCAGACAAATGCGCCGCGCCGCCGGGTCGGCCTGGCGAAACGCGGTCGGATCGACCGCGGCGCTGCCGTCTGCCCGCGCGACCCGTAGTTCGAGCGGCGCAAAGCGCGCGAACAGGCTGAACAGGGCGGAGAAGGTCTCGCCCCGGCGCAACCAGTTCTCGATGCCCCAATAGTACATGCCGAGCCAGGTGATCGCGCTGTAGATCAGGATGGCGGTCGCCAGGCTGGCCGGCACGGCGCGGTCCGGCCACACTAGCTCCGCCCACGCAAAGCCGGCGAACAGGCCGACCGCCGGCCAGATCGCGGCGTTGGCCGGCACCTCGGCGCGCGGCGCCGTGTCCGGCCGCCACCGCGCCACCCACTCGGCGACAATGCGCCACGGATTGACGAGTGCCCAAACGTCGCCGAGCAGCGCCGCGACGAATGCCAGGCCGACCCACCAGATCACCCAGACCGCGGTCGGCAGGATGTTGTCGAAGGCGTAGTCCTGCGGGCCGAACAAACCGGCCAGGATCAGCAGCGCGAAGATACCGACGGACAGCACCCGGATCGCCCGCAGCGCGAGCGGATGGGCGACGACGCGCCCGGCGCCGGTCTGCAACAGCTCCAGCCGCGGTTCGGGGATCGCGTCCGCGCGGCGATTGACGAACAGCCCCACGACCAGAAACGACACCGCCACCGTCGCCCCGGCGCCGAGCAGATACAGCCACAGCGGCAGGGGCAGGTCGTAGCGCTGCGCGAACGCGTGGGCGTGCGCCGGCGCCGATGGCAGAACAAGCAGTGCGGCGAGAAGCGAGGCGAGAAACCGCATGGGTCGCTAGCGCGGCAGGACCTCGATGTAGATGAGGGTCTTGTCGCTGTGGTCCGGGCCGAACCCGTGCGCCTCCACCGCGAACCGTCCGGCCGCCCGCGCATCGAAGGCCATAACCGCCTCCTCGCCCGGGGCGACGTCGACCGCGACGTCATAGCCATGTAAATGCAGCTCCGTCGCCTCGTCGGTCGTCCAGCGCAGCTCCACCTGATCCCCCTGCGTGATCCGCACAACCCCGAGGCCGCCCGACGCTTCGACCGCGTCGCCGGTCACGTCCCGCTCGATCACGTCAAGCCGGACCGTCCGCCCGTCCTGGGCACGGCCAGGTGCTGCCGCCAAGAAGAGCAGAAGGGCTAGGACGGCGGTATGTCGGCGCATTCTCTATCTCTCGTTGGGTCGTGCGACCATACGCGACCCGTGACGATGGCCTCAAGTCGGCCGCCCGCCGCCGATAGAGCATCGACCCGACCAAGCGTGGGTGTGAAGAAAAGCCAATGGAGGGCGGTGACGGAGGGCGCCCGATGCGCGGCCCACCCCAAGGTCCGGGGATTCCGTCCCAAATGGGATTGCGTGATACTGACACCGTCGGTTGGCGGCATCATGGTGGTTTTTGGAGCGAAGCACTGGGAGATACGCACGATGAGACGGGAACTGCTGAGAGCCGCGCGTGCATCAGCGTCGTATGTCGTAGCTCGCGCGCGCCCCAAACGCGAACCAGCGGTGCCCGAGGCACTGGCAGGCGCGGCCGGAATACCCGGGATGGAGGGGGTGCGCTACCGAGCGGAAGACATCGATCTTTTGATCGATGATGCGGTGGAGGGGTACAAGCGCGAGAGAGACTGGCGCACGGCGAATGGCGAGACCGGACCGATGCCGGCGGAACACTATCTTGCAGTTTCGGGCGGGGGCGAAAATGGGGCCTTCGGTGCGGGCCTATTGCTTGGCTGGACCGAGAACGGCACACGCCCTGAGTTCTCGCTAGTCACGGGGATAAGCACTGGCGCGCTGACCGCACCGTTCGCCTTCCTCGGTCCCGACTACGACAATGAACTCAAGACGGTCTACACCACGATCGGCGCAGACGACGTGATGGTGAAGCGCGGTTTCCTGGCAGCGCTGAACAACGACGCCATGGCTGACAATCAGCCACTTTGGCAACTCGTCAGCCGCTACGTAGATAAGGAATTACTGCAGGCAGTTGCTCGTGAGCACAACAAGGGACGTATGCTGCTGATCGCCACCACCAACCTCGATGCGCGCGCCAGCGTGATCTGGAACATGGGTAAGATCGCCGCAAGCCGCCATCCGGACGCGCTGCATCTGTTCCGCAAAGTGCTGATCGCCTCGACCGCGGTTCCTGGCGCCTTCCCGCCGGTGATGATCGACGTCGAAGCGGACGGTCGGCTCTATCAGGAGATGCACGTCGACGGTGGCGTCATGGCGCAAGTGTTTCTCTACCCAACTTCGCTCAACGTGCTCGAGGCCAGCAGGCTGCATGGAATCGAGGTGCCCGAAGCGAGTCTCTACATCATTCGCAACGCGCAGCTCGATCCCAACTGGGCCTCGGTAAAGCGCCAAACCGTGCAGATCGCCCAACGCTCGATCGAGACGCTGACCCAGATGCAGGGCTACGCCAATTTGTTTTGGATATACGCCATTACCCAGCGTGACGATGTCGACTACAACCTCGCGTTTATCGGACCGGAGTTCGACGTGGACAAGCCCGGCCCATTTGACACGGGTTATATGAACGCGCTCTACGACCACGGCTATGCCTTGGGCAGGGCCGGGTACGATTGGCGCAAGACACCGCCGGGTCTTGCCGGGGCGATCGTGGCCGACACTAACTGAGCAGCATATCCGGGTGCTCCGGAACGTTGAACTCGATCCTGCCGCGGCTCTTGTTGCAGTTCTTCCCAAATGTCAAAAGCACGCTAACGGCAATCCTGACCCGTGTCGGTCGTGCCAGAACGGCGGTCCTGTGGGACCGCCGCCTGGGTCTTGAGCGGTGTCTGAAGTACCCGACTTACGCCATGTTTGTCTTGAACGCGCTGATGGTGCGCTCCCAAGCTAGATTCGCGGCCTCTTCGTTGTGGCGAGCCGTCGAGTAGTTGTGGAAGCCGTGTCGCGTTCCTGGATAGGAATGCATCTCGAAGGAGACGTTGTTGGCCTGCAGTGCGGCTTCGTAGTCCGGTCGCATCGCGTTGATGCGCTGATCGTCTTCGGCGTAATGGATGACCATCACGGCGCTGATCTTGGCGACATCCTCGCTGTTCGGCGCGGAACCGTAGAACGGCACGCCGACGTCGAGGTCGCTGCCAAGCTGGACGGCAAAATTGTTGACGACGCTGCCGCCGAAGCAAAAGCCGGTCGCGCCCAGCTTGCCGTTCGACAGCGCGTGTCCTTTGACGAATTTGGCGCTGTTGAGCAGATCGGTCTGCAGCTTGCCGCGGTCCAGGCTGGACTGCATCTCCTTGCCATCGTCGTCATTGCCGGGATAGCCGCCGATCGGCGCTAGCCCGTCGGGCGCAAGCGCGAGGAAACCCTCGATTGCAACGCGGCGCGCGACATCCTCAATGTAAGGGTTGAGGCCGCGATTCTCATGAATCACCACCACCGCGGGGAACGGGCCGTCGCCGCTCGGCTGGACCTGATAGCCCCGCATCTGCCCGGACGTGCCGCCGGGCGAGTCATAGTCGACATATCGTGCTTTGATGCGCGGATCGGTGAATGCCACCGTATGCGCCTCGGCATACCGCGGCAGCAGGGCCTGGGCCATCGCTAGCGCCGAGCCGCCGATGACCGGGATCGCGGCTGCGCGGCTCAAGAAATCCCGCCGCTTCATCGGCGAATGGCAGTACTCGTCATAGAGATCGAAAATGCGTGGATCGATGTCGCTGCGCTTCATAGAACTCCCCATTGCAATGGAACCGGTTCCATACCCAGTTCCCTGACGCGTCGCCGCGGCATTGCATATGCCGGACAAACGCCATCAAAACATAAGAACAAGATTTAGGTGGACCTTATTCCCCGACAATCGATCACGAAGACGTCGTTCTCAGATTGAGAGCCGGCGATGAAGGCGGCCTCGGGGAAGGCGCCCTCCCTCCGGCACATGGCGGTCGCGTTGCCGGTCGGCTTTGCACAGATTAGTATTCAGCGCCTCTTCGCCCATTGTCGTTCCGATCAGGGTGGGGGCACGGTTGGGGAGGAATAGCGAATGCGGATCCTATTGCTCGTGTTGGCGCTGGTTGGACTGCAAGTCTCAGCGAGTTCTGCCGACGAAATGACCGGGACGCTGAAGCGGATCAGCGAGACCGGCGAAATCAATCTAGGGTTTCGTGAAGCCGAACCGCCCATGTCGTTTGTTGACCAAACCGGAGATCCGGTCGGCTACTCGATAGACCTTTGCAGCCACATCGTTGCAGCTGTCAAACAAAAGCTGGGCCGTTCCGATATCTCCGTGAACTATATCCCGGTCACTGCCGAGACTCGGTTCGCCGACATCGAGTCAGGAAGCATCGACATTCTGTGCGGCGCCACGACCAAGACGCTCGGTCGGGCGGAGCGCGTTGGGTTTACGCAACTGACGTTTGTGACTGGCGCTTCTTTGTTAAGTCTAGGTGCGACGAGAGTTCCAAATCTAGCAGGTCTGAAGGGCAAGCGGGTCGCCGTTGTGTCAAACACCACCACGATTGACGCCCTGCAAGATGCGCTGAGCGCGATGCTCATTGATGCTGAAGTGGTCCCGGTGTCGTCGGCCGCGGACGGCATGCAATTGCTAGACAACGGTGAAGTTGACGCTTTCTCGTCCGATCAAGTGGTTCTTATCGGCCAGGTTATCGCGCGGGATAACGGGCGGGAGTATTTTCTGGCAGAGGAGTCATTCTCGTTCGAGCCCTTCGCCCTGGCCCTAGCGCGTGGCGACGCAGATTTTCAGCTCGTTGCGGACCGGGCACTGTCACAGCTCTACCGCACCGGCCAGGTTGGCGGGATCTATCAGAAATGGTTCGGGCTTTTTGGTGAGGAGGCGCCACTCGCTCTCCAGGCTCTTTATGAGCTGAACGCAACACCAGAGTGAACCGGGATCAGGGTTCGACCCGGTTTCATAAGTTCACCCGAGGTATTGGACTGTTCCTAGGCATGGAGCATCGGGGCGACGGAGCGGGTCCGTTGGGCTTGTGAGTTCCGAAGTAACCCACACCACCGGCGCACAGGCAAGATGACCTATAACCGCCGCCATCTCAGCGCAGCATACGCTCGACTATTCGCCCTGGCTCCATGAAGAGCATTTTCGCCATCTGATCGACGGCCTGCGCAAGGCCGGACCGCCGGCGTAACTGATACGTTGCGCCCACGCATGATGTGGGGTCTTCTAACCGGACCATGACCAGACATAGTACGATCCGGGACGTCGCCCGGCTTGCCGGTGTGTCGATCGCCACGGTCTCCCGGACGCTTTCGCGCCCCAACGTGGTTGCCCACGAGACGCGCGAGGCGGTGATGCAAGCTGTCTTGGCGACCGGATACAGGCCGAACTCACTCGCCGTCAGCTTGCGGCGGTTGGAGGCGCGCTCCGTCGTCGTGCTCGTCTCGGATATTTCGAATCCCTTCTATTCCGACGTCTTCAAGGGAGCGGAAGAAGCGGCGCGCGCCCATGGCTATAGCGTGTTGATCGGCGATCTTTCGACGGACCCTGATATTGGCGCGTCCTATGTCGACATGGTGCGGGCGCGCCGGGCCGACGGCATCGTCATGATGAACTACAAGCTGCCATCGAACATCGATGACGGCTTCACGTTCCCATTGGTCTATGCGAGCTCCTACGACCCCAAAGGCGACCGGCCCTCGGTCAGCATCGACTATGTGGCCGCCGCCAAGTCCGCGACCGAGCACCTTATTGCGCTTGGCCACCGGCGTATCGCGCACATTTCCGGTGAACTCGGCGCCCCAAGCTGCCGCGACAAACGGGCCGGCTACCAACTTGCACTCCAGGAAGCCGGGCTGCCGGTCGCGCCGGAACTCGACTATGAAGGCAACGACACGATCGATAGCGGCATGGCCGGCATTGAACAGGTGTTAGCGGCCGCCGACCGGCCAACCGCGGCCTTCACTGCCAACGACGAAATGGCGATCGGCGCGATCCGCCGCCTCGCCGCCCGCGGTGCGACAGTGCCGGCGGATTTCTCGGTCGTCGGTTTCGACGATATCCGGTTCGCTGCCGCCTATGCCCCGGCGATCACCACCGTCCAGGTGCCTCGGTTCGAGATCGGCCGGCAGGCGATGGAGATGATCATCGCCCAGCTGGCCTCGGACGCCCTACCCAACCGCACGGTGCAGCTGCCCACCAAGCTGATTATTCGCGAGAGCACGAAGCCACTCCGCGCCAACTAGACCGTCCCGAAAACCATAAGAAGGGAGAATTCGACGCCATGTAACGCTTTACAGCGCGCAATGTAACGGTTTACATTACGAGAAGGTGACCTGGGCCGGTGAACGATGGGCAGCCCGTGCGCGCTGTTCCGATAAGTCGGCTGGATCCCCAGGCGCAAAACCATAGGGAGAGAACAATGGGCACAAGGTCCGATCGGCTTCGCGGATGTTTGGCGGCATCGGCGCTGGTATCACTCGCCGCGACGCCCGCACTGGGACAGACCGAAATCGAAGTCTGGCTGGGGGGCGAACCCGGGACGGTCAACGTGTTTACCGACCTGGCCGACGCCTACATGGCGGAAAACCCGGACGTGAAGATCACCTCGACCTTCATCGGCAGCGACCTGTTCAATCCATCCTTGGTCCCCGCCCTCACCTCCGGAGAAGGCCCGGACATCTTTCAGTTCGGCACCGGCCCGGGGCAGCCGGCGGCGATCATCGGCAGCGGCCTCGTTCTAGACCTGACATCCTACTATTTCGATCTCGGCTGGGATGCGGTTATCCCGGAGACAGTCGTCAGTACGACGTCGTCGGACGGCAAGCTCTGGTCGGTCGGCGACTCCGTCGAAACCACGGCCATGCTATACAACAAGGCGATCTTCGCCGAACTGGGACTCGAGATCCCCAATAACTGGCCGGAATTCGTTGCAGTCGTCGAAAAGCTGAGCGAGGCGGGGTACGATACGCCGATTGGCCTTGGCGGCGCCGACAAATGGCCGATCTCTCACTGGCAATCCATGTTGTTCGGCCGGTTCGCCACGCCGGCCGGCATCGACAATGTGATGTTCGGCGACGGGCAATGGGATGAAGCCCCGTTCGTTGCCGCGGCCAAGGCCCTACAAGACATGGCCGACCAAGGCTATTTCGGGCCGAACCCGATCGCCAGCGGATATCCCGAAGTCATGGATTCGTTCTGGCGCGGCGACATCCCGATGACCTTCACCGGACCGTGGGTCATCGACGGTGCCATCGACGCGCTTGGCGAGGACATCGCGAAGTTCAGCGTGTTCCAAGTCCCGCCGCTGGAAGAGGGCCAAACCATCTATCCGACCGAAGATATCGGCAGCGGCTGGTACATCAGCGCAACGACCGAGCATCCGGATGTCGCCGCCGACGTCTTGAACTTCTACTTCTTCCGGCCCGAATCTCGAATTATGTTGCTGGAGAGCGGCGGCAACGTACCCGTTGGACCCGTGAATGAATTGCTCGACCGGGCGGACATCCCGCAACTTTCCGCCGAGATGCGCGCGCTGGTCGATCGGGACCGCGGCAACGGCACAATCCACGCGTTCCTCGATACGGTGCAGCCGGGCGCCCTCACCAACGTCACCTACGACGGGCTGCAGGCGATTCTGGTCAACCGGATGTCGCCCGAGGATTTCGTCGGGTCGGTGCAGGACGCCTGGGCGAAGGCCAAGGCCGAGGATCTGATTCTCAAACCCGGAGGTGTCGTCAAGCCGTAGCGGATACCCCGCGGTGACGAATCAGTCGCAATCGACGGCGGCGTCTTGGACGAAATCCGATGCCGTCGAACACGACGTATCGCGGAAATGGCGGCGGCATCTCGCTCTTTGGGCGAATGCCGCCCTGTTTCTCGGGCCGGCCCTTTTACTCTATGGGATCTTCGTCATCCGCCCGACGTTCGAGGTGTTTCGCTTCTCGCTGTTCAAATGGGATGGCATTTCGCCGAATAAGGAATGGCGCGGTCTCGGCAACTACGCCGAGTTGCTGACCGACCAGGTCTTCTGGACCGCCTTTTACAACAACCTGTTGTGGACGATGATCATCGTCGCGATCAACGTCTTTGGCGGGCTCATCCTGGCGAGCCTGCTGGCCCAGAAGATCAGGGGCCGCACCTTCTTCCAGATCACTTACTTCCTGCCAGTGAT
>CAJICA010000153.1_pt1 | contig 10498 bp, 6 predicted proteins | sample 9199501 | NCBI WGS metagenome assembly CAJICA01 (sample SAMEA7708319, study PRJEB35096) | sediment metagenome | biome: marine neritic benthic zone biome [ENVO:01000025]; feature: sediment [ENVO:00002007]; material: shallow marine sediment [ENVO:03000034] sea grass bed [ENVO_01000059] ... | reverse complement strand
TATTTGCCGGCCCCTTCACTTACAAACGCTTCTGGTTCCGAGACGCGGCACTCATAGCGCAGAGCATGTTGTGCGTGGGCCTGACCGACCGCGCGGAACATGCAATCGACCGGTTTCCCGCCCGGCAGACCGGCGGCGGCTATTTCCACTCACAGGAGGGCGAGTGGGATGCCAATGGCCAGGTCCTGTGGGCGATGCAGCGGTTCTGTGACTTGACGGGGCAAGCCCCGAAAGAAGCATGGCGCCGGCCGATCAGGAAGGGCGCACGCTGGATCATGAACAAGCGTCTTTCCGAGGATACGGACACGCCGCATGCCGGCTTGCTGCCGCCGGGCTTCAGTGCGGAGCATCTCGGGCCGAACGACTATTACTACTGGGACGATTTTTGGGGTATCGGCGGACTGCAGGCGGCGGCGAGCCTTTGCAGGCAGATGGGCGAAGGTGCGCTAGGCGATGACTGCCAGGCCGGCGCCAAGGATTTTCAAGCGGCCGTGAATCGCAGCCTCGGCAAGGCGGCGGCGCGCCTCGGCTGCCAGGCGATGCCGGCCTCCCCGTACCGCCGGTTGGACGCTGGCGCGGTGGGCTCCCTGGCGGCGGGCTACCCCCTGCGGTTGTTGCCCGCGGACGATGCGCGGCTGCGCGATACCGTGCGCTTCCTGTTGGACAATTGCTTCGTCGGCGGCGGCCTGTTTCACGACATCATCCACTCCGGCATCAATCCGTATCTGACGCTCCACACGGCGCAAGTCCTGATGCGAGCCGGCGATCCGCGGTGCCTGGACGTGATGCAGGGCGTGGCCGATCTGGCGTCGCCGACCGGTCAGTGGCCGGAGGCGGTGCACCCACGAACACGCGGCGGCTGTATGGGCGATGGGCAGCATGTTTGGGCGGCGGCCGAGTGGATCATGCAGGTCCGCAACAGCTTCGTGCGCGAGGAAGGTGGTTCCCTGGTGCTGGGATCGGGCCTGTCCGAGCGCTGGTTCGAGGACGGGACGCTCGTCCGCTTTGGACCGGCGCCGACACCGTTCGGCCCAATCTCGATAGAGGCCCGCCTTGACGGGGGCAAGATCCATGTCACCTGGGACGGCGACTGGCGCACTGACGAACCGGTGGTCGAGGTACGACTACCGACCGCGGAGGTGGATTTGGCGCAACCGCCCGAAGCGAGACGCCAGGCATGAGCATGAACATCGTCATGCTGACCAATACATACGCGCCGCATGTCGGCGGAGTGGCGCGGTCGGTCGAGGCGTTCTCAGCGGCCTACCGACAGCGCGGACACAGTGTGCTGGTCGTTGCACCGGTTTTTCCGAACATGCCGGAGGACGAGACGGATGTCTTTCGCATGCCGGCGGTCCAGAACTTCAACGGCAGCGATTTTTCGGTCGCGCTGCCCGTACCGGGCCTTCTCACCGAAGCCTTGGATGCTTTTGCGCCGGATATCATTCACGCGCATCACCCATACTTGCTCGGCATGACCGCGCTTCGGGTCGCCCGCTACCGCGAACTGCCGTTGGTCTTCACGCACCACACTCTGTATGAGCAGTATACCCACTACGTTCCGGTGGACTCCCCGAACTTCAAGCGCTTTGTCATCGAACTGGCGACGCACTATGCGAATTTGAGCGACCATGTGTTCGCACCGAGCGAGAGCGTCGAGGCCCTTGTCCGCCGCCGGGGCGTGCACGTGCCGATCACGGTCATCCCAACAGGTGTGAATATCGGGCGGTTTGCGGACGGATATGGTCAGCACTTCCGCGCTCACCTAGGCATTCCGCCCGACGCCTTTGTTGTCGGTCATCTCGGGCGTCTCGCCCCGGAAAAGAACCTGTCGTTCCTGGGAGAAGCGATCGCGGCGTTTCTCCATAGGCGCCCACACGCGCACTGCTTGTTGGGCGGAAGCGGCCCATCCGACAACGAGTTGCAGCGGGTGTTTCGGCAAGCGAGAGTTGAGGCCCGCGTGCACAATGCGGGCGTGCTGCAAGGCAATGCTCTCTGCGATGCCTATCATGCGATGGATGTGTTTGCTTTCGCCTCCAAGAGCGAAACGCAGGGCATGGTGCTGACGGAAGCGATGGCGGCCGGAGTCCCGGTCGTCGCATTGGACGCCTCCGGGGTCCGCGAGGTCGTCCAAGATGGCCAGAACGGCCGCCTTATTCGCGAGGAGGAGATCGGGGCGTTCGTGAAGGCATTCCAATGGATCGCCGATATCACGCCCGCTCAACGGCAGGCTCTGCAGGATGGCGTCCGAGCGACGGCCGAAGCGTTTTCAATGGCGAAGCAGGCGGATCGTGCCTTGGCTTGCTACAGCGCATTGGCCGCGCGGCAAGCCGCGGCGCGGCATGACGGCGACCACCACTGGGAGCGGATACTGCACCTGTTGCATGCGGAGTGGGAGATTATCCGCAGCATGGCTACGGCAACCGGCGCCGCCCTGGCCCGCGGCGAACCGCTGCAGGACACAAGCAGTTGATCGGCCGTTTGGAAGTACGGTTGCGGTGGCTACGGCGCGCCATCAGTCGCAGCGAGTGGTTCGCGCGCTTGCTTCGACTGCCGATTTCGGCTGAACGCGCGCCGGCGCCGGGGCTGGTCATGCTGCAGATCGATGGACTATCCCGGCATGAGTTCGAAAAGAGCCTCGCCGCGGGCGAGATGCGCTTTCTCACACGACTGCTGCGGGATGAAGCCTACCGAACCCACGAACACTATCCCGGCGTACCGGCGTCGACCGCGCCGGTGCAAGGTGAGCTCTTCTATGGCGTGCGCCACGGGGTGCCGGGCTTCAGTTTTCTGGAGCCGACGTCCGGCTACCTCGTGCGAATGTACGAGCCTGGACCTGCCGCCCGAGCCGAACAACGGATCGCTGCGGCAGGTGATACGCCGCTGCTGTCGGGCGGCAGCGCATATGCCGACAACTTTGCAGGCGGCGCCGCCGAGCCGCACTTTTGCCCGTCGGCACAAGGCTGGGGGCCGGCCCTGCGCGGCGCGAGCCACTTCGTCTTGGGTCTGTTCATCATCAGCAACCTGTATAGCTTCCTGCGGATCTTCGCCCTGCTGCTCCTCGAGGGCGTCATCGCAGTCGTCGATTTTGCCCGGGGTCTGATCGCCGGCGAAGATCTGCCCAAGGAGCTCAAATTCATCCCAACCAGGCTCGCCATCGTTATTCTGATGCGCGAACTCGCGACCATCGGCGCAAAGATCGATGTCGCGCGCGGGCTGCCCATCGTTCATGTCAACTTCCTCGGTTACGACGAGCAGGCACATCGCCGCGGTCCGGACTCGCGCTTTGCGCACTGGTCGCTCAAGGGCATCGACGATGCCATCGCCCGCATATGGCGGGCCGCGCATCGTTCGAACCGCCGCCACTACGACGTGTGGATCTATTCCGACCACGGCCAAGAGACCGCGACGGCCTATGAACATGTCCACCAGCAGAGCTTCGACCGGGCCGTGGCTGACGTGTTTGCAGCGCATGCTGGGCGGGCCGTGGGCTATCTCTCGAGCGGCCGGCGTGGCGTCGCGCTGGAGCGGGCGCATCTCGTCGGTGGGGAACGGGTGCAACGGCTGCTGCGCCGCGAGGATGTGCCGCCGCCGACTGACCGTGCCGAATTGGCCATCACGACAGCTGGGCCGCTGTCTTTCATCTACTGCGCAACACCCTTGTCGAGGACGGAGATGGACCTCCTGGCCGAAGCCTTGGTCAAGGATGCGAAAGCGCCGGTCGTCCTGACGAAAGACGTGCCGGGGCGGGTGACGGCGTGGACCGACACCGGCCGGCTTTCGCTCCCGGAAGAGCGGGCAACGATCCTCGGGCCATCGCATCCGTATCTCGACGAGGCGGCCGCCGATCTGATCGACCTGTGCCACCATGCCGATGCCGGCGATTTCGTCGTTTCCGGTTGGCGGGCCGGGCGCCCGACGATCAGCTTTGCCGTCGAGAACGGCGCCCATGGCGGCTTCGGGCCAAACGAAACCAGGGCTTTTGCTCTCCTCCCCGACGATACGTCGATCCCAAGTGAGACCGACTACGTCAGACCGAAGGATTTGCGCCGGGCGGCGTTGTCACACCTGAAACGCGGTTCCATCACGGGGTCCATGACCCGCCTTTCGGAGAAGCCGAAGAGCTCCCTCCGGATCGTAACATACAATGTTCACGGCTGCGTCGGTATGGACGGCACGCTGTCGCCGGAGCGGATCGCGCGGGTCATCGCACGCTGCGGTGCGGACATCGTTGCATTGCAAGAACTTGACGCCGGCCGGCGGCGTTCCGGCGGCATCGATCAGGCACACCGGATCGCACAGCTCTTGGAAATGGAGGTCCATTTCCATCCCGCCATCCACGTCGAAGAGGAGCGATATGGTGATGCCATACTCACACACTTGCCGATGCGGATGGTCAGAGCGGGTCAATTGCCGACGGTGCCGGGTGGCGGCATCGCCCTCGAGCCGCGTGGTGCTTTGTGGGTGGCGGTGTGCGTTGGCGGGACAACGCTGAACGTCATCAACACACACCTCGGCCTTTTTGGATATGAACGAAAACGGCAGATGAAAGCGCTGCTTGGTCCGGATTGGCTCGGCGATCCCGCATGCCGCGGGCCGGTCGTGCTGTGCGGTGATTTCAATGCGTTCGCCGGATCCACGGCGCTTAAGCAACTGGAGGGCCGGCTTAGGGATGCACAGACGGCGCTTGCGGACCATCGGCCGCGCGGCACGTTCTTCAGCCGCTATTCGGCAGCGCGGATCGATCACGTGTATGTTGATCCGACGATCGAGATCCTGGACATCGAGGTGCCCGCTGCGGCTCTGAACCGGGTCGCGTCCGATCACCTTCCTTTGGTGGTCGAGTTTGGCTTGCGAAACCACGCGACACCTCGCTCGCCGAGCAACGTGTTGTTGCATGAAGACCGATGACCGCGAACAGTCCGCTGCGTCATGGCATGGCCTATGTGCGTCGCGGCTGGTCGGTCATTCCATTGGCGCCCCGTGAAAAACGACCGCTGATCGCATGGCAAGACTTCCAGGAACGCGCTCCGACAGAGCGTGAGATGGAAGCCTGGGAGCGCCGTTGGCCTGACGCCAACGTCGGGATAGTGACGGGCCGTGTCTCCGGTCTCGTGGTGCTCGATATCGACCCCCAGCATGGGGGTACCGAGACGATCGCACAGATGGAACGCTCGCATGGGGTGTTGCCCGCGTCCGTCGAGGTGATCACTGGCGGTGGTGGGCGCCACATCTACTTCGGTCACCCGGGCCGGCGGGTTGCGAACCGAGCCGGCATCGGACCGGGTATCGACCTCCGCGGCGATGGGGGGCTGGTCGTCGCGCCGCCGTCCTTGCATCCATCCGGGCGGCGATACGCTTGGCGACAGGGGTTTGACCCGGAATCGCTGTTGCTCGCCGCCGTTCCGCCCTGGCTGCTTGAGGCTGTCGACCATGGCGCGCCGCGACGCGGTCACCCGATGCCGTACTGGCGCGCCCTGCTCGCAACCGGGGTGGCGGAGGGTGAACGAAACTCGGCAATTGCTTCGCTGGCAGGACATCTTTTGCACTATGGGATCGATCCGGTCGCCGCGACCGAACTCCTCCTCTGCTGGAATCAGGTGCGCTGTCGCCCGCCGCTAGAACCCGAAGAAGTCGTCAGAACCGTGGAAAGCATACGGCGCACGCAGCATCGCTACGTTTCGGAATGAGCTCAGTTCGGCGGGCCCCGCGGCCGGCGGCTCTGTGTACTTCCCGCACCTTGGTCTGGTAGCGTACGCCCAAAAATCGGGGGTGATATGAAGCTCGGCCTGTTCATGATGCCGTTGCATGGGGTGGGCGGCGACTATACTCAGATGTACCAGCAGGACTACGATGCGGCGCTGTATGCCGATACCTGCGGCTTCGACGAGGTGTTTGTCGGCGAGCATTACTCCGCCCGAGTCGAGCCGATTTCAAACACGCTCCAATTCATGTCGGCGCTCATCCCGGTCGCCAAGAGCATTACGTTCGGCACCGGCGTCCTCAATCTGCCGCATCATCATCCGGCGAAAGTCGCCGCCGATGTTGCCCTATTCGATCATATGTCCCGGGGACGATTGATCATGGGCATTGGCCCGGGTGGGTTGCCGTCCGATTTCGAGCTGTTCGGCACGATCGACAAGAACCGGTCGGAGATGATGGTCGAGTGCATCGACATGGTGCATCGGATCTGGGAATCGGAACCGCCCTACGACATTCAGGGCAAGCATTGGTCCGTGCGTATCCGCGACATGGCGATGCCGGAACTCGACATCGGACCGATTCCCAAGCCATTCCAAAGACCTCATCCGCCCATCGCCGTGTCCGCGATGAGTCCGTTCTCAGGCACCGCGCGCCTGGCGGGATCGCGCGGCTGGAGCTTGATCTCGGCTAACTTCAATCCGAGCGTGCATACAAAGAGCCATTGGGACGCGTATTGCGCGGGCGCCGAGGCGGCCGGTCATCAGCCGGATCGGCGTGATTGGCGGGTGGCGCGCAGCGTTCTTGTCACCGAGAGCGACAACGAGGCAGAGGATTATCTCGCACGGCCGGGCAACTCGGTGCGTGGTTACTACCATTACCTGCGCGAACAGTTCACGCGTGCTGGGCTGTTGAAGATCATGAAGCCCGACCCGGAGATGGATGACGCGCTCATCACCGATGACTTCTGTCTGGAGACCATGGTCGTCGCCGGCAGCCCGAAGACGGTCACGGACCGGCTGGCGGCGGAAATCGAGCAGATCGGCTCCTATGGCACCCTGTTGTCGGCGTTCCACGAGTGGGACGATCCGGCGATGTGGCAGCGTTCGATGCGGCTACTGTCGGCCGATGTGGCGCCGCGTCTTGCGGCATAGAGCCGGCCCGTCAGCATCCCAAAGCTAAATGTTTAGCAGGGTTTAGCTACACCTCTGAACATCCAGATTTGATAGCGCAAGGTTTGCATGCGTTCGCACCCGTGTGTAACCTCCAACGGCGTTTCGCATAAGAACAATTGGGAGGATGAAGATCATGCGCCACTGGAAGACATTCCTTATGGCGACCACGGTCCTGGCAACGAGCGGTGCGTTCGCCGCGGCCCCGGCCGGTGAGTTCGTCGATTGGAACGATGACGGCACCGTCGACCTGAAACTCGGCCCCGACTACGACAACACCGTCATCACGGTGCCGGCGTCCGACATGGGGTCACTGTTCGGCCCCGATGAAAAGCCGTTCGAGGGCGCCGAAATCTCCATCACCGTGAACTCGGGCGGGCCGAAGGGCGGCATCTCCGGACCGCTGCATGCGTTTCGGCCGGTTTGGGAAGAGCTCTCCGGCGGCACGCTGAACATCGTCGAGCTGCCATTCGCGGAGCACTTCACGAAGATGACGACCGACCTGCGCACCGGCACCGGGCAATTCGATGCCTTCATGGTCGGCGCCTTCTGGTACGGCGACATCGCCGCCGGCAACTTCGGCTTCCCGATCAACGACTTCTTGGAGAGCGACGAATACCCGCAGTGGACCATCGATTCGATGCCTCCCTCGCTGCGGACGCTGCATACTTGGGGTGACGATATTCTCGGCACGCTAAACGACGGCGACGCGCAAGCGCTCTACTTCCGCCGCGACATTCTCGAGGATCCGGAGTGGCAGGCGCAGTACAAGGCCGAGACCGGCAAAGACATGAACGTCCCGCCGGCAACTTGGCAGGAAGTGCTGGAGATCTCGGAGTTCTTCAACGGCAAGAACTGGGACGACGGCGACGCCGACGAAGATAGCGGCATGGTGCTCCATCTGAAGGTTGGCGAACAGGGCCACTTCCACTTCCAGTCCCTGTCGGCGTCGTTCGTGATCAATCCGGGCGACGAAGTCACCCAATACGACAATGTGTACTGGTTCGACCCGACCGACATGACACCGTTGATCAACAGTCCCGGCCACGTCGCGGCGCTCGATTTCCTGATGGAGCTGAACGAGACTGGTCCGGACGCGCAAGTCGGCTGGAGCCTGGGCGAAGCGTGGGATTACTTCCTACGCGGTAAGTCGGTCTTCGTCTTCAGTTGGGGCGACGTCGGTTCGCTGGTGCAAGATGAGACCCGATCGAACATCAAAGGCAAGATGGGCGCGTCCGTCGTGCCGGCATCCGACCGCTATTGGGACTTAGAAACGGGAGAGTGGGTCGACGTGCCAGAGGGGCGCATGGTCGGTAACACCGTCGGCGGCTCTTGGCACGGCGTGATCTCGGCGTTCTCGGCGAACCCGGAAGCGACCTATTCCATGCTGGCCTTGATGGCGATGAAGGACGTGTCGCTTTGGAACTCGCAGAATGGCTGGACCGGCGTTGACCCGGGCTTCAGCTATCAGTTCCTACCGCCCCAAGGCGAAGCAAACCTCGATGACTTTGTCGCCGCAGGTTGGGACGCCGGTGACGTCGAGCAGTATCTGCAGGCCTATTCGGATACCTTCTTCGCCGACACCAGCCTGACCTACCTGCGTATCCCGGGGACCTTCGAATACTGGGATATCATGGACAAGAACCTGTCGGCGGCCATGTCCGGGCAGAAAACTTCCGAGGAAGCCCTGAATGACACAGCGGCGACCTGGGAGCAGATCACGGACCGTATCGGTCGTGACGAGCAGCTCGGGTTGTACCAATCCGCCATCGGCTTCGGTGGCTGATTGATGGGTTCGGGGTGCCGACGCCTGCCGGTCGGCACCCCTCTCTTTTTTTCTAACCGCGCATGACGAAGAACCAGGCGAAGCTCATCTTTTTGCTACCCGCAATTGTGTGGGTCCTGCTCTTCACGATTTTTCCCCTCGGCTACTCCGCCGTCATCTCCTTCCACAACCTCGAAAGTAGCGTCGAAGTCACACGGACGAAGGTCCCGCTGCTGGATGATGACGGAAACCCCGTTCTGTCAAGGAGTGGCAACCCACGCACGCGCACCGTCGTCGAACGCCAGGCGGTTCAGACCTGGACGTTCATGGGCGGCAAGAACTTCAGCCGCATCTTCAAGGACAACCAGGCCGGCACCTCGGCGCGCATCACCGTGATTTTCGTGCTTGTCGCGGTTTCGATCCAACTCGTGCTGGGTATGGGCTTGGCGGTGCTGTTCAATCGGAAACTGCCGGTGCGCGGCCTGTTGCGCTCGGTGATGATCTTGCCGATTTTCGCGACGCCGATAGCCGTCGGCTACTTGTTCTTCACGATCTTCTTCGAGAACGGCGGCCCGTTGAGCTGGACCGGCGTGCCGTGGCTATCGCAGGCCAATTGGGCCTTGTTCTCTGTCATCTTGGTCGACGTTTGGCAGTGGACGCCGTTTGCTTTTCTGGTGTTTCTCGCGGCCCTGCAGGGTATCGACGAGGAGCAGTTGGACGCGGCGCGGCTCGAAACCCAATCCGAACGGAAGATCTTCTGGTACGTCGTGCTACCGGCTCTACAGCCGACGATCATTATCGTGCTGTTGTTGCGGTTGGCGGAGGCGATCAAGCTGTTCGACATCCCGTTCGCCCTGACGGGCGGCGGGCCGGGTATTGCGACACAGTCCTATACATTCTTCGCGTTCCGTACGGGACTGCGGTTCTTCGATGTCGGCTATGCGTCGGCGATGTCCTATGTGTTGCTGATCGTCGTCATGATCATCGTGACGATGTTCTTTACCCGCCTGCGCCGATCCTACGCCTGAGGCGGCATGGACACTTACCGCAAGTTCACCATGAAGGACACGATCTACTCGGTCGTGGCGATCTTCGCGGCGTTGGTGTTCTTCTTTCCTATCTACTGGGCGGCTTCGACCTCCCTGCGGAACCCGATCGACACGTTTACCGTCAGCGGCGTCGGCTTTCCGTGGCTCGATTTCGAGCCGACGCTAAACAACTGGGCCAACCAGTTGTCGACCCCGGAAACCCAACAAGCGCTGATCAACTCGACCATTATCTCCGTCGCGGCAACCGTACTGGCCCTGTTTGTCGGCCTGCCGGCCGCGTACGCGCTGGCCCGCTTCCGTTACCAGAAAATCAAAAACAAGGACTTGACGGTCTGGTTCCTGTCGCAGCGTGTGCTGCCGCCGATCGCGACGGTCGTGCCCTTTTTCCTGGTGATGCGGACGCTGGGCCTGCTGGACACGCACCTGGCGCTGATCCTCATCAACGCGACCTTCATCTTGCCGTTCGTCGTGGTCATCCTGCGGCAGACCTTCGTCGAACTGCCGTTTGAGCTCGAAGAAGCGGCCATGGTCGACGGCGCGACGTTCTTTCAGGCGTTTCGCAAGGTTGCGCTGCCCCTCGCCCTGCCGTCGGTGGTGGCAACGGGGCTTATCATCTTCGCGTTCGCCTGGAACGAGTTTCTGTTTGCTATCACGATCTCGTCGCAGCGGGCGATCACGATCCCGGTGCACATGGCCGGGGCGGTCGATACGCGCGGCGTCCAATTCTGGTTCATGGCCGTGCGGGCATTGATTGCGATGGTGCCGCCGGTGATCATCGCCCTGCTGGCGCAGCGCTACATCGTGCGCGGCCT
>CAJICA010000335.1_pt1 | contig 10500 bp, 9 predicted proteins | sample 9199501 | NCBI WGS metagenome assembly CAJICA01 (sample SAMEA7708319, study PRJEB35096) | sediment metagenome | biome: marine neritic benthic zone biome [ENVO:01000025]; feature: sediment [ENVO:00002007]; material: shallow marine sediment [ENVO:03000034] sea grass bed [ENVO_01000059] ... | reverse complement strand
GGGCTATCCCCGTGACCTCAAGCAGTGTGATCGTGCTGACCAGCGAACTGGCCTTGACCATCAGGATCATTTCGTTGCCATAGGCCGGGAGCGCTTGGCGAAACGCTTGTGGGATTATGATCCTCCGATAGATCAGGGTCCGGCTCATCCCGCAGGCCTTGGCTGCTTCGATCTCGCCATAGGGGACAGCCTGGATTCCACCGCGGAAGATCTCGGACGTGTACGCGGCCGTGTTCAGGGTGAGCGCGATGATGGCGGCCCAAAACGGCTCCTTGAGAATGATGCAGGCGATGCTCTCCCGTACCGCCTCGAACTGCGCCAGCCCGAAGTAGATCAGAAATATCTGGACCAGCAGCGGCGTGCCGCGAAACACAAAGACATATGCTCGGGTAAAGGTAACCAGGGGCCAATTCCCCGACAGGCGCATGAGCGCGATGCCGACGGCCAGGACCAGACCCAAGGCGAGCGACAGGCCGACGAGCTGTAGCGTGAGGGTCATGCCGCCCAGGAGCTTTGGCGCGCTTTCCCACATCAGCTCGAAATTCATGCCGTGCTCTCCGCCGTTCGCCGGACACCGCGTTCGGCCCAATTCTCGGCGCGGCGAAAGCCTTGATTCGAGGCGGTTGTGAAAATCAGGTAGAGCACAGCCGCGGCGAGGAAGAAGGTAAACGGCGAGCGTGTCGATCCGGCGGCGACGTGTGCTTGCCGCATGATCTCGACAAGCCCCGTCACGGATATGAGGGCCGTGTCCTTCAGCGTGAGTTGCCAGACATTCCCGATCCCGGGGAGCGCGTAGCGGGCGACCTGGGGGAGCATAATGCGACGGAACAGCAAAAGACCCGACATGCCGCAGGCGCGTGCGGCTTCGATCTGGCCGCGCGGTACAGCAAGAAATGCGCCGCGCAGCACCTCGGTCGAATATGCCCCGGAAATGAACGCGATCGCCAATGTGCCGATGGTGAAGGCGTTCAGCTCGATGTAGCCGCCATAGCCAAACACCCGGGCGACGGCCATTGTTGCGCCGCTTCCTCCGAAGAAGAGCAGATATATGATCAGGAGTTCCGGGATACCGCGGACGACGGTGGTGTAGGTGCCGCCGAGAAATCGCAGCACGGCCGATCCGGAGAGCTTGGCGCCCGCGCCCAGGAGGCCGATGAAGAGCCCGAGCAGCATCGCCGTGACGGAGAGGACCAAGGTCATCAGACCGGCTCTCACCATCTCGTCGCCCCAGCCCTGATCGCCGAAGCCTAGCAACTCCATTGGTCCGACCCGTTCCTCAAAAGAAAGCGGCCGTCACCATCTGGTGGCGGCCGCCAACCAGCCGTTCTTAGCGACTGCTCACATTGACATGTCGGTGCCGAACCAATCGATTGAAATCCTTGTGACCGTTCCGTCGGCCGTGGCTTCGTTGATGGCGTCGTTGAATAGCGCCAATAGGTCCTCGTCCTCCTTTCGGAGGCCAACGCCGACACCCTTGCCGAAGACGTCCCCGGACATCGCAGGGCCAGTGAAGACGACGTTTGCGCCTTCGTCCGTGCCCATGAAGTCCTTGAAAGCTTGATTGTCGGCGACGGCCGCGTCCAGCCGCCCGGCTTGTAGGTCGAGATTGAGCTCATCTTGCGTCTGATAGGCCCGGATCTCGACGTCGGTCAGGTACTTCTCGATGAAGTTCGCGTGGATCGTGGCAATCTGAGCCCCGACGGTCTTGCCGGCCAGGGCCTCTCTGAGGCGATCGATGGTTGCCTGTTCGTCGGCGTCGATTTCCTCCAGAGTCAACCGTTCAACCGTTTCCAGACCCTCGAGGTCGGATCCCTTGAGGACGGCAATGCGGGCTGGATCGTTGAAGTAGCCGCGGGAGAAGTTGATCTTCTCCATGCGCTCCTCCGTGATCGACATGCCGGCCATGATGGCGTCGTATTTGCCGTTCTGGAGGGCAGGGATGATACCGTCCCAGTCCTGGGCGACAATCGTGCAAGTCGCGTCCATGCGCTTGCAGAGTTCCATGGCCAGATCCATTTCGGCGCCGACGAGATCGCCGCTGGCGTTGGTGCTGTTCCACGGCGGGTAGGCGCCCTCTGTACCTATGACGATTTCCCGCTCCTGCGAGATCGCGCCTCCACTCGTTGTGGCGAGCGCTGCCGCAATGGCGATCGCACCCAGTGCTATTCTCCTCATTCTTTTCTTCTCCCTAGCTATGGTTGACCTGGATTCGACCTGGCCTGACTCATCCGGTCAAGACTCCTATTGGAGGTTGGCCGCGAGGAACTGGCGGCAGCGTTCCGAGCTCGGATGGTCGAGGACCTGTGCCGGCGTGCCATCCTCCGCGATCCCGCCCTCGTGGAGAAAAACAACGCGATCCGAGACCTCGCGGGCGAAACCCATCTCATGGGTCACCACGATCATGGTTCGGCCCTCTTCGGCCAGCTGGCGCATGACCCGCAGGACTTCGCCGACGAGCTCGGGGTCTAGGGCCGAGGTGGGTTCGTCGAACATCAGCACCTCGGGATCCATGGCCAGCGCCCGGGCAATTGCCGCCCGCTGCTGCTGACCGCCGGAGAGGTGGGATGGATAAGCATCCGCTTTCTCTGCAATGCCGACCTTCGCGAGTAGGGCATGACCTTCGTCCAGGGCCGAGGACCGCTGGCGGCCGAGGACGTGAATCGGCGCCTCCACAACGTTTTCTATGACTGTCCTGTGGGTCCAGAGGTTGAAGCCTTGGAAGACCATGCCGAGGCGGGTTCGGAACCGATCGACCTGACGGCGGTCTGCAGGCCGGCGGCGTCCCTTTCGGTCCGTTCTGAGCTCTATGCGTTCGCCCTTCAATTCGATCGTGCCTTGGTCCGGGATCTCGAGAAGGTTGAGGCAACGCAGAAACGTGCTCTTGCCGGAACCGCTGGCGCCGATAATCGCGGTGACGTCACCTTCGGACGTCACAAGATCGATGCCGCGCAGTACCTCGAACGGTCCGAAGCTCTTGTGGATGTTCTCTGCCTTGAGAGCTTCCCGTCCGTTAACCATTGGGCTCCGGCCTAGGGCCTATTCGAGCAGAGCCTAGGACAAGTTTCTTGCCGGTGGAAGAGATTCTCCGGCCTCTAAGCATTAACCAAGTTGTACTGCTGCGCCTTATTCTATGTCCAAAGACATAATCACTGACGACAGCGGAATAATTACATCAGAACCTTTGATAAATAGAAATAGATCGAGACAAAATGCGCCGGTTGATTTGGAGTTGTCTCATGGGTTTGCGTCAGTTCCTTAGTTCTTTCCGGCGCGAGGGTAGCGGCGCAGCAGCTCTCGAATTTGCCATCGTCGTACCTGTCTTGCTGACCTTGCTATTCGCGTCCATCCAGTTTGGTTCGGTCGTGTTTGTCCAGAACAACATGGTCAACGCCGCGCGGGAAGGTGCGCGCCGGATTGCCGCGGCCGATGCGACGCCGGCCGAGGCCCAGACGCTCATGCGAAACTTGCTGTCGAACTGGAACCTGGCTTTCAACTATGACGTGAGAATGCCGCCCGCCGGTAGTCGAGACGTTGTCGTAACGATAACGGTGCCGGCCGTGGAAGCGCGGATTGTGACGTTCCCCCCGAACCTCTTTGGCTCCGGGAATCTCGTCGCACAAGTGACCATGCGTCAGGAGGAGGCGCCACCAGTCGGCGGTGGCCAGCCTGGAGGAGACGATGATGACTGATTTCCGAAAGGCGTTTCAGAAGGACCAAAGCGGCGCGATACTGCCGGTTGCCGTCCTAACGCTTGGGGTCGTGCTCGGCATGGGGGCGCTGGCCATCGACGTTACGCGTGGCTATGCCGCGCGCGACCAGTTGCAAGCTTCCGCAGATGCGGCAGCGCTGGCCGGTGCCAGTCTGGTCTTCGACAAGCCCGCAGCGCAGGCGGCGGCCCTGCAGTTTGGCAACTTCAATGCGCCGGCGGCGCATGGAAACGTCATGGCTAACACGGATATTGTCTTTGGGACGTGGAATTCGTCAAGGACATTTGCCGCAGGGGGCGCGAATCCGAATGCGGTTCAGGCAACGGCTAATATGTCCCAGGCGAGGGGGAACGCCTTGCGCAATTCGATCGCCGCGGCGCTTGGGTTCACGAGCTTCGATGTGTCGGCTACCGCGGTTGCGACCGGCGACAACGGATCCACTTGGGACGTTTCCCTGGTGCAGGACGTTACGGGCTCGTTCAGGCAGGAACTACCGGACGCCGTCACGGCGAACCAGACGCTGCTCAATTGCATTAACAATCGGGCACGGCCGGAGTCGCTCATTGGCGGCGTTGCGTTCACCGGCTATGGACATGAGTTGGCGCCGCTGGACGATCTACAGAATGGCTTTCAGGCCACCTATAACAGTTTCAGCAACCTGAGTCCGTGCGGCACGGGCGGCATGCCCCCGTGCAGTGGCACCCATATCGGTTCTGGGATGGACATCGCGTTGAACCAGTTCGCGACATACGATGCCGCGCATGGTGGGGACGATGACGGCGGCGGGCCGCCGCGCGAGCGTGCCATGATCATCGTCAGCGACGGCGCGCCTAACTGCAAAAGCCCCGCGTGTACCACATCTACCCAGGATCTGCGCGATCAGGCGACGGCGCTGGCGGATCAAGCAGCGGACGAAGGCATCTCGGTCTTCACGGTTCTCTACAATGAGAACCATAGCTCTGGTGCGACCAACTTTCTGAGCAGTTTGGTTCGAGGCCAGGGGACCTTCCACGAGACACCGGATCCGCAGCGCCTGACCGATTTGCTGGAACAAGTGTGTAACGCTCAGCTGCCCCTGCGGTTGGTCCAATAGCCAGGCGCGGGGCACCGGCCTGCGACCGACTCGCCGGCCAGTGCTCCGTGAGCGAAGTGCATTTCGGAATGCCCCGCCGCAACCGGTGAACTAGCTCAACGCGGGCAGTCGTCCTAGCATCGTGCCTCCACTGTCACGAGCGGGGCGGCTGCGTGAGTCCTTCAAAAATGAGAAGACTTGGCGCATGACGGCCAAAGGGTACCGGTCACGGATCACGACCGACGGTTTGGACCGGACACCCCATCGCGCCTTCATGCGCGGGATGGGGCTCGACGATGCCGCGATGGCGAAGCCGTTCATCGGGGTCGCGTCCGCCGCGGGTGAGGTAACACCGTGCAACCTAAGCCTACCGCCGCAGGCCGAAGCGGCCAGGATCGGGGTCGAGGCAGCGGGCGGAACCCCGCGGCAGTTCTCGACGATCTCCGTCTCCGACGGCATTTCCATGAACCACGCCGGCATGAAGTTCTCGCTCGTCTCGCGCGAGCTGATAGCCGACAGCGTCGAGACCGTGGTGCGGGCGCACGTCTACGACGGTCTGGTCTGTTTTGCGGGCTGCGACAAGACCTTGCCCGGCATGATGATGGCGCTGGTGCGCTGTAACGTGCCCGGCGTGTTCATGTACGGCGGGAGCGCCTTGCCTGGGCGATGGCGCGGCAAGGACGTCACGGTGCTGGACGCGTATGAGGCCGTGGGTGCCGTCATGGCCGGCAACCTCGATGCGGAGGCCCTGCGTGAGCTGGAGCATGTGTGCCTGCCGACGGTCGGATCATGTGCAGGGCAGTTCACGGCCAATACGATGGCGATGGTCTCCGAGGCGATGGGCCTGGCGCTGCCCGGCTCGGCGACGCTGCCGGCGGTCTACGCCGAGCGAGAGGCGTTGGCTCGCAGGGCCGGCGAAACCGTCATGCAGGTTCTGGAGAGGGGCGGGCCGCTGCCGCGGCACCTAGTGACACGGGCTAGCCTGGAGAACGCTTGTGCTGTGGTGGCGGCGACCGGCGGGTCGACAAACGCCGCCTTGCATCTGCCGGCCATCGCCCATGAAGCCGGCATTCGCTTCACGCTGGATGACGTCGCGGCCGTTCTGCGGCGCACGCCATTGATTGCCGATCTCAAGCCGGGGGGCCGGTTTGTTGCGAAGGACGTTCACGAAATCGGCGGCGTCGGGGTGGTGTTGCGCGAATTGCTGCGGGGCGGCCACATCGATGGGGATTGTCCCACGGTGACGGGCCAGAGGCTGGCCGACGTTGTTGCCGAAGCCGCGGCGCCGGACGGCGAGGTGGTCCGTTCCGTTGCGGACGCCTTATCGCCGACGGGCGGTGTTGTTGTCCTTAAGGGCAACCTCTGTCCGGACGGTGCGTTGCTGAAGGTCGCGGGGCTGGGCGCCCTGACGTTCGAGGGGCCGGCCCGGGTTTTCGAGAGCGAGGAGGCGTGCATGTCCGTGGTCCGCGCTCGCAACTATGACCCCGGGACGGTCCTCGTCATACGGAACGAGGGGCCGAAAGGCGGTCCCGGTATGCGCGAAATGCTCGGCATCACGGCACTCATCTACGGGCAGGGGATGGGGGAGAAGGTCGCGTTGCTGACCGATGGCCGTTTCTCCGGCGCGACCCGCGGCATGTGTATCGGTTATGCGTCGCCCGAAGCGGCTACCGGCGGACCTATCGGCCTGATCAGGGATGGCGACCGAATTCGCATCGACGCCGGCGCGGCCACGATCGATGTGCAGCTCGCCGACAGTGAACTCGCCGCGCGGCGGTCGCCCGGTGAAGGACAGCCCCTACGAAAGCTCGGTGGCACACTCGAGAAGTATGCGGCGACGGTCGGGCCGGCGAATCTCGGTGCGGTGACGCACTCCGGCGGCGTCGAGTGGGATCCCGACGTCTAGCCTATGTTGCGTTGGGGGCGTGCCGCCGACCGATCCGCGTGATCAGAAATGTGCAAGAGACGGCAGCGGCCAGCAGGACGATCGCGGTGAGGAGGGAGTCGAGGAGTTCCGGCGCCAATAGGAGCACGGCGCCGAGCCCCAGCATCATCAAGCCAGATAAGAGCTTGAGGGCACGACCTTCACGTTCGGTCAGTTTGCGGCTGCCCAAGGTCAGGGTGAACGCGGCGACGATCGCGAACAGCGGAATCACATAGATCAGGTTGTACCCTGCGAGGTACAGGTAGTAGGTGCTGGTCGGCAGTTCCTCCAGAGTGAGGATGCGGGTGAAGAGCAGAGGGAAGCCGGCAGTGCACAGCAATTCATAGCTGTTGGCGGCAACGGCGAGCACGATCGTGCCGGCAAGCATGGCGGGTAGCTCGGCCGTGGCGACGAGCTTGCGCATGCGGGCAAACAGCGCCGGTTTTGCCGCTTCGGGTATCGAGAGCGAGGGTCCGCGGTGCGGCCGTACGCAATCCTTAATGTTCAGGCCGGCGGCGGCAATTGCGACTAGGCCGGCCAACATCGTGATCAAACGCTGCTGCCCGAGCACCAGAAACAGGTTCAACCAAGCCGCCATGAACGCGAAGTAAGCGAGCCCCGAGACCGTCACGAAAACACCGCCGACGAGGGCCATGCGGGCGCGGCTGCGCGCGTGGACCATCAAACTCAATAGGAAGAGCAAGACGAAGAATGCGCACGGGTTGAAAGCGTCCATCCCCGCGATAATCGACGTGAACACCGGCAGCGAGAGCCTCTGCGGATCGACGATGCCGATTAGCGGCAGCGCAGGCAGAGGAACCGTGCTCTCGCCGCCGCCGACTTCTGGCGCGGTTGTCAGGGCCGCATGGCATGCGTTCAGGCGCTCCTCGAGGAATGCCCCCATTGAGGCGTCTCTGTCGTAGCCCTCATACATCGCCCCGCAGAAGGCGAATGTCGGCACGACGCGGGCTTGCTGGTTCAGCGCGTCGGCGATCGTGTGAAACAGGATCCGATGCTCGACGCTGCTTGAGATAGCGAGGGACCGGAGTCGCAGCCAGTCATACCGCTCGGCCAAGCCTTCGACGAACGGTTTGGCTTTGGCGCAGTGCGGGCAGGTCTCGCTGTAGAAGAAATAGAGCGGGACCCGCGGCCGGCCCTCCGGACCTTGCTCGACCCATAGGTCGTTTGGTGAAGCCGATTGTGCGGCCGCTGGCGTTGCCAGAAGTCCAAGAGCGACCACTAACCCGATCACGATGGCCCTAGCGGCATCGACAGGAATCATGATGGTTGCACTTAGCCCGAACCGCGCCACCACCGCGTTGACGTGACGCAAGGATGGCCAGAGCGCGCTGTTTGCCTGGGTTTTGGGCCCGTGTCGGGCCGATGCATATTTTTCGGTCAGGTGGTTGTTGATTCCCTCGCGGCGGATGATGCTGGCGAAGGGCGGCACGCTGTTTGCGTGGTTTGACAATCTAACTGGACGAATGGAGTGCGACTGGATGATAGGGAAGCTGTTTGGCGCCGGGTTGGCGCTGGCGATGCTGGCTGGAACCGGGGCCGTTCAGGCCGAGGACAAAATGAAGATCGGCTTCGTCTATGTCGGGCCGATCGGCGATCATGGTTGGACCTACCAGCACGATCAGGGCCGGTTGGCCTTAGAAGCTGCGATGGAGGACATGGTCGAGACGTCCTACGTCGAGAATGTGTCCGAGGGCGCCGACGCCGAACGGGTGATCGCTCAGATGGCCGAGAGCGGCATGGACATGATCTTCACGACGTCCTTCGGCTACATGAACCCGACCGTGAAGGTGGCCAAGCAATTCCCGGAAGTGCGCTTCGAGCATGCCACCGGGTACAAGCGTGGCGACAACGTCACGACATATTTGTCGACGACCTACGAGGGTCGCTACATCTCAGGCTTTTTGGCGGCCCATGTCAGCGAAAGCAATGTGGTCGGCTACATCGCCTCTTTCCCGATTCCGGAGGTGATCCGCGACATCAACGCCGTGATGTTGGGGATGCAGCGGGTCCGGCCGGACATGGAGTTGAAAATCGTCTGGGTGAATACCTGGTTCGATCCGGCGACCGAGGCCGACGCCGCGAAGGTGCTGATCGATCAGGGCGCCGACGTCATTATTCAGCACACGGATAGTCCGGCGGCGATGCAGATGGCCGAAGAGAAGGGGATATGGGCCGTCGGTCAGGCCTCGGATATGAGCGCTTTCGGTCCCAACGCCCACCTGATCTCGGTCGTCAACGACTGGGGGCCCTACTACATCAACCAGGTCAAGGCGGCGATGGCGGGCGATTGGTCAGTCCGCGACTATTGGGGCGGCATGGCCGACGACGTTATCCAGGTGGTGAAATTCAACGAGAAGATCCCGGCCGATGTCGTCGCCGAGGCCGAGAGCATTGTCGCTGGTATCAAGGACGGGAGCTTTCATCCGTTTACCGGGCCGATCCGCAATCAGGCGGGCGAACTCGTCCTGGAGGAGGGTAAATCCTTCAGTAACGCGGATCTGGCGACGATGAACTATTATATCGAGGGCATCGACGCGCCGTTCCCGAACTAATCCCACGAGGTGTCCGGCGCGGCGAGGGTCGCGCCGGAACGACCGCCGACAGGAGACCGCAAATGCAAGGGCTGCCGTTGATCGACATCGGTGCGCTGGCGTCGCCCGATCCGGCGGACTGGCGCGGTGTCGCGGCCGAAATCGACGCGGCGCTTCGTTCTTGGGGGTTCCTCTACATCGTTAATCATGGAGTCCCGGACGCGCAGATCACCAAGGCGTTCGGATTGGCGAAGGCGCTTTTCGATCTGCCGTTGGCGCAAAAACAGGCGATCGATATCAGAGCGTCCCGCTGGCACCACGGATGGGGCGGTGTCGGGGTCGAGCAGCTCGAGGACGGGATGCCCGGCGACCTCAAGGAGAGCTTCGATATGGGGCGTCACCTTGAGCTCGACCATCCGCTGACCCAGCGCGGACTGATGGTCTATGGCCCGAACCAATATCCCGACATCGCCGGCTGGCGCGAAGCGGTCGATGCGCACTACGAACTGATGTTGGGGCTTGGCTTGCGCATGCTTGGGGCCGTGGCGGTGGCGCTCGACCTGCCGTCGGACTTTTTCTCAAGCAAGTTTAAGAATACCGTTTCGGTGCTACGCTTTCTGCATTATCCGCCAGCCAGCGCGCGCACCACGCCGGACCAACTCGGCGCCGGCGCACACAGCGACTATGGTTGCATGACGCTGTTGGCGCAGGACGATATCGGCGGCCTCCAGGTTTTGTCGCCGGACGACACATGGATCGACGCGACGCCGGTGCCGGGCGCGTTCGTCGTCAATATCGGCGATATGATGGCGCTATGGACCAACGACCGCTACCGGGCGACGAAGCATCGAGTGCAAAGCGCCGCTGAGTCGGAACGGTATTCGATACCGTTCTTCGTCGAGCCGGACTACGACACCCGGGTCGAGGTCATTGCATCCTGCTTGCCCGCTGGTTCCGAACCCCGCTACAAGCCGGTGATCAGCGGTGAGTATTTGATGTCGCGCTTTGCGGCGACCTACGAGCACGTCGCCGTGGAGCTCCAGGCTTAGGGTTTTGCTGCGCCCCGGTCAGACGAACTGAACTGTCGCCCGGCCAAGGGCCTCGATTTCGATCTCGACCCGATCGCCGCCGTGAACCCAATGGGTTTGCACGATGCTGCCCAGCAGCACGACGGAACCGGCCGCCAAGCCTTCGCCGGTTTGGCTGCGCAGATTGGCGAGCCACGCCAAGGCCTCCAGGGGGTGG
>CAJICA010000231.1_pt1 | contig 10564 bp, 10 predicted proteins | sample 9199501 | NCBI WGS metagenome assembly CAJICA01 (sample SAMEA7708319, study PRJEB35096) | sediment metagenome | biome: marine neritic benthic zone biome [ENVO:01000025]; feature: sediment [ENVO:00002007]; material: shallow marine sediment [ENVO:03000034] sea grass bed [ENVO_01000059] ... | reverse complement strand
GCGATCCGATTGGAGAATGCGGGGGGATCGAACCCAGGGTTCGGCGGGCGCATCGTTAGGGCAACCTACCTCGGCAGCCACATCGAATATACAATTGACACGCCGCTGGGTGAGATCTTCGTTATCGACCCACACATGAACCCGGTGTGGGCCGCCGGCAACGACGTGGCGATCCAACTTGGCGACCGCGGGGTCACACTCGTTCGGGGCTAGGAAGGCCGTGACGACGTCGCGCTTTTGACGGGACAGGTGCAGCTTGGCAGACGACCCCTCAACGAATGAGCAGAAGCCGGTGGCGTCGAACGGACCGATCCTGGTGGCGGTGGATTTCGCGCCGGATTCCGAGGCGGCCTTGCGCTGGGCTTGCGCCTATGTGGCTCGTACCGGCGGGCGGCTCGTCCTGCTGCATGTCGTGCACGACCCGGCCGACGCACCCGGCTACTACCGGAAGAGTGAAGCAGACGTGCTGCGCCCAATGGAGGATGTCGCGGCGGAGTGGATGGAGCAGTTCATCGAGAAATTCGAAGAACAGCATCCGGGCCTGGTGGCCGTCGCGGACGCGGAGCGGATGCTAGTCACTGGCATCCCAGCGACCAGGATTCTCGAGGCCGCCGAAAAAATCGGGGCGGGCCTGATTGTCATGGGCAGCCGTGGACGCACAGGCCTGCCGCACCTCCTACTCGGCTCGAAGGCGGAGCGTGTCGTGCAGATGGCACCGATGCCGGTCGCCATTATCAAGGCCGATAAGGAATTGCGACAATCGGCCGAGGAAGGCTCGCAGGAGGGATAGCCGAGGCAGGAGAACTCGTGCGCGCCGCCACCCTCGCCCGTCGAGACGGCGTGCAAGCAGAACCCCGGGCGATTGATTCGGGGATGGGGAGGTGTGACATGCACGCACTTGTCACTTTTGGCGCCGGCGTCCACCGCGCCCGGCTACTCATCGTCGTCGCTTTAGGGATCGCCGTCTGGTTCGTGGCGACACCGGCCCTGGCCGCTGATAGCCCGGAAATCAGCTGGTGGACAATGGGCATGCAGCTCTTCGGGGGGCTGGCCATCTTCCTGTTCGGCATGGAGCAGATGGCGGAGAGTCTCAAGTCGGTTGCCGGCAACCGTATGAAGGACATCCTTGGCAAGCTGACGACCAATCGCCTCATGGGCCTCATCACCGGGGCTTTCGTGACGTCGGTGATCCAATCGTCTTCGGTCACCACGGTCATGCTCGTTGGTTTCGTGACGGCGGGACTGATGTCTCTGTCCCAGGCCATTGGCGTGATCCTCGGGGCCGATATCGGGACGACCATCACCGCCCAGATCGTCGCCTTCAAGGTGACCCAATACGCGCTCCTATTGGTTGCGGCAGGTTTCCTGCTGATCTTCACCAGCAAGGTCGAGACGACCAAACAATACGGCGTGCTGATCATGGGCCTGGGCATGATCTTCTTCGGCATGGGGATCATGAGCGACGGGATGCAGCCGCTGCGGTCGTACGAGCCGTTTATCGGGCTGATGCAAAACGTCGCCAACCCGGTCGTGGGCATCCTGGTCGCCACGCTGTTTACGGGGTTGGTGCAATCGTCGTCCGCCACCATGGGCGTGGTGATTGCCATGTCTCTGCAGGGGCTGATTTCCCTGGAAGCCGGTATTGCCCTGGCGCTTGGCGCCAATATCGGCACCTGCGTGACCGCCGGTCTCGCCGCCATCGGCAAACCACGCGAAGCCGTGCGCGTTGCGGTCGCCCATGTCACCTTCAAGATCGCGGGCGTGCTGATCATCGTCTGGTTTATCCCGCCCTTCGCCGACTTCATCCGCGCCATTTCCCCGTCGCACCCGGAGTTGTCGGGGTTCGCCCAGCGGGCCGCAGAAACGCCCCGGCAGATCGCCAACGCGCATACGGTCTTCAACGTGGGCATTGCCTTTGTTTTTCTGCCGATGGCGGCCCTCTTCGCGCGCTTTTGCGAATGGGTCGTGCCGGACAGGCCGGTCGAAGCACCGCGCGAGATCCGGCCGCGTTACCTGGATCCCGAGTTGCTGTCGACTGTGCCGCTGGCGCTCGACCGGGTGCGTCGTGAGATCGGCCGCCTGGGCGGCCTGGTTGAAGAGATGCTGGCCGCGGCGCTGCCGGCCGTACTGGCGGGCAGCGAACGGCAGTTGCACGCGCTGGCCGCCATGGACACGGACATCGATATCCTGCACGGCCATATCGTCCGGTATCTCGGTCAGGTGAGCAGCGGCAAACTGTCGGGCGAGGCGTCCGCCGAGGTCATCCGCCTGTTGCAGGTGACCAACCACCTGGAGCAGATCGGCGATGTCATCGAGACCAACTTGGTGCGGGTCGGGCAGCAACGTATCAGCGAGGAGGTTGTCGTTAGCGCACCGACCCGGCGGGTGATCGAGCGCTTCCACCATGAAGTCGCGCGGGCACTCACGACTGCCGTGAAGGCGGTCAGCGAAGGGGACGTGGAGGCCGCATTCGCAGTCAAGGAGATGAAAAAGGGCATGGCCGAACTGGCCGAAGCGACCGCCCGTCACGAGGTCGATCGGCTCGTGGCGGACGAGCCGCACCGGCTGCAGACCTTCACGCGCGAGATGGAGGTCATCGAAAACCTCAGCCGGATTTATCGGCTGTGCCGCAAGATCGCCCACACGAAATGGGCCGAGCCGCCGGTGGAAGAGGCGGACGTACAGCAGGCAGCGGAATAAGGCTGCGCCCATATGACAATGCCACGCCTCCGCCGGCCTCCGCGGCGCGGCTGTGACAAAAAGGAGCCTCTTTGCATGGGGTTGAATTCCACTTTTCTGATCGTGCCTCCCCGACCGCCGGTGTCGGTTGCTGTTGAAACGGATGGCGAAACGGGGCGGCCTTCGTGCTACCCAGTGTTAAGGACCTGACGCCCGTGCGAACCTGGCTTTTGCCGCAACTCCTCTGCTCTATCCTGGCCATAGCTGGCGCTGCAGCGGCGGAACCGCGTCTGCCGGGCATGGTCCGGGTTAGTCCCGGGACATTCGTGATGGGCTCCGATGATGTCCGGCTGGGTGAGAAGCCGACAGCTCATGTGGTCGAAATCACACGAGCGTTCTATATCGGCGAAGCCGAGGTGACGGTCGCGGAGTTCCGGCGCTTCGATCCCCTCAAAAAGGGCCAAGCGCGCCATCCCGTCACGGGAGTGACATGGCACCGGGCGCAGGCATATGTTGCATGGTTCAACGACCAATTGTCGCCGAGGGCGGCCTATCGCTATCGGCTTTGCACCGAGGCGGAGTGGGAATACGCGGCGCGCGGCGGCACGTCGTCGACCTGGATGTGCGGCGATGACCCGGACTGTCTCGCCGACTTTGCGTGGTTCGTCGACACAACGTGGGAACTCCGGCTCGTCAAGACGAAACGGCCGAACGCCTTCGGGCTGTACGACATGTATGGCAACGCCGCCGAATGGGTGGCGGACTATCACGCCGACTATGACCTGGCGCCCCAGCGCGACCCTACGGGTCCGCCGACTGGGTGGCGGCGCGTGCACAGGGGCGGTGCCTTCCACAGTGCGGCCAAGCATCTGCGTGCGGCCAGCCGCGACAGCGAACTGGAGGGTCACGCGGATGCTTCCCTTGGCCTTCGGCTCTGCGCGTCGGTTGAACCTGGCCGCTGGACCTGAGTCGAGAACTGGCCCCTCAGCTTGAACGCGAGATTGTCAGACCGGGCCGAGCACTTCGGGATTGACAGGGTTGGGCGGCCGTTCTCCCCGCAGGACGGCCACGGTGTTCTCGGCGGCCATCGTGCACATCCGGGTACGTGTCTTGATGGAGGCGCTGGCGATGTGCGGCAACAGCACGACGTTTTCCAGCGCCAGTAGACGAGGTTCGACGACGGGTTCGTTTTCGAAAACGTCGAGCCCCGCGCTGGCAATGCGACCGTTCTCGAGCGCGTCGGCGAGTGCCTTTTCGTCCACGACCGGGCCGCGTGACGTGTTGACGAGCACAGCCGTCGGTTTCATCAGTTCGAACTCCGCCGCGCCCAGTAGGTGCCGGGTATCCTTGTTGAGCGGCACGTGTACCGAGACGAAGTCCGACTCTCGAAGCAGAGTCTCCTTGGATACAAACTCGATTCCTGCGTCGCGCTCTTCGGCTGGCGCGGCGCGAATCATGTCGTGGTAGATGACGCGCATATCGAAACCGCTGGCCCGTCGGGCCATGCCGTGACCGATGCGGCCGAGCCCCAGAATGCCTAGCGTGTGGTTGTGAATGTCATGGCCGCACAGGAGATCGATCTCCCACTGGTGCCAGCGACCCGCGCGCAAGAAACGGTCGGCCTCGGTAATCCGGCGGCCCGCCGCCAGCATTAACGTGAAGGCCAGATCCGCCGTCGTGTCGGTCAATACGCCTGGCGTATTCGTGACGATGATGCCGCGCTCGGTCGCGGCGGCAATATCGATATTGTCGAAGCCGACCGCGACGTTTGCGATAATCTTCAGATCCGCACCGCTGTTCATCAGATCGGCATCAATACGGTCGGTGAGTTGGCAGACAATGGCCTGCTTGCCGGCGACCGCCGCGCGTAGGTCGGCGGCGGTCAGTCCGGAGGATGAATCGTTGTACTGCAGCTCGCCGTGCGCGCTCAGAATGTCGACGGCGGCGGGATAGACATGCTTCGTGACAAGGATTTGCGGCTTCATGGATAGCCCACGCGCGGTTGCTGGCTGGGCCGGATTATAGCGTTTAGAGAAGCGGACCGGCAGGGTCGCGATTCCCGCTCCCACGCACTCTTCCGGCTGGAGCGGCTTGGCGCTAGGGTCGGAGCCAGGGAGGACTACGCATGTTGGAACGTTTTCCGGTGGACGGTGCCGACTTCGGCGGGCCGGTTCTGATTACGGGGGCTGGCGGATGTATCGGCAGCTGGGCGATGGCCCTGTTGGTCCGGGCCGGCGTGCCTGTGGTGGTCTACGACCTGGCAAAGGACCTGCGCCGGCCGCGTCTATTGATGGATGAGGACGCGCTGTCCAAGGTCGCCTGGGTGACGGGTGATATCGCCGACACGGAGGCCGTGTCCAAAGTGGTCACGACGCATGACGTGCGGGCGATCATCCACTTGGCCGCGTTGCAGGTGCCATTCTGCAAGGCCGACCCCGTGGCGGGTGCCAATGTCAATGTGCTCGGCACCGTCAACGTGCTGGAGGCGGCACGGCACGCCGGCATTAAGCGGCTGGCCTATGCCAGCTCGATTGCCGCGGTGAGCTTCCTCCCGGAGGCGACCTGGCTGGAGACGCTGTACGGTGCCTACAAGCTCTGCAACGAGCAGACGGCGCGGGTCTATTTCCAGGATTGGGCCGTGCCGAGCGTCGGTATTCGGCCGGGTGTGGTCTACGGTGTCGCGCGCGACCAGGGCCTGACCTCGAAGACGACCATCGCGATCCTGGCGGCGGCGGCGGGCAAGCCCTATGCCGTGCCGTTCACCGGGCCGGTGTCGGCGTTGTATGCCGGCGAGGTCGCGTCGGCGTTTATCAGCGCCGTGTCCCGGGACCGCGACGAGGCCACGGTCTTCGACCTGAACGGGCGGGCCACGTCGGTGGCGGAATGGCTCGACCGGTTGCGGGAGATCGCGCCCGAGGCCGAGCTCAGCATGACCGGTACGGAGCTGCCCTTCCCCGCTGACCTATCGGACGAGCCGATCCGAAGCTACCTGGGCGATTATGGCCAGATGCCGCTGGAAGACGGGATGCGGGAGACCTATGCCGCTTTCCGGGACCTGTTGTCGCGCGGACTAATCTCGGTCGAGGCGATCAGTTGAGGGGTTGGATGCGCAGGTTTCGGCCGCCAGCCCCATTGAGCCTCGGTGCCCTGCAGGAAAAGCAGCGCCGGCAAGCCGATGACTAATTCGCGCAGACGCTTTGCCAGAGACACCGTCAGCGCGAATTGCGGCGGGATGGCAACCATGGCGCCGAGCAAGACAAAAGCGCTCTCCTGTACGCCATAGGCGCCGGGAACGAAGAAAGCCGCGGACCGCACGGTTTGGGCGAGGCACTCGATCAAGATCGCCTCGGCGAGGCTGATGGGATGACCCAGGATGTAAAGCGTCAGCCAGATCTCACCGGCCATGAGCAGGCGCGACGCGAGCCTGATTACGACATAGACGCACACGCGCGCCGGGGCGGCGCAGATGGCACGGATTCCGGCGTCGACAACGGCCGCATCGCCGGCAAGATCCGGTAGGGCCGCACCCGCCGCGCGCTCGAAGAAGCGCACGGCGACGGCGGTCGGCCAGGCCAGCAAGCCACGCCGCTGCACCACGAAAAACAGGCCGAGCAAGGCCAGTAGAATCACGGCAAAGGCAATGGCGCCCGGCACCAGCACCGTTTCCGTCGAGTGGCCGAGCAGCAAGGCGACGCCAACCAGGGCGACGAGCGCCTGGGTGCCGGTCTGCAAGGTCTTGTCGACGATCGCGCCGGCGACCATGAGCGGCGGCGGCTTGGCACGGCGCGCCAGCCAGACCGCCTTGGCAATCTCGCCGCCGATCTGGGCGACCGGCAGCAGCCAGTTGACGGCCATGCCGATCCAGCTTGCCGTAATCAGCCGCTGCATCGACGGGGCGGTGCCGCGCGGGAAGATGACCCGCCAGGCCACTCCCGATAGCGTGAGCGGGACCAAAAAATAGGCCGGCACCCAGAAAAGGTGGGGCCCGGCGTCGCGTAGAGCCGCACCGACCAGGTCAAAGCCATGCCAAGCGACAATCGCGGCCGTGAGGCCAAGGCCGAAGATATAGCCAAAAAGTGCGAGACGGCGCACCGGCTAACGGCCTAGCCTTGGGCTCAACATGGGTGGTATGCGTGGCGCGAATCGGAGCCTAGCTTCGCCGGTCTGTACGCCAGTGGTGCGTTTGGTCTTTAATTCTCGAAATGACATGGCACCTTTGTATGACTGCGGCGTGATGGCCGAAGGAATGAACAAGAGCCCCGGAGTGTATGTCTTCAGAGTCACAGACTAGGCTAGCTCACGAGCCGAGGGAAACAACAGCCGTCACACGCCGGCAGCGGCGCTGGACGTTGTCAAACCTCCGCTTTTCTTGGAACGGCCTACGTGCGGCAAACCGTGACGAAAGCGGTTTCCGCAACCACGTCATGGGGGCGATCGCCATGATCACGGTCTTGGTCGTCCTGCGGCCGGCAGCAATATGGTGGGCTATCGCACTAATGTGTTCCGCCATCCTGCTGGCCCTCGAACTCGTCAATAGCGCCATCGAGCGCTTGCTCGACCACCTTGACGGGCGACAGCATCCCGAAATCGGCGTTATCAAGGATATGGCCGGCGCCGCAGTTGTCGTCGCCTCGGCCGGCGTGCTTGTGGTGGGTCTCATAATGATCGCGGAGACCTTGGGCTGGTTGTGAAGTCGAGTGAGTATTGCAGGCGCCGGGCGCGCCCACCGCTACCTGGTCTTATAGGGGTTGCGTAGGGCGTCGACCAGCTTGTGCAACACGTCGCGGAACTGCCGCTCGTCGAGTTGCATAAGCACCGCATCCTCCAGGGCGTCTTGGCAGAGCTGTTGAATCTCCGTCAGGTTCTCACGCAGGACGTCGATCTTCTCCTCGCAGGCAAGCGGCTCGCCACCGGGCTCCTGCCAGACGGCCGGCTCGAACGGGAGCTTTTTCGGAGCTTTCATCGTGGCGACTCCAATCCTAGCGAGACGTTGCCCAAAGTAATAAAATTTCGCATCGGGCGCCGCCAAAACAAGGGGCCAAATGCTCGGAGCCCGGCAGCTTGAGCATCCTTGTTATTTTTGCACAAGTCTTTGATTTTCATTGCGTCTTAAAGCCTTACCCATAAATCAAAGGTGAACCGCCGCGACTGTTGGGAGCCCCACAATGGCCGTGTTCGCCTCGCCCTCATACGACAATCACGAGAAGGTCCTGTTCGCCCAGGACGCGGATTCCGGGCTCCAGGCGATCATCGCCATCCACAATACCAACCGTGGACCGGGCGTTGGCGGCTGCCGCATGTGGCCCTATGAGAGCGATGCGGCGGCCCTCGAAGACGCGCTGCGGCTGTCCCGCGGCATGACCTACAAATCGGCCCTGGCTAACCTGCCGCTGGGCGGTGGCAAGTCGGTGATGATCGGCGACCCGCGTACCGAAAAAACGCCGGAACTGCTGCGGGCGATGGGACGCATCGTCGACAGCCTTGGCGGGCGCTACGTCGTGGCCGAAGACGTCGGCACGACGGTCCAAGACATGGACATCATCAACGAGACGACAAAGCACGTGGCCTGCACCAGCGAAGGCAGCGGCAACCCGTCGCCCTACACGGCGAGCGGTGTGTTTCACGGCATTCGCGCGGCGGTCGCGTTCAACATGCGGCGCAACGCGGACCTGGAAGGCGTGTCCGTCGCGATCCAGGGTCTCGGCCAAGTCGGCTACAGCCTCGCCGGATTCTTGCACGAGCAAGGGGCGAAGCTGGTCGTCAGCGATATCCACCAAAGGCCGATCGACCGAGCGGCGGACGAATTCGGCGCGACGCCGATCGCGGCCGACGACATCTATGGCGCGGAGGTCGACGTGTTCGCCCCCTGCGCGCTGGGCGCCATCATCAACGACCACACGCTGCCGCAGATCAAGGCCAAGGTGGTCGCCGGATCGGCGAACAACCAACTGGCCCATGACCGGCATGGCGCGGCCCTTGCGGCGCGTGGCATCCTCTATGCACCCGACTACGTGATCAACGCCGGCGGGATTATCGAAGTCGCCTACGGCGCTAAGGCCGACCGCGACGAGGTCGAGCTGACAAACCACGTGGAAGGCATCTACGGGACTCTAACCGACATTTTCGGCCGCGCGGCGGCGGAGAACCTGCCGACAAACGTAGTCGCCGACCGGATGGCGGAAGAGCGGTTTCGGGCGGCTGCTTGAGTTTCGTCGATTTCCGAGATTCCGCCCTGGTCACTTCCACGAAAATGGCAGGTACCGCGGATTGGTCCGCCGCACCTGCTTCGGCATCTTGGGAAGGTGCCACCGCATCATCGAAGATGCGATTGCGAACTCTTCTCATTTGATCTGCATCAATGCGTCAAACCCAAATGAGAATAAATATTAGTTGCAAATTATTCTAATTGCGACTAGTTCTCGTTATCTCTAGACCCGCCACCGAATAGGGACGATCCGGAAATGAAGCTCGTTAGGCCCGCCGTGGCCGCCTTGGCGTTGGGAATCGCCTTCCCCGCCGTCGCGGCCAGTGAAGAAGTGAATGTCTATTCGTACCGGCAACCCTTCCTTATTCAGCCGATGTTCGACGCGTTCACGCGCGAGACCGGGATCGAGGTCAATGTCGTGTTCGCGAACAAGGGCCTGGTTGAGCGCCTCCAGCAAGAAGGCCCGAACAGCCCGGCGGACCTGATCTTCACTGTCGACATCGGACGTCTGCAGGCCGCCTATGACGGCGGCGTCACCCAATCGGTCGAAACGGACACGCTGCTAGCGAACATTCCGGAGAACATGCGAGACCCGGAGGGTCACTGGTACGGACTCACCAAGCGTGCCCGGCTGATCTACGCCTCGAAAGACCGTGTCGAACCCGGCGAGATCATATCTTACGAAGGCCTGGCGGACCCGAAATGGGCGGGCCGGATCTGCACGCGCTCCGGCAGTCACGTGTATCAGATCGCGCTGCTCGCTGCGTACACGGCGCACTATGGCGAGGAAGCCGCCGAGGAATGGTTGAGCGGCGTGAAGGCAAACCTGGCGCGCAAGCCGGAAGGCAACGACCGCGCCCAAGTAAAAGCGATCATGGAAGGCCAGTGCGATATCTCGCTGGGCAACAACTATTACTTCGGCCTGATGTCCCACAACGAAGAGCAGGCGGCGTGGGCGCAGGCCGTCAACCCCGTCTTCCCGACGCTGAACGGGACGGGCACGCATGTGAACATCAGCGGCATGGCCCTGACCTCGGCCGCACCGAACAAGGACAACGCCGTTAAGCTGATGGAGTTCCTCGCCAGCGATCTCGCCCAGCAAATGTACGCCGAACAGAATTTCGAGTATCCGATCAAGGCGGATGTCCCGACGTCCGGGTTCCTCAGGTCGCTCGGTGGGCTGAATGAAGACAACCTCGCCCTCGCAACGATCGCTGATAACCGCGCGACAGCGCAAAAAATTGTCGACCGGGTGGGCTACGACGAGTAGCACGCCTCCCCGACTGGTGGCTGGCCCATTCCGGGCCAGCCGTTCCTTCTTGGACAACCGTGGATGAGATCGGGCACGAACATGGTCTGGCTTGGCGGCGCGCTGCTGGCGGCCGTCATTGTCGTGCTGCCGGTCGGTGCGGTGCTGTGGCTCGCACTTAACCCGTCCGAGAACATTTGGCCGCATCTCGCGTCGACGGTGCTGCCACGGCAGATCAAGAACACCGCCATCCTGCTGGCCGGCAACACGGTCGGTGTCGCTGTCCTCGGCGTCAGCACGGCGTGGCTGGTCACCATGTGCCGCTTTCCGGGCCGGCGCGTCTTTCAATGGGCGCTGCTGCTGCCGTTGGCGATGCCGGCCTACATCACGGCGTTCGTCTATACCGACCTGCTCGAGTTTGCCGGCCCCGT
>CAJICA010000382.1_pt1 | contig 10686 bp, 9 predicted proteins | sample 9199501 | NCBI WGS metagenome assembly CAJICA01 (sample SAMEA7708319, study PRJEB35096) | sediment metagenome | biome: marine neritic benthic zone biome [ENVO:01000025]; feature: sediment [ENVO:00002007]; material: shallow marine sediment [ENVO:03000034] sea grass bed [ENVO_01000059] ... | reverse complement strand
GGCTCGGGTAAAACCTCCCTCGGGCGGACGATCCTCCGCCTCCACCGGCCGACCGCCGGCCGTATTCGTTTGGACGGCGTCGAGATCGGCGGCTTGCCCGAGGAAGAGCTGCGGCCGCTGCGGGCGCGTATGCAGATGATCTTTCAGGATCCGTCGTCGTCGTTGAATCCACGCCATCGGATCAGCCACATCCTGCGGCAACCGCTGACGGTGTTCGGATCGCCGGCGGACCGCGATGCCATGGGCCGGCGGGTCGATGACCTGTTGACGATGGTCGGTCTGGATGTATCGATGGGCGCGCGTTTTCCGCACATGCTCAGCGGCGGTCAGCGGCAGCGGGTGGGTATTGCGCGCGCCCTGGCGGCGGAGCCCGAACTCGTCATTGCAGATGAGATCGTGTCCGGGCTCGACGTGTCGACCCAGGCGCAGATCCTCGATCTGTTTCGCGACCTGAAGCGCGAACTGGGAATCGCCACCATCTTCATCAGTCACGACCTGTCGGTGGTGCGCGTGTTGTGCGATCGCGTGGCCGTGATGCGCGAGGGCCGGATTGTCGAAAGCGGCGGGTGCGCCGCGTTGTTCTCGGCGCCGCGGCATCCCTATACTCGCGAACTTCTGAACGCCATTCCGTTGCCCGAGGTCGATGATGAATGGCTGGATGCCGGTGATGACGATCAAGACCGGATATCAGAACAGGGAGGAGGCGCTATGCAAATCAAGGATGCGGTCGTGTTCCTGACGGGCGCGAACGGCGGTATCGGCCGGGCGTTCGTCGACGGCCTCACGGCGCGCGGCGCGGCCAAGGTCTATGCGGCGGCGCGGGACGCGGGCAGAGTCGCGGACATGGTCGCGGCCCATGGCGATCGCGTATCGGCGGTCGAGCTCGATACCACCGATGTCCGGGCGGTGACGGCTGCGGCGGCCGACTGTGGCGACGTGACACTGTTAATCAACAACGCCGGTGTGAACTTCAATACGCCCCTCCTCGGCATTGACAGCCTCGACAATGCGCGCACCGAAATCGAGACCAATTACTTCGGCACGCTCGGCATGTGCCGGGCCTTCGCGCCGGTGCTGAAGGGCAACGGCGGCGGCGTCATCGTCAACATGCTGTCGCTGACGGCGCTGGTGAACCTGCCGCTGATGGGGTCGCTCTGCGCGTCAAAGGCCGCGGCGCGCAGCATGACGCAAGGCGTGCGGGCCGAGTTGGCGGCGCAAGGCACGCTGGTCGTCGGTGTCGCGCCCGGCGCGGTCGACACGCGGATGACGAAGGACTTTCCGCCGCCCAAGATGGATCCGGCCGACGTCGTGACCGCGGCGCTCGACGCGGTCGAAGCCGGCATAGAGGATGTCTATCCCGGCGACATGGCGTCCGGCGCCGTGGCCGGGCTGACGAAGGACCCGAAGGCCGTCGAGAAGGAGTTCGCGCAGTATTTGCCGCAATGAAACGCGTCGCCGGATCAGGTGGCGGGCGCGTCGATGGCCCTCAGGACTCGGCTGATGTCGGTGCGCCGGCTGTAGATTGCCTCGGCGAAGCGGTGGGTGATGATGCCGTCCCGGTCGATGACGAAGATGGCCGGGTGCGGGATGCCGTAACTGCGGCTGCCCGGCCGGTGGCCTCCGTTCAATAGGTCGAAGGCGCGGATGACATCGGATTCTGGGTCGGACAGGAGGTTGTAGGCGATGTCGCGTCGCCCGGCGAAACGCTTCAGGTCGTCGACGCTGTCGTAGGTGAGGATCGCGACCGCGTAGCCTCGCGACGTGAACGCCTCGATCCGGGTGTTCCAGTCGAGGGCTTCGCCCTTGCAGAAAATGCACCAATCGAGGGATCGGCTGAACAGCAGGACGAGGCCGTTCTCGCCGACAACCGATGTGAAGTCCCGCGGCGCGCCGGTTTGGTCATGGGTGGCCAAGCTGTGGGGGATCGGGTCGCCGACGGCCGGGCCGCGATCGAGGGCGTACTGTTCGATTGCCAATGCCCCGACGGGCGGCAGCAAGAGGGCGAGAAGGACAGCCGCTGGCGCGCCGGTCGGTATCCGCATTTTGAACATGGCTTGTTTGCCTCCCACCGCATTGTCCGCCCGCTGGATGTGGCGCGGGCGCGTTGCCAATCAAGGATCGCGCGCAGTTGTGAACGCGCGCCGCGTTGGGCGAATCTTGCGCGGAAACATTGCAAAATGATCACGGGCGCGGTGGTTGCGCCGGGGTGTCAGTCCGCTGCTCGGGCCGCTTACTCGGGAAGGGGTGGAACCGGACCGACCGAACATTGGGGAGGAAGCATGTGGCCGGACCGGTTCCAGGTCTCAGGGATCGCCACAATGATTAACCCGCGCGATTCGGATCAAACGCGCGATGGTCGTGCTCTAGTCCGTTTGCGCGGGTCAGCCGAACCCGGACATGCCCCAGCGCCAATCGGCGACCGTATCCTCGCGGGTGTCCCGGACGGGTTCGGTGCGTGGCGGCACGCTACTGATGACGCGATAGACCGGCCGGTCCGCGAATGACAGCGGCGGCACGATGCTCGGGCAGAGATCCTGGGTGGCGGGGCTGAGGCAAGCCGTCATCGGCCAACTCCTTGCTTTAGCGGTATTTCTTGCTGCGCTCCGCAAGCTAAGCTCAAATCAGCGCAGTCGAAGTGGACCACGGCTCCAGGGATGCGTCAATCATTTTCTCGCATTTGTGTGTGTTTTTTATAATTTCACATAAATGTGCCGTATATATAACGTGTCAACTCTGCCGTTTTTCGGCTGATTCGGCGGGCGGGTCGGCTATGGCTTGCTCGATGATCGTGGCGATCGCCTGTGCGGCGACATCGCGCGGCCCGTCTTGACGCGGACGGTCGACGCCCTCGGTCAGGGTGGACCATTGGCGGTTGCGGCGGGCGCGCTTCACCGGCGTTGCGATCTGGTCGAAGACGCCGCCGGCATCGAATGTCAATTCGGTGATCGGAGTCTGCGCCGCGTGGCCGCGGCCCAACAGGCCGATCGTCAGCGCGGTCTCGCGGGCCAGCAGGCTCTTCAGGGTGGCGTCGTCGACTGTCATCTCCGCGTACCCACGCATGGTCGCCGCCATTTGCCGGCCATAGCGGCGGGCGCTGTCGAGGACGAAGCCGATGCCGGCGCCGGTGAGGGCGGCGGCGCCGAGGGTCAGACCGCCGGTCATTAAATCGATGACCAGGCCGGCGGCGGCACCCGCCGCCAACGCCTTGGTCGTGTCGAAACCGAATTTCTCCAAAACCTCAGGGTCGAACAGATCCTGCTGCCAGGCGCCTTCGGCGAATGGCAGTTCCGCCGGGGCATAGTCCTGCTCGGCGAACCGGTGCAGCCGCAACAGCTCCGCCACCGCGTCCTGCTCGCGCTGGCGGACGGCGTCTTGCAGAGCGGCAGCCGTTTCAGCCTTGGCCGCTTCGTCGTCGCCGGGATAGCTGCGTCGCGCGGCGGCGACATCTATCAACAGCTCCGCGATGGTCCGGGCCGACGCGCGTCGCAACGCGGCCCGGGCCTCGCGCAGTGCTGACGTGAGCCGGTCGAGGGGTGCTGCGAGGGCATCGGCGAGGGTCGCGATCTTGGCGTACAGCGTCAGCTCGTCGGCTTCGCGGTAGACGACCGTATCGAACGGGACGACTGCATGCATGTTGACGCGCGCCAACTGCTCGCGCCACGCGGCTTCGTGGGTCGCGCTGGTGGTGACGAAGTTGAGGACGGGCAGGACGGGCCGGGCGCACCGGCCGAGCAGTTCGAGTTCGTCGCGGTGCTTGGCGCGCACCGGGTCGCGGGCGTCGATGACATATAGCAGGACATCCGATGCCAAAATTTGGGCGAGCGCCTTCGCTTCCTGGGGGAAGCCGGCGTGCAGCGTCGCATCGGCGGCGAAGGCGCGCAGGGTCTCAACCCAGTCCTCTTGCCGGCGGGTTTTGAGTTGCTCGATGGTGGCGAGCAAACCTGTCGAATCCTCAAAGCCGGGGGTGTCGTAGAACCGCAGGACCGGATCGCCGGCAACCGCCAGTTCGGCCATCTCGACATGCCGCGTGGTGGCGGGATGGGCCGAGATGTCGCCGAAGTCGCGGCGGCGGGTCAGGGTGCGCATCAAACTTGTCTTGCCGGTGTTGGTGTGACCGACGACACCGATGGCCGCGACGTCGCTCACGCCGGCACTCCAACCAGCTTGGTTAGCCGTGACTGGATCTCGGTGGCGTCGCCGTCGAGGTCGAGGGCGATCATGTGGTCCGCCTCCACACCGGCGGCGAGGGCGGCGGCAACCCAGTCGGACAGGCGGTCGCCGGCGGCGTCCTCGGTTTGCATGCGCTGACGCATCGCGGCGGCGCCACTCAAGACGACGACGGCGCGGCCGCGCGCGGCGGTTCGCAGCCGCTTGAGTACCGTCGTAACGCCGCGGTCGGGCGGTTGACGCATGTCGACAACGATGATCAGGCGTCCCGGCTGTTGCCCGCCGGAGTCGATGGCATTGATTGCGGCGTCCAGCTCGGACGCACCGTCGCGCCGGCCCAGATCGTGTGCACCGGTCCCAGCCCCAGGCGGTGGCCATCCGGTGTGCGGCGTGTCCACCTCCCAGCCGATCAGGAAAACTGGCCCGGCCGGCGGTGGTGGCGGCAAGTCGCGCAGCGCCGGCGGGGTCGCGTAGACCGTCGGCCGGTCGGTGTCGCCGTCGACAATGCGGGTCGCGGTGACGGTCGGCGTCAGGCGCGCGGCCAGCTCCGCGTAGTAGGGGATGGTCATGTCCAGCACCGTGTGGCTGACGGCGCGCCGGCACATGACGGCGGTGACCAGCAAGGCAACGCCGCGCGGCGCCAGGCCGTACAACAGCAACGCCGATACAAGCAGTGACGACCATAGTCCTTGATGTGCCAAGTCGGGGGAGCCGGGCCATTCGGCGGCGATCGCCGCCGCCATGTCAGGGACGGTGATGCCGAGGGCGGCGGGTAACGCGGCGAGGACAGCGGTGAGTGATGTGTAGGCGCCGGCGTCGAGGATCGTTGTTTCCCAGACGAACGTGTAGCGCTGGGCGCTGAGCAACGCGACGACCATGACGGTGGCGCCGCCCAGATAGCCGAACCAGACGGTGTGGCTAAGCGACGACGCCAGCCAGCGTCCCGGCTTGCCGCCGAGGTAGCGGGTGCCGAACGCCTGTAACGCGGCGGCGCGGTGACGGTTCGCGCCTAAGCGCTCGGCCGCCTGCCGCCAAAGCCATAACGCGCCGCGGCCGAGGGCACCGCCTTGGGACAGGCGGGGCGCGGACAGCAGGATGATCCACAGGACGAAGCTGAGCAGGTGCAAGCCGAGCAGGCTGGCGAGGGCCCAGAAGAAATTCACCGTCGTGCCGTCGACCGTGGCAAAGGCGGTGCGAGCGGTGGCGGCGCCGGCGCCTGCGGCCACGATGAACAGCAAGGTGACGAGGCCGCGCAACATCGTCCAGAGGTGGCTGATTTCGGCCGCGAGCTGGCCGTGCGCCGGCAAGGCGGTGGCGCGGGTAATGATTTTGGTTTCGAGCGATCCGTCTGCCTGACGCGCCGCGGCGACGGCCGCGGCGTCATCGGTGGCTTGGCCGCTGGCCCCTTCGAGGTAGCGTGCCGCCTCCGCCAATAGACGGCCGGCGGCGATGCTGCGGCGTTCAGCCACGCGCTGTCGATCTTGCTCGATCCGGCATGGGTGCTTTGTGGCGACCGGGGACCGGTTTGTCGAGATCAGGCAGTGCGGTCCGCGGCGACAGCGGAGCCCCCAATTGCCGCGCTAGTCGGTGATGGCTTGGGGCTTCTTGATGTACTTCCGCAGGAACACCGGCGCGACAAACCCGGCGACGGCCGCGATCCAGAAACTGATGGAGATGCCCGACGAAAACAGGAACCGCCAGTCGCCGCTGGAAATCACCATGGCGCGGCGCAGGCTGTCCTCCATCTCGCTGCCCAAAAGGATACCGAGAATGATGGGGACCGAGGGCACGTCCAGTTTGCGCATGAAGAAGCCGAACACACCGAAGCCGATCATCAGCAAGAGGTCGAACGAGCTGCCGGAGAGCGAGAAGATGCCGACGAAGGCGACCATTGTGACGCCCGGCAACAGCACGCGCGGCGGCACGCTCAGAATTGTGACGAAGATCTTCACCATCGGCACGTTGAGGACGAGCAGCACGAAATTGGCGATGATGAGCGCCGCGATAAGGCCCCAAACGACCTCCGGCCGCTCCTGAAACAAGAGCGGGCCTGGCGTGATGTTGAGTGTTACCAACAGGGCGAGCAGTACGGCGGTGGTGCCGGACCCCGGCACGCCGAGCGTTAGCATGGGCACGAGCGCGCCGCCGGCGGCCGCGTTGTTGCCGGCTTCGGGCGCGGCCACGCCGCGGGGATCGCCGCGACCGAACTGCGACTTGTCGCGGACCGCGCCTTTCTCCGCCATGTACGCCAAGAAGCTGCCGAGGGAGGCGCCGGCGCCGGGCAGCACGCCGGCGATAAAGCCGATGACGGAGGAGCGCAGCATAGTCACCGCACTGCGCGCGATGTCGCGCACCGGTATCGTCAGCTTCTCGAGCTTGATGCCCAGGGCCGATTCCCGGCCGTGGCTTTCGATGAACACGAACACCTCGGTTACCGCGAACAGGCCGACGATGGCGACCAGGAAGTCGATGCCGTCCATCAGGTGCAAATTGCCGAAGGTAAATCGTGGCAGGCCCGTCGAATTGTCCAAGCCGATCATCGCGATGCCGAGACCGATGCAAGCGGCGATGGCAGCCTTTGCCTGATTGTTGGACGAGATGCCGGCGAGTGTCGCAAAGGCGAGCAGGTAGAGGGCGAAGTATTCCGCCGGGCCGAACAGAAATGCGATGCGGGCCAGCACGGGGGCAAGCAGGATGAGGCCGATCGTGGCGAGCATGGCGCCGACAAACGATGCGACGCCGGATAGGACGAGGGCGTCGCTGGCGCGGCCGGCTTTCGCCATGGGATAGCCGTCCAGCGTCGTCATCAACGCGGGCTCGTCGCCCGGGATATTGAGCAGTATCGACGAGATCCGGCCGCCGTACATCGCGCCGTAGTAGACGCTGGTCATCAGGACCAGCGCCTCCGTCGCGTTGAGGCCGAAGGAGAAGGACAGCGGGATCAGCAGGGCGACGCCGTTTGACGGACCGAGCCCCGGCAGGGCGCCGACGATCGTGCCAATGATACAGCCGGCCACCGCCAGCATGAGGATCTTCGGTGTCAGCGCGACCGCAAAACCTTGGGCGAGAAAGGAAAGCGTTTCCATGGCCGCCTAGCCGCTCCAAGCGCCCGGCAGCGCAAACAGGCTGAGACCGAGGATGAATTTGAACACAACGAACAAGCCGATCGACAAGGCAACGCCGGTGATGGCCGCCGGCACGGCACGCGGGGTGATTTGGTAGCTGATCAGCGCGGAAGCGATGGCCGTCGGAATGAGGAAGCCAAGGGGCCGCAGGGCAAAGGCGTAGCCGAAGAGAACGACAACGGCGAACGCCAGCTTGCCGATCGCATGCACGCGCAGCTGTTCCTCATCCGGCCGCAACGCAACGGTCAGGCCGCACACCGCCATGACCGCGCCGACGATGAACGGGAAGGTCTTCGGGCCGACTGGATCGGACAGGAAGCTAAGCTGGATTTGTGTGGCGCTCGCGATAAACGCGAGCGCCACGACAACTACGATCAGTCCGAAGATCCGATCGGTCTTCACTGAATGACGCCGATCTCGCGGGATAGTGCCTCGATCTCGAGCACGACGTCGGAGACATAGTTCTGGAAGTCGTCACCGACCTGGTTGAAGGGTGCCAGGCCGTTGGCTTCCATGGCGGCCGCCCACTCATCCGAGGCGGCGACTGCCGCCAAGGCGTCGGACCAGCGGCGATACGCATCGTCGGAGATGCCCTTTGGCACGTAGAGGCCGCGCCAATTGACCGCCACAACGTCGATGCCCTGTTCCGTCGCCGTCGGGATATCATCGAAGCTGGGGATCCGCTCTTCGGTGAAGGCCGCCAGGACGCGAATGTCCCCGGATTTGAGGAAACCGACTACCTCGGAAATATCGCCGGTCATCGCTTGAGTGAAGCCGCCCACGGTTTGGGTGATGGCATCGGCGCCACCATCCAAGCCGATGTACTTCACGGCGCGGACGTCGTCAAAGCCGGCACGGCGTAGCGCCATCAAGACTTTGAGATGGTCGAAACCGCCGACGGCCGACCCACCGGCAAACGTCACAGACGCCGGATCGGCCTTCACGGCATCGATCAGATCGGTCAACGACTGATACGGGGAGTCGTTGGCGACGACGATGACACCCGGATCGGCGCCGATAGCGCCAAGGAAGCGCACCTGGTCATAGGTCGCGCCGCCGTAGGCGTTTTGGGCGAGGCGCGTCGCCGTCGCGGACGATGCCGCGATGATCAGGTCTTCGTCGGTGTCGCGCTCATTCACGACATGGGAATAGGCGAGACCGCCGCCGCCACCGGCCATGTTGGTGACCTGGATCGGATCGTCGACGGCGCCGATATCGTGCATGATTTTGCCGATGGTGCGGCAGGTGAAGTCCCAGCCGCCGCCGGGGTTGGCCGGCGCAATGCACTCAGCGGCATGCCCGGTGTTGGCAAAGCCCACGGTCAATGCCGCGGCCAATGCGAATTTCCTGAAGTGTGGGATCATCCTTTCCTCCCTTGGTGGTTTCCGTTTGAGCTTCATTGCGGTTTCTTCCTGCTTTGATGATGGCATCGACTAGCCAGCTTCTCCACGCACGCCCTCGGGCAACCGCCCGCCAAGCGCACGGCGCCAGTCCCGCAGGAATTTCTGGCGCTTGACCTGATCCAAGAAGACCAGGAGTCCGGGTCCGACGCGGATGGGGCGCAGGTCACTGCCGGCTTGCGCGCGCAGCGCGGCGGCGGTGACGTCGCCCGTCACGTCGGGATGTATCGAATAAAGGCGCGAGCCGTCGGCGACGACGCGTTGACCGTCGGTCGACAGCAGAAAGTCGAGAAAGACCTCGGCCTCTGCGACATTGCCGGCGTTCTTCGGGATGAAGGCGATGCGCGACATCGCCAATGTATAATCGCCGGGCAGCACGATGCCGATGTCGGGCTCCATTTCGGCGCGGGCCAGGGCGTAGGAGCCGAGTAGGTTGTAGCCGATCAGGAACTCGCCGGAGGCGATGCGGTCCAGCATCGCGGCGGTGTTGGAGTAGAGCTTCACACCGCTGCTGCCGAGGCTGTTGGCCAGCAGCCAGATCGACGGCGAGGCCTTCGAGTCCTGGGTGGCCATCAGGAACCCGAAGCCGCTGCGCTCGGGGTCGTAGGTGGCGACCTTGCCGAAGTAAGTGTCCGGCTTGTCACGCAGCAGTTCGATCAGGTCGAACCGGGTCCGTGGCACCTCGGCCGGCGGCACGAGGCGCTTGTTGTAGACGATGACCGCCGGCTCGAAGGTGAAGCCGAACGCCTCGTTGCGCCAGTTGGCCCAAGCCGGCAGGTCGAGCAGCGCCGGGCTGGTGAAAGGCCGAGCGTAGCCGTCGTTGACCAACTTGATCTGCAGGTCCATCGCCGAGCTCAGCAGCAGGTCGGCGGTGGCGGCACGGGCGCCGGTTTCTTCCAGAAAGCGGTCGTACAGCTCGAGGCTGTTGAGCTCCTGATAGTCGATGGCGATGTCGGGATGGACGTCGTGGAAGGCGTCGAGCAGGGGTGCGGCGGCTTCGATGTCGGTGGTGCTGTAGATGACCAGATTGCGCGATTCCGCCGGAGTTACCTCGGCCGGGTACTCCAGGCTGCGCGCGTTCGCAGCTGCGGAAACCGCCACCAAGGCCAAGGCGACCAGCAAGGTGCGCACGCTGTTCCTCCTGCTTTCCCGCGCCTTTTTTGCCAGCATCACGCGGCGCGCTTCGTCGGAAAGCTGTTCCTAGACCAGCTATGCTACGCTTCGAACCTGTCATCAATCTTTCATCCGTGGTGACCCGATGCGTATCCTCCTGGTCGAGGATGACCGGCAACTGGCCGACGGCATTACCCGGGCCTTGCGGCAGTCGGGCACGGCGGTGGATTGGCTGGTGGACGGGGCCGAGGCGGACGAGGTGCTGGCGACCGAGCCCTACGATCTGGCGGTGCTTGATCTGACCTTGCCGGGCCTGGACGGGCTAGAGGTCCTGCGCCGATTACGGGCGCGGGGCGGTCGCACACCGGTGCTTGTGCTGACCGCGCGCGGCGAGCTGCAACAGCGCGTGACCGGCCTCGACGCCGGCGCCGACGACTATCTGACCAAGCCGTTTGACCTGGAGGAGCTCGAGGCGCGGGCCCGGGCACTCCTACGCCGCGGCCAGGGCGGAACGCCGCCCCACATCGTGCATGGCCGGCTAACACTCGACACGGTCGGGCGCCGGGCGACGGTCGACGGGCAGGAGCTGACGTTGCCGCGGCGCGAGCTGAACGTGCTGGAGGTCCTGCTCAACAACGCTGGCCGTGTTGTCAGCAAGGAGCAGATCGCGGATCACATCTTCGGGTTCGACGACGAGGCCGGGCCAAACGCGATCGAGCTGTATATCCACCGCTTGCGGAAACGGCTCGATACGGCGGCGGCGATCCGCACCGTTCGCGGGCTTGGCTACATGCTCGAAGCGCCGCGGTGAGTTGTTCGATCGTGACTTTCGACGCCCCCTTCTCTCCCTCCCCCTCGAGGGGGGAGGGCCGGGGTGGGGG
>CAJICA010000051.1_pt1 | contig 10805 bp, 11 predicted proteins | sample 9199501 | NCBI WGS metagenome assembly CAJICA01 (sample SAMEA7708319, study PRJEB35096) | sediment metagenome | biome: marine neritic benthic zone biome [ENVO:01000025]; feature: sediment [ENVO:00002007]; material: shallow marine sediment [ENVO:03000034] sea grass bed [ENVO_01000059] ... | reverse complement strand
AAGTGAACCCAGTCTTCCTCACTGTGCCGCTCCCGGTAAACGGACAGCCTGATCTCCCCATCCTCCGTGAACTTGCAGGCGTTGCTGAGCAAGTTGAGAACGATCTGGCGCGCCCGCACCATATCCGTCCCCATCGCGCCGATATCCTTCGGGCAGTCGACGACCACCTTGTTCCGGTTCTGGGCGGCCAGTGGCTGAATCGTCGTGACGGCCTCGTCGACCAAACCAATGAGCCCGACCCGTTCCACGTGCAATTCGATGCGGCCGGCCTCGATCTTGGCGAGGTCGAGAACCTCATTGATCAGGTGGAGCAAATGCTTGCCGGCGCGTGAGATCCGGGCTAGCGGTTCGCCGAAACTCTCATGGCTGGTCTCCCGGCTGTCCTCCTCCAGCATTTCGGTCAGCCCGATAATCGCATTCAGCGGGGTTCGCAACTCGTGGCTCATATTGGCGAGGAACTGGCTCTTTGCTTGCGTTGCCGCCTCGGCTTGGTCTTTCGCGTCGCGTAACGCGCGGTTCGCCTCCCGTCGAGCGGCGATATCCCGCATGTAGGCCGTGTACACCGGCTTCTCCGCGGTTCCCGTTGCGGTGATGGCGATCTCGATCGGGAATTCGGTTCCGTCGGCGCGCGTCGCCGTCAGTTCGATCCGTTCGCCCAGCAGTTTCGACCTGCCCGTTGTGCTAAACCGGTGAAAGCCGCGGTCATGCTCGGCCCGATAGCGTGCCGGGACGATTAGATCCGCCATCGGCTGCCCTAAGACGGCGTCGCGGGTGTAGCCGAACGTACGCTCCGCCGCCGGGTTGAATTCGATAATCAGTCCTTCCCGATCAATCGAAATAATGCAGTCGAGCGCGGCCTTGAGGATGGCGGCTTTTTGCGCCTCGCTCTGCCGGACCGACTGTTCGGCTTCCTTCGACTGCGTGATCTCGCGAACGAAGCCCTCAAAGTATTGCGGCTCTCCGGTTTCCTCTGACCGGACGGTGCGAAAGCTCTCCGTGATCCAGATCTTGCGGCCGTCGCGCCGATAGACTTGGGACTCCATGCCGTGCACCGCGCCACGCTCGGCCCACTCACGCTGCCCCGCCGCTCGCAAATCGCGATCGGCATAAAACTGCGTGGAGATGTCCCTGATCGCTTCGACGACCTCGGCCGGCGAATCGTAACCGAGGATGCGCGCGAAAGAGGGATTCACGTGCAGGAACCGGCCGTCAATGGAGCTGCGATAGATCCCTTCCGGTGCATTTTCGAAGATCCCCCGGTAGTCCCGCTCCGCCCGGCCGATCGCCTCTTCGGCTCGTTTGCTCTGCGTAATATCGGTGTAGGTGCTGACGAAACCGCCACCGCCGAAGGGGCGCCGCCGAACCTCGATGACCCGGCCGTCGGGCCCGTCGATGGTACCGACGTAGAACGGCCGGAACTTGCTCATGTCACCGAGACGTTCTGCGACAATCGCCTCCGTGTCGCCGGCCCCATAGTCGCCGCGCTCCGCACGATAGCGGAACAGGGCTGCCATCGGATCTCCCTGGCTGACCACATCGGGCGGGAAGTTGAAAAGCTCCAGAAACTTCCGGTTCACCACTTGGACCCGCATGTCGCGGTCGATGGCGACCAACCCCTGGTCCATCGTGTCGAGTGTCGCTTCGAGCAGCTCGGTTTGCTCTGCCAGGTAGGTCTCGCGCCCGATCCTTTCCGAAATGTCGAAGTAGGTAAGAACCCGCCCGCCCCCCGGCAGCGGGCGGCATTCATACTGCAGCGTGCGGCCGTCGCGGAGGTACATGGTCGTCGACGGCACAGTTCCGTTCTTGATGCCGTCCAGCCGCTTGCTCAAGTAGCCGGGCCACACGTCGCCGGACATGTCGTAGAGGCCCTTTTCGAAGCTCCTTTGCATGGCATCGCGCACGGCCGGCTTCTGGGCGAGGTAGGACTCGGAAAGGCGCCAAAAGTCGCGGCACGTCCGATTGGCCGCCCGAACCCGGAGGCGCGCGTCGACGACCACGACGCCGTAATCGATCGCCTCGAGGATGTCCTCCAGATTGGACTGATCCGGATCGAGGGCTGTGACTAGGCCCTCGGTATTGCGCCGCCGCGCCATGTCTCTTCGCGATGCGCAGCGTTCACCTTGGTTTCAGTTCTGGCTGACAGGTGCACTGGCCGGTCCGGTATCGATGATTTGTCCTAGGGTACCAACCCCGGACCACCCAGCAAAGTACTGAAATAATTAGCGCTATCTTAGGTTCACCGACGCCGAGCCGCGGATACGGTCCGGTATCAGGCGGGCCGGATCGCCGTGGATATCGAGGCGGCCGGCGCCCAGAATGCTGACTACGACCTCCTCCGTGGCGTTGATGGCCGCGTCGGCGGAGCCCATGATCTCAACATTCGCGCGATCGCAGGCCAATTCGCTGGTGTCGATGGTCCCGGCACCTTTGATCTCGATGGACGCCGCCTGGCAGGTGCCGGACACCTCCATTCTTCCGGCGCCATTCAGCTCGAAACTGACGTCATGCCCCGCCAGGCCGCTGATCCGTGCATCGGACATGCCCTGAATGAGCAGCCCGCGCAGTTCTTCCATGTCAATGGTGATGCTGACGCGGCCTGTCTTGCGCGGCGATTTCGTCTCGATGAACAGCGTCTCGTCACGAACCGATGTCCTGACCCGGTCGAGATCGCGTTGCCCCGCCGTCAAGACGACGGATTGTCCGCTACCCTCGCGCACCTCCAGCACATACGCCCCGCGTGCGACGATCTTGTTGAAAGGCGCGAGATCGTCGCGTCGCTCACTCTCAGCGGCGGCCGGCTGGGCCAGCACCAGGCTGAGGGCGACAGCGTAAAGAACCTCTTTGTGCATGTTTGACTCCGACGTGACCAGCTTTACTCGAGGTCGCGGATTTGCCGGTTGAGCTCGAACTCGGACGAGGTGACGTGCGCCTCTATGCCGCGCAGTCGTTGCTCCAAGTCGCGGAATTTGTGCCGCAGGTCGCGCGCGGTACCGCTTGGCTCGGTTCGCACTTCCTTCCAGAACTTTTCCTCTTCGGGCGAATCGTAAAGATCCTCCGGCCGGTCCTCGAGTAGGAAGACGGCGATGAAATAGCCCAGCAAGACTGGCACTGGTGCCATGAACAGGCCGATCACCATCACGATCCGGATCGGCAGCGCGCTGATGCCGAAATAATCGGCGATGCCGGCACACACGCCTTTGACCTTGGCGCGCCGGCGGTTGAGGTACAGCCGATACGGGCTCGACCGTTCCCCGTGCGCCCGCTTGGCATGATGTCTCTCGTGGCGCCGGCGGCGGTGTTCGGCGTGGGAGCTGTCGCGGTGCCTGTGGCTCATGCCTGCTCCCTCCAAGCCTTGCCCTCGGAGTCAAGAATGCGCTCAAGCGTGCGGATTCTATCCTCCATGCGAGCTGCGCTCTGCCACAGCTCTTGCAGCATTTTCTCGTCTTCCCCCGAGAGGGTCTTCGCCGTCCGCCAGCGCGTCACGTAGTGAAAGATGATCCACAATGGTGCGACGATTGACAGAAAGAGAACGAGTGGGACGAACAAGATTCCATCCATGTCCTACGACTTCTTTTCCTTTTGCGACCGCGCCTTACCGAGCCTCGCTTTCAGCGCCGCGAGTTGTTCCTCGATGACGCTGTCGGTTTCCAGGTCATCTATCTCTTCGGCGAGCGTCTTGCGTTGGCCCAGGTCATATGACTCCAACTCGCCCTCGGCGGCGTCAAGGCGCCGTTCGACGACGTCGAAGCGGGCAAACGCATCGTCGACCCGCGGGTCGTAGAGTCTGCGCCGGACTTTGAGCCGCGCGTCGATCGTATCGTGTCGCGCCCGGATCGTCTTCTGCTTTGCCCGTGCTTCCGCGAGCTTCGCTTCCAACCGGGCGACGTCGGCGTCGCCGCGGCTGAGGGCTTCGTCCAGGTGCGAAAGCTCGGCCTCGAGCGCATCCGCCGATTGCTGCAGCTTGGCCTTCTCGACCAGCGCGGCCTTGGCCAGGTCTTCGCGATCCTTGTTCAGCGCGAGTTCCGCCTTCTTCTCCCAATCCTCACCCGCCTTGATGATCCGGTCGAGCTTGCGTCGGATCTCCTTCTTCTCGGCGATTGTCCGGGCCGCCGTCGTACGCACCTCAACCAGCGTGTCTTCCATTTCCTGAATGATCAGGCGGATCATTTTCTCAGGCTCCTCAGCGCGATCGAGCATCGCGTTCAGGTTCGAATTGATGATGTCGGTGAATCGCGAAAAGATTCCCATGTGTTAACTCCTTGTGTGCCGAGGCAGCCGGTCAGCCCAGAATGAGGCCGATCACTAAACCGGCGAGGAACATCACCCAGTGATCAGACCGGCGGGTCCGCACATAGTCCGTCAGGCGGGACCAGCCTCGTTCCCAGGCGGCATGACGCCGCTCGTGCCGGTGTTCGAATTCTTCGGCGTACATATCGATCAGCTCCTTGTTTGCGCCTCGTCTTAACCATTCTTAAGCACACGGCGTGCCAACTGGCGAAGAGGCGATTAACATATTGAAAAATATAGGAAATACGCCGCTCCAATGAACGACAACGATTTAGCAGGAAAGGCAAAGAAATAGCAGAAATCGCGAAATTATAGCATATATTAGAAATATGTCGGCCGCAGATATCGACCTCCCACCGCTGCTGGGCGAGGCGCCGTCCTTCCTGGAGTTGCTTGAGCAGGTGTCTCGGTTGGCACCGGTTGACCGGCCGGTCTTGGTCGTCGGCGAGCGCGGCACCGGCAAGGAGCTGATCGCCGCCCGGCTGCATTACTTGTCCCAGCGTTGGGAGCGTCCCTTCGTCAAGCTGAACTGTGCGACGCTGCCGGAGTCGCTACTCGAGACCGAATTGTTCGGCCATGAAGCTGGCGCCTTCACCGGTGCCACCGGGCGCCGCATCGGCCGCTTCGAACTGGCTGACCGCGGCAGCTTGTTCCTCGACGAGATCGCGAACGCTTCGCTTGCCGTTCAGGAGAAGACGCTGCGCGCGATCGAATATGGCGAATTCGAGCGGGTCGGCGGCACGGCGACGGTGCGGGTTGACGTCCGCCTGATCGGTGCTACCAACGCCGACCTGCCGCGCTTGGCGGCGGAAGGCACGTTTCGCGATGACCTCCTCGATCGGCTGAGCTTTGATGTCATCACTGTGCCGCCCCTGCGCGCCCGCCGTGACGATATCGCTCTGCTCGCTGACCACTACGGCCGTGCCATGGCCATCGAACTCGGCTGGGAGGGTTTCCCTGGTTTCAGCCGCGACGCGCTCAAACGGCTGCGCGACTACGATTGGCCTGGCAACGTTCGCGAGCTGAGAAACGTTGTCGAGCGTGCGGTCAGCCGGGCCGAAAGCGCGGACACCGCCATCGACACCATCATCTTCGATCCGTTCAAGTCGCCCTACCGCGCGGCGACGACAGTCGCCCCAACCTTGCCGGCCGACCGCGACGACGCGAGCGCGCCGGCGGCAACCGATCCGATCGATTTCCGGGCGCACGTTGCGGCGGTGGAAAAGCGCCTGCTGGAAGAGGCAATGGCCGCGACGCGCCACAATCAGCGCGCCGCCGCGCGTCGCCTCGGGCTAAGCTACCATCAGCTTCGCAACGCCCTGCGCAAGCACGGGCTCATCGGCGGCGGCAAAAACAAGGCATAGCGCGATGTTCAGAAACGATCTTTTGGCCGGCAAGCGGATCCTCGTCACCGGCGGCGGCACCGGTCTGGGCAAGAACATGGGGCGCCGCTTCCTGGAGCTCGGCGCCTCTCTCGCCATTTGCGGGCGGCGAGAGAACGTCCTCGACGACACGCGCGCCGAATTCGCCCGCGACTTCACCGCGCCGGTCGAGACGCATGTCTGCGACATCCGTGACCCCGACGCCGTCGAAGCGATGGTGGCGCGCCAATGGGAGAGCGGTCCGATCGACGTGCTGGTCAACAATGCCGCTGGCAACTTCGTTGCCCGCACCGAGACGCTGAGTCACCGCGCGGTCGATGCCGTTGTCGGCATCGTGTTGCATGGCACCGCCTATTTGACCCTGGCCTGCGGCCGACGTTGGCTGGCGGAGTCCCGCGCCGCTTCCGTGCTGAGCATAGTCACGACCTATGCTTGGACTGGTTCGGCCTACGTCGTCCCGTCAGCGATGGCCAAGGCTGGTGTCCTCGCCATGACCCGGAGCTTGGCGGTCGAGTGGGGCGGCCGCGGGGTCCGCCTCAATGCGATCGCGCCGGGACCGTTTCCGACGGCCGGCGCCTGGGAGCGTTTGGTCCCGTCGCCGGAACTCGCGCATACCTTCGAAACACGCAACCCGTTGGGTCGGGCCGGACGCCATCAGGAGCTTGTCGACCTCGCGGCCTATATGGTGGCGGACGGCAGTGCCTTCATGAACGGCGAGGTCGTGACGATCGACGGCGGCGAGTGGCTGAAAGGTGCGGGTCAATTCAACTTCTTCGACCGCCTGAGCAACGCCGAGTGGGACGCCCTAACGCCCCGCAAATAAAGGAAAAACACATCACACACAATCGTGACGTGGCTTGACTTCGGCGTGCGCTAGCGGTGGCTCATATTAAGCCCATGGTCATCATGCCTCTCCTCACGACCGACGCTTGGAGCTAACTGATGGCGGTACCTCGGTGCCGCCATCCTTTTCTTTTCATCAGTACGACACGGACGGACTGGGAATGTCGCCACAGGGAATCACCAAAGCTATGTCACGGGTTGCCCTTACAGCACTGGGCGTTGGAAGTTTGTTGTTCGGGTCCGCTTCGGCGGTCTACGCCAACCCCGAAGTGTGGAAGTTCGAATGGCCGAACACGGACTTTGAGAAAACCAACATCGACTACGGGGACATTCTGTCCGGTGGGCCGCCGAAGGACGGCATCCCAGCGATCGACAACCCGGTCTTTGGCAGCATCGCGGACGGCAACGAGTTCGTCGAAGACAACGAGCCGGTGATCTCGCTGGAGGTCAACGGCGAAGCCCGCGCCTATCCGCTGCAGATCCTGATGTGGCATGAGATCGTCAACGACGAGATCGGCGGTATGCCCGTTGCCGTCACTTATTGTCCGCTCTGCAACTCGACCGTCGTCTTCGACCGGCGGGTCGGCGACGATGTGCTGGACTTCGGGACGACGGGCAAGCTGCGCTTCTCCGACTTGGTCATGTATGACCGCCAGACGGAGAGCTGGTGGCAGCAGTTTGTCGGCGAAGGCATCGTCGGTGAACACACCGGCACGCTGCTGGATGTCATTCCGGCACGCGTCGAGGCGTACTCGAATTTCAAGGAACGTTTTCCGAACGGCCAGGTGCAGCTGATCCCGCAGGACTTCCGCCGCGCCTACGGTCAAAACCCTTACACCGGCTACGACTCCTCATCGTTCCCGTTCCTGTTCCGCGGTGACGCGCCGGAGAACATCGCCCCGCTGGCCTACGTCTTGGCCGTCGGCAACGAAGCTTGGAGCTTGGACCTGCTCAAGCAGGAAGGCACCATCGAAAAGGACGGCATCATCATCAACTGGACCCCGGGCATGGCGTCGGCGCTCGACCAGCGCGTGATTTCCCAGGGTCAGGATCTGGGCAACGTGACCGTGCAGCGGCGGAACGCTGATGGCAGTCTTGAGGACGTCGCCCACGATATGACGTTTGCGTTCAACTTCAACGCATTCATACCGGACGGCGTGATCCATCAGTAAACCGCCAAGCTATGGGCGCGGGCATCGGCCCGCGCTCATGTTCTGGGATTAGTTATGGTTGCGTTGCCTTTCTTCAGCATGAACAAGAGCGCCAAGCTCATCCTCGGCATTATCGTCATTGGCGGCTTGCTCTTCGTAACTTTCGGCGGATCGGCCAGTCGCACGTTGTGGAGTTTCGAATGGCCGCGCACGGACTTCGACAAGTCCAGCGTCGACTTCTCGGAGATTATCTCAGGCGGCCCACCGAAGGATGGCATCCCGCCGGTCGACAACCCACGTTTCGGATCGATTGCGGATGTCTCCGGCGAAATCGGTAACGACGAGCCTGTGGTCACTGTCGCCATCGATGGTGCGGCGAAAGCCTACCCGCTCGCCATCCTGATGTGGCATGAGATCGTCAACGACGAGCTCAACGGCGTCCCGATCTCCGTGACCTTTTGCCCCTTGTGCAACTCGGCGATCGTTTTTGACCGCCGGGTCGGCGACCAGGTTCTGGATTTCGGCACGACTGGGAAGCTGCGCCACTCGGATCTGGTCATGTACGACCGTCAGACCGAAAGCTGGTGGCAGCAGTTCATCGGCGAAGCAATTGTCGGCGAGATGACGGGCACCCAGTTGACAATGGTGCCGGTGCGTGTCGAGGCGTTCGAGCGCTACGTCGAGCGCCATCCGGAGGGACAGGTTCAGCTGCGCCCCGGCGGCTTCCGCCGCAACTACGGCGGCAACCCGTACGCCGGCTACGACAGCTCGGCGCGCCCGTTCCTGTACCGCGGCCGGTTCCCCGACGACATCGCGCCCTTGGCGTATGTCGTCGCGGTCGGCGACCAGGCCTGGAGCCTGGATCTCTTGCAAGACCAGGAGCGGATCGAAGTTGACGACCTGGTCATGACCTGGGAGCCGGGCATGAACTCCGCGCTCGATCAGCGTGCGATCGTCTCCGGACGTGACATTGGCAATGTCGTTGTGCAACGCCGGGTCGGCGGCGAACTCGTCGACGAGGTCCATGACTTGACCTTCGCCTTCTCGTTCCACGCGTTCCACCCCGACGGCACCATTCACCAATAGGCGGCTTCAAATGAGCAACTGGCGGCTCAAGACGGCGACACTGGCCCTGGTCGGCCTCCTTGCGATTACGGGCGTTGCGATGGCCGACGGTCCGGACGACTGGCGCCCGGAATTCCCGGACACGAATTTCGACCGCACCTCCATCGACTACAATGAGATCGTCACCGACGGTCCGCGCCGCGACCAGATCCCGCCGATCCACGATCCGAAATTCGTCAAGGCGGCCGAGGCTGAGGGCATCGGCTTGAAGGAGCCGGTATTGAGCATCGGCATCGATGGCGACTTCCGCGCCTACCCGCTCCGCATCCTGCTTTGGCACGAAATCGTCAACGACACCATCGGCGGCGTCCCGGTTCTCGTCAGCTATTGCCCGCTCTGCAACTCCGGCGTCATTTTCGACCGGCGTGTCGATGGCGAGGTCCTGCAGTTCGGCAACACCGGACGCATTCGTCATTTTGACATGGTTATGTACGACCAAAACACTGAGAGCTGGTGGCAGCAGTTCCTTGGGGAGGCGATTGTCGGCGAGATGACGGGCGTTCGCATGGAGGCGCTTCCGGCCCGCCTTGAGTCGCTCGAGAAGTTCGTTGAGCGAGCGCCGGACGGACTCTTGCTTGTCCCCAACAACGAAGACTTACGCCCCTACGGCCAGACCCCTTATCTGCGCATGGACAGCCAGCGCCTGCCGCGCGAGCGCTTCGGGTACACCTTGCCTGAGGATATCGAGCCCGTCGCCCGGGTCGTCGTCGTCGGCGACGAGGCCTGGATGCTCGACCTGATTCAAAACAACGGCGAGCTTGTTAGCGGTGATCTCATCATCCGCTGGGAGCCCGGCCAGAACTCGATTCACGACAAGACCAGGATTGCAAGCGGCCGCGATGTCGGCAATGTGACCGTCCAGCGGCGCACCGCGGATGGCCTTGAGGACGTGCCTTACGACGTGTCTTTCGCCTTCGCTTTCAGCGCCTTCGTCCCGGACGGCATTCTGCACGTCAATTAGCTCTCGATGACGGCCGCCACGCAATCGGTTGGCCGCAACGGCAATCCGCTGCGCCTCGCACTTGTTGCGATCGTTGTAATTGCGGCGGCGGTTTGGCTCGGACCACGGTTCTTCGGTGGCGAGGGCCCGTCACAGTGGAGCCGGGAGTTCCCACAAACGAACTTTGACGTTCACGCCATCCCGTTCGACGAGATCGACTCCGATGGTGCGACCCGCGATTCCATTCCGCCGATCCACGACCCGCGCTTCGTACCGGTCGGCGACGCCGATATCGGCCCGCTTGAACCGGTCCTCAGCATCGGCATCGACGGTGATTTCCGGGCCTATCCACTGCGCATTCTGCTTTGGCATGAAATCGTCAACGACACCATCGGCGGCGTCCCGGTGCTGGTCAGCTACTGCCCGCTCTGCAACTCCGGCGTCGTTTTCGATCGGCGGCTCGAGGACGATGTTCTGGAGTTCGGCAATACCGGTCGGCTGCGGCGATTCGATATGGTCATGTACGACCGGAAGACGGAGAGTTGGTGGCAGCAGTTCAGCGGTGAGGCGCTGATTGGCGATCTGACCGGCAAAGTCCTGAAGCCCTTACCGGCGCGCCTGGAGTCGTTCGAGAGCTTCGCCGCCCGCGCGCCGAACGGCCAGCTTCTCGTACCGTCGGTTGCCGCCGCCCGTCCGTACGGGACGACGCCGTATGTCGGCATGGATGGCGGCGCCAGCTCGCTGATCGCGCGGCTACGCTTTCGCTACGATCTGCCGGATGGTGTCCCGCCTTTGTCGCGGGTCGTCATCGTTGGCGATGAAGCCTGGAGCCTTGACCTCGTCGCAGCACAGACGCCGCTGCAGATAGGCGATCTAACTCTGACGTGGACGGCCGGCCAGAATTCCATCCACGACAGCCGCGTCATCGCGGAGGGGCGGGACGTCGGTAACGTCATCGTGCAGCGGAACACGGCACAGGGCGTCGAGGATGTGCCGTACGACGTCAGCTTTGCCTTCGCCTTCGCCGCTTTCGTGCCCGACGGCACCCTGCATCATGAGTAAGGGAATGACACGCTT
>CAJICA010000374.1_pt1 | contig 11269 bp, 11 predicted proteins | sample 9199501 | NCBI WGS metagenome assembly CAJICA01 (sample SAMEA7708319, study PRJEB35096) | sediment metagenome | biome: marine neritic benthic zone biome [ENVO:01000025]; feature: sediment [ENVO:00002007]; material: shallow marine sediment [ENVO:03000034] sea grass bed [ENVO_01000059] ... | reverse complement strand
GCCTCTCGGGAAAGTCGCTGGACAATTCCCGGCACATTGACCATATCAGCACCGTTTTTCGGAAAGGTGCATCGGCGCGGGAGACACCTGCATGTACAGCTCGACGACGGATGCTATTACCGTAACGGTCGAGCCCGTCTACATGGACGACCAATCGGAACCGGACAACGATCACTATGTCTGGGCATATCATGTACGAATAGAGAACAACGGCGAACAGACCGTGCAGCTGCGGGCTCGCTATTGGCAGATCACAGACGGTCGGGGACGGACCCAGGAAGTCCGCGGCGAGGGCGTGGTCGGCGAGCAGCCGGTGCTCGAGCCCGGCGATGTGTTCGAATACACGAGCGGCACGCCGCTGGCGACGCCGTCGGGCATCATGGTCGGGTCGTATAAGATGCGGACCGAGAACGGCGACTTGCTGAAGGTCGCCGTGCCGGCGTTTTCGCTCGACAGCCCGTACGAAAGCATGCGGCTGCAATAGGCAGCACGCCACCAGCTTATCAGCGAAAGGACGAGATAATGGCTTCCGATGAGAAGCGAATGGGCCAGGTCGCGCCTTACCCGGTGAAGGCGGTCGATGCCCCGCAACGCCCGACGCGCGAGGAGGCCGAGGCCGCCGTGCGGACCTTGATCAGCTGGTGCGGCGACGATCCGAACCGCGAAGGCCTGATCGATACCCCGCGCCGCGTCGTCAAGGCGTATGAGGAATTCTACGCCGGCTACGCCGACGACCCAGTCGCCTACCTGCAGCGCACGTTCAAGGAGATCGAAGGCTACGACGAAATGGTCGTGCTGCGCGATGTGCGGTTTGAATCCCATTGCGAGCACCACATGCTGCCGATTATCGGCCGCATACACGTCGGTTATCTACCGAAGCGCCGCGTGGTCGGGATCAGCAAGCTGGCGCGCGTCGCCGAGACCTATGCCAAGCGACTGCAGATCCAAGAGAAGCTAACGGCGCAGATCGCCAACTCGGTCAACGACGTGCTGCAGCCAAAGGGTGTCGCGGTCGTGATCGAGGCGTCGCACCAGTGCATGACGACGCGCGGGGTACACAAGCCTGGCGTGTCGATGGTTACGAGCCGTATGCTGGGGACGTTCCGCGACAACCCGGAAACACGGCGTGAGTTTCTGGCCATCATCAGCGAAGAGCGGAGCGGCCCGACGCTATAGCCGGGACCGTGCGGGCGTGGCTTTTGCCGCCCTCCCAGGCGCGACTAGCCGCTGCCCGTGACACTCGACTTTCGACCGGTCTTTTTCATCGTCGGTGTACTGCTGACGATACTGTCCGTCGCGATGCTGTTACCGGCGGTCGTGGACGCCGCGGTGGGCGATTCGGATTGGAAGGTCTTTCTGGCGGCCAGCGGCCTGACCCTGTTCGTCGGTGTCTCGTTGGTGCTGACAAGCGGCGGCCGCGAGATGAAGATCAGCGTGCGTGAAGCGTTCGTCCTCACGACCCTCAGCTGGGTCGCGATCACGACCTTTGCCGCCCTGCCCTTCGTCCTATCCGACTTGGAACTGAGTTTCACCGACGCGTTTTTCGAGGCGATGTCGGGGGTAACGACGACTGGCGCGACAGTGATCGCTGGTTTGGAACATGTGCCCCGCGGCATCCTCATTTGGCGTGCATTGCTGCAGTGGCTCGGCGGCATCGGCATCATTGTCATGGCAATCGCCATCCTGCCGATGTTGCAGGTCGGCGGCATGCAGCTGTTCCGTACCGAGAGTTCCGACCGCTCCGAAAAGGTGCTGCCGCGCGCGGCGCAACTGGCAAATGCCGTCGGTTCCATCTACGTGGCTCTGACACTGATTTGCGCGGCCGCCTATTGGGTGGCCGGCATGCCTGGTTTCGATGCGGTCGCGCACGCGATGACGACGATCGCGACGGGCGGTTTCTCGACGCGTGACGGTTCGGTCGGCCATTTCGACAACGCCGCCGTGGACTGGATCGCGGTCGTGTTCATGATCGTCGGCAGCCTGCCTTTCGTGCTGTATCTGCAGGTCGTGCGCGGCCGGCCGTTGATGCTATTGCGCGACTCCCAGGTCCAATGGTTCCTGGCGGTCGTTATTTTCGTCGTGATCATCGTGTTCTTCTTGCTGCTGGCGAACCGCAGCGGACTGACGATCGAGACGGCGCTCCGCCTTTCCGCCTTCAACACCGTGTCGATCATCACAGGAACGGGGTACGCGACGTCAGCGTTCGATACCTGGGGCCCTTTCGCGTTGGTCATCTTCTTTCTGATCATGTTCGTCGGGGGCTGCGCCGGGTCGACGACGTGCGGCATCAAGATCTTTCGTTTTCAGGTGCTGGCGAGCACCGCCCTGACACAAGTCAAGCGGCTGTTGAGTCCGCATGGTGTCTTTATCCCTTATTACAATCGGCGACCGATCGACCAGGACGTCGCGATGTCGGTGCTCAGCTTCTTCTTCTTTTACGTGCTTGTCTTCGTGACGCTGACAGTCCTATTGGGCATCCTCGGCCTGGATTTTCTAACGGCACTATCCGGCGCGGCGTCGGCCATCTCAAATGTCGGCCCCGGTTTGGGGTCAACGATCGGCCCGGACTTGAACTATATGTCGGTACCGGCGGCGGCAAAGTGGGTCCTAGCCGCGGGCATGCTGCTTGGCCGGCTCGAACTCTTTACGATTCTGGTGCTCTTCATTCCCGCCTTCTGGCGGGCGTAGCAAGATGGCGGTGCAAACCTACACACCGACGGAGATGCTGGCCGAATTGGTCGCGTTCGATACAGTGTCGGCCAAATCCAATCTGGCGCTGATTGGGTTTGTTGCGGACTACCTGAACCTCCATGGTGTCGATTCGACCCTGATCCATAACGACGAGAAAACGAAAGCCGACCTGTTCGCGACCATCGGTCCGCTCGAGGCAGGCGGCATCGCGCTGTCGGGTCACACCGACGTCGTGCCGGTGACCGGACAAGACTGGTCGGACGATCCGTTCGAGCTAGTGCGTCGCGACGGCAAGATGTTCGGCCGCGGCACCGCGGATATGAAGGGCTTCATCGCCGCCGTCCTGGCGGCGGTGCCCCACTTCGTCCGCGCGCGCCTACGCCGGCCGATCCACATCGTGCTGTCTTATGACGAGGAAGTTGGATGCCTCGGGATTCGGCCATTGCTCGCAAAGATCGGGCGCGTGTTGCCGAAGCCGGCGATCGCGATTGTCGGCGAACCGACCGACATGAAGACGGTGACGGCGCACAAGGGCATCTACGGATTCGAGACGATTGTCCGCGGAGTCGCTGCCCACTCGAGCGCCCCCGACCTCGGGGCAAACGCTATCGCGTACGGCGCCGCGGCCGTGGTCCTCATCAATGAAGTGGCCGCGCGGTGGCGCCACGAAGGACAGCGCGATGATCGCTTCGATCCGCCCTACACGTCGGTGAATACCGGTCTGATGGATGGCGGCAACGCGTTGAATATCATCCCAGCGCACTGCGCGATCCGGTGGGAGTTTCGACCAGTGCCGGCCGCCGATCCCGATGCCCTATGCCGCGAAATCGAGCAATACATCGACAAAGAACTGCTGCCGCGCTTTCGCGCCGAACATTCGGCGACGGACATCACGACGCGGCGGCTATCCGCGGTGCCGGGCATGGACACGCCGGACGATGCGCCGGCCGTGCAACTCGTCTCGCGGTTGACTGGCGCAAACCGGACGTATGCCGTGTCGTACGCCGCGGAAGCCGGTCTGTTCCAGCGGGCCGACATATCGACGGTCATCTGCGGACCCGGCAGCATCGTGCAAGCCCATCAGCCGGACGAATGGCTGGCCGACTCGCAGCTGGCGCTGTGCGCGGCGTTTCTCGGGCGGCTCGCCGATTGGGCGGCCAACCCAAACTAGGTCAAGAAACCGTCCAAGAACTGCTCAATGTTCTGTTCGAGCTGACTGTTGAGGCTGTCCATTAGCGTTTCTGTCATCTCGAACCAAAGGATTTCGCGCTCGTTGAGGGTCAGGTTTTCCGCCGCCGTGCGCGACTCTCGAGCGGTGACGGTGGTGGTGCCGCGGCGCGCACCGGTGTTGTCGAATACATCGAGCTGCACGGCGAGCGTCGCGTCATAGCGCTCCGACTGGTCGCGCGTAAAGACGCCTCTCACGCCAGACGTTGGCTCCAGCCTGGTCTCGATCACCGACGCGTCGGTGATTGTGAACACGGCGCGCGCACCTTGGCCGCCGGTCGCGACCAAACGATCCTCCGCCCAGCGGCGCGCCGCCGTGCCGGGTGGCGTGGGGAAGCGATGCTCGACGTTCGGGTCGCGGAGTGGCGACCGATAGGCCGTGATGATTTCGACGTCATCGACCGCAAGCCGGATCGCGCCGAGTTCGCCATAGGTCAGCTCCCGAAACTGAGGAACCGGCTGGGTTTCGCAGGCGACCAGCACCCCGGCCAAGACGACGAGCCACGCTGTCCAACCTTTTGCGTGTATCATTGTGCACCCCGATTTGGAACGCGCGAATCCTGCCGCGCCACGATGTCTAAAGCAATGCACAAGCGCAGCTAGCGCGGCGACAGGCACCAGGCGAGTATCGCCTTCTGCGCGTGCAAACGATTTTCGGCTTCGTCCCACACGACGGAATGCGGACCGTCGATGACATCCGCCGTCACTTCTTCGCCGCGGTGGGCGGGCAGGCAATGCATGAAGATCGCGTCGGGGCTCGCAAGGCTCATCAACCGTCCGTTGACTTGATAGGGCGCTAGTTGATTGTGGGGCGCCGTCGAATCGTCCCCCATGGACACCCAGGTGTCGGTGACCACGCAGTCGGCGCCGGCGACGGCCGCGGCCGGGTCTGTATGGACTGATACCCGGGCGCCGGCGTCGCGCGCTGTGCGTACGAGATCGGTTGGCGGCTGGCGGTGTTCCGGCGTGGCGATGCGCAAATCAAAGCCGAACTGAACAGCGGCGTGAATCCACGAGGCGGCGACATTGTTGCCGTCGCCGCTCCAGGCAACCCGGGCGTCGCCGATGGGGCCGCGGTGCTCCTCGTACGTCATGACATCGGCCATGAGCTGGCAAGGGTGGGTTCGATCGGTCAAACCATTGACCACAGGAACGGTCGCATGGGCTGCCATTTCCTGGAGACGCGACTGATCGCTGGTCCGCAGCATGATGATGTCGACATAGCGTGACAAGACGCGCCCGGTATCGGCCGCCGTTTCGCCGCGACCGAGTTGCGTCAGGTCTTGGTCCAGAACGATCACATCGCCGCCGAGCTGCCGCATTGCCACCTCGAACGACACGCGGGTCCGCGTGCTGGGCTTCTCGAAGACCATGGCGAGAGTCTTGCCGCTTAACGGCTTGCCGCGCAGCTCCCCGGCGTCGCCGGTTTTGCCCGCCGCGGCGAGATCCAATACCCTACGAACCTCGGCCGCCGGTAGGAGATCGAGATCGAGGAAGTGCTGCGGCTCACCCATCTGCCAGTTCGGCGCAGATCTGGCCGAATATCTCGACGGCCTCGGCAATTTCCGCCTCGCCGATAATCAATGGCGGCACGAGCCGAACAACGTTCTGTCCGGCCGGCACGAGCAGCAGGCCCCGCTCCATCGCCTTCGTCGTGAATGTTGTATTGGCCGCTTTGTCGGTAAGTCGAAGCCCCAACATCAGGCCAAGGCCGCGGGTCTCGGCGACCAGATCCGGGTAGCGCTCGGCGAGATCGGCCAGCGCGGCCTGCAGCTGTTCGCCGGCATGCGCCACATTGTCCAAAAAGCCGGCGGCGAGGAGTTCGTCCAACGTGGCATTTGCAACGGCCATCGCCAACGGATTGCCGCCGAACGTGGTCGCATGCGTGCCGGGGGCCATGGCATCTGCCACTTGCTGCGTGGCCAGAATGCCGCCGCACGGGAAGCCGCCGGCAATCCCTTTGGCAACGGCCATGACGTCGGGCGCAACGCCGCTGTGCTCGTGCGCGAACAGTTTGCCGGTACGCCCGAAGCCGCATTGAACCTCGTCGAAAATGACGACGAGGCCGAACTCGTCGGCCGCTGCCCGAACGCCCCGCAGATAGTCGGCCGGCAAGGGGCGAATACCGCCCTCGCCCTGCACCGGCTCAATCAAGATCGCGCCAGTTTCGGCACCGATGGCGCCACGCAGTTCGTTGAGATTGCCGAAGGCGACATGATCGAAACCGTCAACCGGGGGACCGAAGCCTTCCAGATACTTGGGATTTCCCGCGGCGCTGATGGTGGCCAGGGTGCGGCCATGAAAGGCGCCCTCGACCGTTATTGTCCGGTACCGTTCCGGTTTGCCCGCCTGTGCCTGGACGCGGCGCGCCATCTTCAGCGCACCTTCGACGGCCTCGGCGCCGGTGTTGCAGAAGAAAGCCGCGTCGGCGAAGCACGCCGCCACCAGCCGTTCCGCGTAACGTGTTTGTGCCGGGATCTCGTAAAGGTTCGAAACGTGCCAGAGGAGCTTGGCTTGATCGGTCAGCGCCGCAACAAGGTGCGGGTGAGCGTGGCCGAGCACGTCGACCGCGATACCGGCGGCGAAATCGAGATAACGCCGACCGTCGTTGCCATAGAGATGTGCACCGACCCCGCGCTCGAACGACACGGGTGCACGGGCGTAGGTTGGGATCAGTGCCGGGGAGGACACGTGCGTTCTCCGCAAGCCGCCAAAGGGCGGCGACTATCAGTTAACCCGCGCGGCCTGTCAACGCGGCCTCAGTCTAGTCCTTGATACGATAACCGATCGCAAACAACCGGTAGCCCGCCAAGAACAGGGCCGCCGTCAACGCGACGACGAGGGTCGCGGCGACGGCCGGGTTCGCATCGCCATGCCCGGTGACGGCCAGGCGGATCCCGTCGACGACGTAGTAGATCGGATTGGCCTGGATGAGGACCTGTCCGACGGCCGGCAAACGGTCGATCGAGAAGAAGACGCCCGACAGGAATACGAGCGGAATGAAGAGGAACGTCTGCACCGCGCTGAGATGGTCCCATTTCAAGGCCCAAAGGCCAGCGATCTGCGAAAAAAAAGCGATCATTAGGCTGCCGCTTACGGCAAAGAACAGGAAGAGCATTGGTGATTCGGGTACCCCAAGCCCGAATGGGATTAGAACCAGCCAAACGGCGGCACCGGCCAAGAGGCCGCTGCTCGCCGCGGACAGGGCGTAGGCCATGGACACCTCGCCGGCGGTCAATGGGGCACGGACGACGTCGCCGATCACACCCTCCAGCTTGTCGAAGACGAGCCATAGCGCCGTCGACTCGAAGGTCCGCTCGAGGATCGCCGCGGCTACCAAGCCAGGCAGCAGGAATCCGACGAAATCCTCCCGATTGGACAGATCCCTAACCGACGCGATGACCAGCGCAAAGATCCCGGCCATCATGGCGGCGCGCAAGGCCGGTCCGGCCAGCGAAACGCTCCAAAGCTTCAGGCCACGATGGACTTCGCGGCAGTAGAGCGCCCATACGCCGCGCCAGTTGACGTGGCGAAACTCTCGGGCGGCGGGCGCGCTCATGCCTTCAGCTTGTAGCCGCTGCTGAGCATGCGATAGGTGATGCCCAGCAAGCTTGCGTCCACCGCGAGCATCACGACGATGCCGAGCGCCACAGAGGTGTCGGCGGTGCCAATGAAGCCGGTTCGGAAACCGTCGATCATGTAGAAGAACGGGTTGAACTGGGCGACGATCTGCCAGACCTCAGGTAATCGCTCGATCGAGTAGAACGTTCCGGATAGGAACGAAAACGGCGTGATCACGAAGTTGGTGATGGCGGCCATGTGATCGAAACGGTCCGCCCAGATACCGCCGATCATGCCGAGGAGCGCGAGCATGAGGGATGCCGCAACGGCGTGAAAGACGATCAGTGGTAGACTGTGCACGCCAACCGGAACAAACAACGCGAGGACGGCAGCGGTCACCAACCCGACAGTCAAACCGCGCGTCACGCCGCCGGCAGCATAGGCGACCATCATCTCGGCAGCACTGAGTGGCGGCATCAGCACATCGACGATGTTGCCCTGAATCTTGGCGATCATGATTGACGACGAGGTGTTGGCGAACGCGTTCTGCATGATCGCCATCATGACCAAGCCCGGCGCAAGGAATACGGCGAACGGCGTGTCGCCGACAATGCGCAGATTGCCGCCCAGCGCGACCGTGAAGATCGTGAAAAACAACAGCGTGGTGACCACCGGGGCGGCCACGGTCTGTGTAAAAACCTTAACGAAGCGCTGTACTTCTTTCACATACAGCGTCCAGAGGCCCCGCCAGTTGACAAGGCCGAGGGAGCGGGCTTGGGGAAGTGGTGGCGCTAGGTTTTGGTGATCCATCAGCGGTTCGGCAAGGCGGCGGGAGTGGCTGGACGATCCGGCATACATAGGTCGCCCGGTGACATGCTCAACTTCTGCCTTGAGTGCCTAACCTGTCCAAATGGCGCCGTTCTTTGGGACCGAGCGCCGAGACTATTGGTTAACGCCGTCGTAACGACTTGCCTCCAGACTGTCAGCGAAAAGCACAATGTTCGGTAACGATGGCGCCTCAAAGCTCCAAGGCCGAAGGGGCGGATTCGTACGTTCCCTTCAGTCAGCGATTCAAGGCATGGTGGAACGGTGTGGAACCCGACGCCGTCGTGCGGGAAGCGGATTCACCGGCCGATATCGCACCAACCGAGATTCTTGCCCGACCGTCCGAGGAGACGAGCGCCTGGCCGTCCGCTCGCCGGGCGTTCAGTCAGAAGCTATGGGGTCCTGGCTTCGTCGACCCCGGCGGGCGTGATTTCACGGTGCATCTTCTCAAACCGTGCGCTTTAGGCCCCGAGCACACGGTCCTGGATCTGACGACCGGCTTGTCCGGCGGCGCGCAGGCCGCCAGCGATATGTTCGGCATTTGGCTTGACGCGATGGAGCCCGACCCGGATCTGGCCAAAGCGGCCCACGCCGCCTGCGAGCAGAAAGGCTACGGAAAGCGCGTCAAGGTATCGGGCCTCGACCCGAGCGCGATGGGCCTCAAGAAGAAGCGCTACGACTGCATCTTTGTGCGGGAGCGATTTCACACCTTCAACGACAAACCCGGCGCCCTTCGCCAGATTCGGGACGCCCTCAAGCCCAAGGGTCAACTCGTCCTAACCGACTTCATTCAAACGACACCCGAGCCGGGTCCAGCGACCGAGAAGTGGCTTGGCCTGTCCGGCGACGATCAGCCCATCCTGCCGATCGAGGACTACCAAGCGCTATTCGACGCGGCGAAGCTTCAAACCATGATATTCGAGGAATACACGGCGGAATACCGTACCCGCGTTTTGGATGGCTGGTCCGAGTTGGTCGAGAACTTGGACAAGAGTGAGTTCACGCGCGAGTTCGTTAACGTCTTGATGGAGGAAGCCGCGCGCTGGCTGGCGCTAACGCGCGCGATGGAGGCCGGCGAGGTCGGCTACCTGCGGGTCCACGCGATGCGGCCGAAATTCATCAAATAGAGCCAGGGCGTTCAGGGCGCCGGTCCGTTTGACGGTTTGTGCGCTTGCGTTACTCTCGGGCCCTACTATGGGGCTGAGTAGCCAAATCAGACGCTCGCTAGCTGGGTACCTGGCCGTGCTCGCCTTGACGGCGCTCGCCTCAGGGCCGGCGATTGGCCAGGAAACGGAGGCGGCACCTTCCGCCGACCCCGCGACCGAAGAGACGTTACCCTCTCAGGCGCCCGAACCGGTCACGTACGGCGAGATTCAAGCGCTGATCGAGGACATGCAGGCACGGTTGAGCAACATCGATAGTCTGTCGAAAAATGCCGACAAGGCGCTCGATTCCCTCGACACCCAGGTTGACGAGGCGATCGACAAACTGGGTACGCGCGACGAGGAGAACGTCGCGCTGCGCGACCGCGCGGTCGGATTATCCACGGAACTGGATAGCTTGGCGTCCACACATGACGAGTTGGCGGCCGCCCTGGCCCGGACCGAGAATGAGCGGCAATCCGTCGAAGAGATCTTGCAGGGGGAAATCGACGTCCTGGCGGAGCAACTGGCCGCCGAACGCACGACGGTCGAGCAATTGGAGGCCAGCGCCACGGATCTCGCACGTTTGCTCGATGCCGCGGCAACCGATCGCGATCGGTTGGATGGGGAACTGGTCGTTGCCAGCCGATCGTTGGAGGAAAAGGAAGCGCTGGCCAGCGATCAGGCTCTGGAGTTAGCGAGCCTGCGGAACGACGTCGAGACGCTGCGAGAGGTCCGGACCGAGCTTGAGGCACAAGTCGCGGCGCTGGCTCTCGATCTCCAGGGGGCGAGAACGGCTCTACGGACAGAGCGTGACCTTGCCGACGGCCTGAACGCGACGCTCGACCGCAGCCGGTCGTCCCTGTTGCAGGAACGAGAACGCAACGAGTCGCTGCTCAGCCAACTCGGCGAGATCCGGGACCGGTCAAAGGCACTGGAGGCGCGCCTCGCCGAGGAGGCGGAACGCACCGTTCTGGCACAGAAGGACGTGGCCGCCCGTGACACCCGGATTGAAGGACTTGTGGAAAGGGTCGCGCGCGCGGAAACCGAAGCAGCCGACCAAAGACAGGCGGCAATCGACTCCCGTGATCGCGTTTCTTTGTTGAACCAACAACTTGCCGAATTGCGGAATCAGTTGATTCAACTAAATCTGGCTTTGGAGTCGTCGGAGGAAAAGAACCGCGATCAGCAGGTGCAGATCGTAAACCTCGGCACACGGCTCAACCAAGCGCTGGCCACCAAGGTTCAGGAGCTGGCCAGCTACCGATCTGAATTCTTCGGGCGGCTTCGGGAGGTTCTGGGTAGCCGCAGCGACGTCCAGATTGTCGGTGACCGATTCGTGATCCAATCCGAAGTCCTCTTCGAGACGGGAAGCGCCGAACTTGGGCCGGATGGCCAGGTTCAGCTCGAGGACATGGCGGCTACTCTTAATACTATTTCCGGCAGCATTCCGCCGGGCGTCGACTGGATTTTGCGGGTCGATGGACACACCGACGAGCGGCCCATTCAGACCGAGCAGTTTCCTTCGAACTGGGAGCTATCGGCGGCGCGCGCGCTTTCGGTCGTGAACTTCTTGATCGACCAGAATGTCGCACCGAACCGGCTTGTCGCCGCCGGGTTCGGCCAGTTCCACCCGTTGGACGCCCGGAATGACGAAATCGCCTTCCGCCGAAACCGCCGCATCGAGTTCAAGCTCACCCAGCGGTAATGCACCGTTCGAGTTAGACCGAACGGGTGATTACCAACCCGCCCGCGGCGTTGCGCGCCGTATATGAAAGTCGAATATGGCACCCATGATTGCCATTCGGTTTTTGGCCGTAGCG
>CAJICA010000271.1_pt1 | contig 11369 bp, 9 predicted proteins | sample 9199501 | NCBI WGS metagenome assembly CAJICA01 (sample SAMEA7708319, study PRJEB35096) | sediment metagenome | biome: marine neritic benthic zone biome [ENVO:01000025]; feature: sediment [ENVO:00002007]; material: shallow marine sediment [ENVO:03000034] sea grass bed [ENVO_01000059] ... | reverse complement strand
GGAACTGCGTAATGACAAGACGCTGAATCTCAAACGCTCCCATGAATACGCATCCAGCATCGTCAACTCCATATGGACCGGCGAGCCGTCCGTAGTCTACGGCAACGTCATGAACCGCGGTTACATCGCCAACCTGCCACGCGAATGCGCCGTGGAAGTGGCGTGTCTTGTCGACCGGAACGGGATTCAGCCCACGGTGGTCGGAGACCTCCCGCCGCAGCTCGCTGCCATCATGCAGACCAACATCAATGTGCAGGCACTGACCGTCGCGGCGATCGAGAATCGAAACCCCGCGCACATCTACCATGCCGCCATGATGGACCCTCACACTGCGGCGGAGTTGGATCTGGATCAGATTCGCGAACTGGTTGACGACCTGATCGACGCCCATGGCGCGTGGCTCCCCGACTGGTGTCGTGCCGTGACACAATTGCCCGAAGCCCTGCCGGCCTGAGGCGCGGCCAGCATTTCCTCTAAGTTCCATTCGGGATATTGGCGCTGGGCCGTGGCTCGACCCCACCGCATAGACCTGTAGCGTGCCGCCCGGTCGGAGTAGGCTCGCCGGCTCTGACCGAGAAGCCCGAGAGGAACAGCGGGATATGCCGCCCAAGTACCAACGCGCGTCAGCGCAGATGCTCCGACTGGATCTTGCCGGGCCGACCGGCGGATCGGGACTCACGGCGATCGATGTACTGATCGTTGAGTTGGCAGACGAGGACGGCTGGGCCGGCCTCGGCTTCAGCTATGCGCTTGGCGCCGGTGGTCCCGCGATTCTCACTGCCGCCAGCGATCTCCTCGACACGCTTGTCCGAGGGCAAGCCATTCTCCCGCCGCAGGCTCTTTGGCGGCGTCTCGCGGGTTCGTTGAACCGCGCCGGCCTCGGCGTCAGCTACCTCGCCATCGCCGCTATTGACGTAGCCGCCTGGGATCTCCACGCCAAACGCCTCGGCCTTCCCCTCGGCGTAGCGATGGGCGGGCAACTGCGCCCCGTATCTGTCTATGGCAGCGCGGGATTTCGCCCGGATATGGAGCCGGCCCAGGCCGCCGAGCGAGCGCTATGGTACGTGGAGCAAGGATGCACGGCCGTGAAACTGCGCCTGTCGGGCACACGCGCCGATGCTAATCAGATAAGTGGTGTCCGGGACGCTCTACCCCAGCACGTCGATATCGCCGTCGACGTGACAGAGAAATGCGACTTGATGCGCGCCAAGTGGCTCGCCAACGAATGCGCCGCGCACAACGTCCTTTGGCTGGAGGAACCTCTGCCGGCCCGCGATTTCGACGGCTTCAGTGCCCTTGCGCGCAATGCTGTCGTGCCGATTGCGTCTGGCGAGCACCTGCAGGGTCTCGTTGAGTTCGCGCCATATTTGAAGAATGGGCTATTCGCGCTTGCCCAACCCGATCTCGCGATGATGGGCGGATTGACCGAATGCCTACGGACGGTACAGTTCGCCGAGGCATGTAACATTGCCGTCTCGCCCCATTTTCTTCCGGCCCTGTTTGTGCACCTAGCGGCTGCCTGCCCGAACATTCGCATGCTGGAGCACTTCCCGCTGCTCGAACCGCTCTTTGACGATGCCGTCGACCTCTCGTCGAACGGGACGATCACGCCCAGGGACGAACCAGGGCACGGGATCCGGCTGGCGTCCGCAGCGCGGCAGCGTCTGGCCAGTTGACACGCCCGGGATCGGGTCGGGTGCGGCGTCCCCAATCGTGTTGCCGCCGTCGAGCCAAGTCGTCTACAATAATATGACAAATATGACGAACGGGTCCTGTGCGTCCTGCACAAAGGTTTGCAGCGCGCCCGTGAAGGCGGCAAGCAAACATTCGGCTGGGGGGATTTGATGCGAGGCTGGCGAATTGCCATAGTGGCGCCCCTACGGGCGGTCGCGCGCTTGTGACGTTGCGCAGGCAACAGTAATGGCCATTCTTCACTTGCAGGGTATTGCCAAGAATTTTGGCGCCATCCAGGCGCTGGAAGGCATCGATCTGGAGATCGAGCCCGGCGAGGTCATGGGGTTGATGGGCGACAACGGCGCCGGCAAGTCGACGCTCGTCAAGATCATCGCAGGCAATTTCCCCGCGTCTGCAGGCTCCATGAGCCTGGAAGGGAGCAGCGTCGAGTTCCATAAGCCGTCCGATGCCCGCGCGGTCGGCATCGAGGTCGTCTATCAGGATCTCGCGCTCTGCGACAACATGACGGCGGCCGAAAACGTCTTCTTGGGGCGCGAGATCAAGCGCCGGTTCGGACCCCTGGGCATCATCAACTACAGCGCCATGTTCCGCCGCGCCGGTGAAATCTTCAAGGAACTGAAGTCCGAGACGCGCCCCCGCGATCTGGTCAAGCAGATGTCGGGCGGCCAACGGCAAGCCGTGGCCATCGCCCGTACACGACTGCGCGATTCGAAGATCATCTTGATGGATGAGCCCACGGCGGCGATCAGCGTGCGCCAGGTCGCTGAGGTTCTCGACTTGATCAAGCGCCTACGCGATCAGGGTATCGCGATTATCCTCATCAGCCACCGCATGCCCGACGTCTTCACTGTCGCGGATAGAATCTCGGTCCTGCGCCGCGGGCGCAAGGTCGCTGACAAAGGTAAGGATGAGACCTCGCCTGAGGAGGTGACCGGATTGATCACCGGCGCCATTCAAACCGCCTAGGTCGTGGCGGCTGAACATGACTTGCCGGGTTTTGGTACCGATGGTTCGATCCTAATGCGAATAGCCACGAGCAGACATTGCGATAGGTGCAATCGATGACCGACCGTGTCGCCATTGATGACGTACTCGACAAGCGGGAGTCGACGTGGTGGGAGGGGCTCCTGTCCTCGCAGCCGCTGTGGATCACGGTGGCCGTTCTCGCGATCTCGGTCGTCATGACCTTCGTGAACGAGAATTTCCTGAGTACCGGCAACTTCTTCAACATTACCCGTAACTTCGCATTCATCGCTGTCATGGCGGTTGGGATGACCACCGTCATTATCACCGCTGGCATCGATCTATCTGTGGGCTCCACCTTGGGCCTTGTCGCGATGGTCGGCGCCGTCACCATCGACGGTGGTGGTTCGATGGAGGCGGCCGTCGCGGCCGGCATCTTAGCGGCGCTGGCGGTCGGATTCATCAACGGCATGTTGATCGCCTACGCCAAACTCAACCCATTCATCGTCACTCTGGGCATGTTGAGCATTGCGCGGAGTCTGACGCTCGTCCTGACCAACGCCACGCCGATAACGCTCCGGCGCGCGGGTGAGGAGGCCGATCGGTTTCGGGAGTTTCTCGCCGGCGACCCACTCGGCGTCGCCATGCCGGTCTGGGTCCTAGTGCTGCTGGCCATTATCGTCGGTACGTTGCTCCGTTACTCGGCGTGGGGGCGGCACGTCTATGCGATTGGCGGGAACGAGCATGCGGCGCGGTTGAACGGTGTGCCGGTCGATCGCATCAAGGTATCCGTCTATATGCTTTCCGCTCTGTCTGCCGGGATTTCCGGTCTGCTGGTTCTGGCGTGGGCCGGTTCGGCGCTCAGCAATTTCGGTCAGGCGTGGGAACTGCGGGTGATTGCCTCGACGGTCATCGGCGGAGCCAATCTATTGGGCGGGGCCGGATCCGCTTACGGCGGGGTAATTGGTGCCGCGCTCATTGAGGTTATTCGGAATAGTCTCTTGCTGGCAGGGGTCAACACCTTCTGGCAGGGGACATTTGTGGGCCTTTTCATAATATTCGCTGTCCTGCTCGAGAAGGTCCGAAGTCGAGGCTGACGCGCCGGTCCCCTCCGGCGCATTGGCTCCAATAGCCCAGTAGGGGCTGAAACAAGGGGAGGAGAAGAAAGATGAAACTGAAACTCAGCCCGGTCGTCTTTGCGGGCGGTATTCTCGCGGTCGCCGCGGCGCTTGGGGCGCCCCAAGACGCGGAGGCCCAGCTCAAATTCGCCTTGGTCCCGAAGACGGTCGACAACCCGTTCTTCATCGAATCCCGCGATGGCTGCTTCAAGGCCGCCGCCGAATCGAATGGCGCGTTCGAGTGCCTGTTCGAAGGCCCGCCAATCACCGACGGTGCACAACAGCTTCAGGTCATTCAAGATCTGATCAGCCGCGGCGTGGACGGTCTGGCGGTTTCGCCGGCGGATGCCAACATCATCGCTGCGGGCGCAGAAGCGGCGCGGGATGCCGGCATTCCCTTCATTACGTGGGATGCCGACCTCGTATCTGAAGACTTCGGTCTGCGCACGGCGTTTGTCGGCACAAAGAATCGCGACATTGGTGTGAACCTGGCCAAGCAGGTGCAGGCGTTGAAGCCGGAAGGTGGATCGATCTGCATCCAGTCCGGCGGCGTGGCGGCAGCCAACCATAACGAGCGTATGGATGGCATCCGTGACACGCTGGGCGGCTTCGACGACGCCAGCACGGAGCCTCCGGGACGCCGGCTCGAAGGAGAGAATGGGTGGACCGAAATCGGTCAGTGCCCGTTGTTCACCGAGGACGATTTCGCCCTGTCGATCCAGCAAATGGAAGACATCTTCACCGCCGTTCCTGATCTCGATGCCTTTGTGCCGACCGGCGGTTTCGAGCAATTCCTGCCGGACGCGAACCGTGCGGCCCTGACGCCCTTCAGGGATCGTCTGGATTCCAAGGATACGGTCATTGTCATCGCCGACGTGCTCCCCGTGCAGCTCGAGCAGTTGAGTGAGGGCTGGAGTCACGCCAACGTCGGTCAATGTCCGTTCTGCATGGGCGAAATCGCCATGCAGGTGCTCAACGACATCATCAACGGCAACCCGCCGTCGGAGGAGTTCATCTTCACGCCCCTGCCGGTTTGCACGCCAGAGAACGTCGACACGTGCACGGCTGATCTCGGATAAGCAGCTTCTCTCGTCGAAAAGTCTACGCCCGGGGGCGTGAGCCCCCGGGTTTCTTTTTGGCCCAATCAACCCGCAAAAATAGAAAAAGAAAAAAGAAATACCCGCTTTACGTCACGTGATTCGGTCAACCCGTAAAGCGAGCAAAAGTCGGAGTTAACACTCTCATAACTTAACGTCGCTTAGTACACCCTCTAAAGTCGTGCAAATTGAAATCACACACGAAAAGAGGGTGTCACTATGGATCACGTTGAGATCGATGAGGCAGCAGTTCATGGCTTTTGTGAGCAGGCTCTCTCACTTTTTCGAAGAAACGGGTTCTCGGTCCGGTTCGATAACGACCTTCGGGCGTGGTGCGAGAAGGGTCGCTCGGCCGATCCGGACGTGCGGTTCACGCCCGCCTTTGATCCGAACTACGTCGACCTAGATGAAGGCAGCTTTATTGGCGTGGTGCTGATGCATGACGGCCAGGACCTTGTCGCGCGTCAGGCGATTCGGCTGCTCGAGACTGACGATCTTGTCCGGGATGAGATCGAGAGCATGCGCATTTGGCAGAACAAGCCTTGTCGGAGCGAGACACTCGATTGTCTGTTGTCGCCGGACGATTTACCGAGGATCGGCGGTCGCGTCTGCCATGAGGGAGGCGCATGGGTCAGCCCACCGTTTCGCCGCCAAGGAATTGCCGCGCGGCTGATTCGGCTGGTTAGAGCGTTTGCGATGGTCGAGTGGAGGCCGGACTGGGTGTTTGGCTTCATGCTGCCGCACGTCAAGCGGATGGGCGTATGGGATCGATCGTACGGCTATGCCCGGCTTTGCCCACTGCTAGACGGCCATATCCCCGTCATTCAGGAAAGCTTGATGGTCTACCTTAGTTACATGACGCTTGAGGAGGCGGTCGCATCGCTGCGGGAAAGAAGAGAGACGTCGGAGTGCAAAATGACAGCACCTTAGATGAAGACGGACCGCCATTCGTCGCGGGCAACAACAAGCGATAGTAGTAGTTGCGGCGATCCTCGACCCGCACATACTGAAGCAACGGTTGCCCGGTCATCGCAACCCGGTCGATCTGCTCGACAACGAAATTGGCCAGCGCAGGCGAGAAGGCACTCCAGAAACCTCGAACGGGCATCCCGGATTCCGCGGCACCCTTGTTCCAAACATCGTTCGCCCCGCCAAAGAAGCCGAGTCGTGGATTACCCAGCTCCTGGGTTTGATACATATTCGTCAGGCCTGGGTTGAACGTTCCGAACAATAGTCCCGGATCCACGTCATCCCAGCCGAGACCGTGTTGCCGGAACCGATCAAGAAAAATATCGAAAGGACGGCCCGCCAGCAGCGCCGCATAATCATAGGCCAGGTCGCAGACCCGCATGCCGACATCGCCGGCTTCATTTCGCACAGCCCTGCTGGCCAGGATTGTACTGCCGTTAAACGTCACCCACGCCCCCAAGCACGCAGAGGTAAGATATGACCTTCTTCTATTCGTTGGAAGGGGATCCGGCCACATCCTCATACGTGACATCACCTAAAGTAGTGCTGGCGATGTGATGTTCGCTCATGGGTCCGAGGTCGCCACCCGGCTGGGGCGAGTGACCGCATTCGATACTCCAGTGCGCCAAATTGATGCCCCCTTTTGGTCTGGGAGCGGGGCGCCCGATCAACTATAAGCCGTGCCGTTGACCCGCCCTGGTGATCCGAGGAATGCGCGACTTTTTGTTTGATCCCATCAACTCGTTTTGGCCAACTATGAGGCGGCCAGCCCGATGCGTGGCGCGTATTGGGCTGCTGCTGGCCGTCCAACTTCTGCTTGCAATCCCGCCGGCAGGGACTCAGGCGCAAGCGACTCAGCGTCTCCGTTACGCCGCTCAGGCTGACGCGGCGACCCTCGATCCCCACGCGTTGAACGAAGTCTTTACGCTCGGGTTTCTGGGCAACTTCTACGAAGGTCTGGTGAGGCTAAACGCGGATCTCTCCATTGAGCCGGCTCTGGCCGAGCGCTGGGAGCAAATCGAGCCGACCCGATGGCGCCTGTACCTGAGGCGTGGTGTGACCTTTCACGACGGCGACGCCTTCGACGCGGACGACGTGGTCTTTTCCGCCGAAAGGGCGCGCCACGAAGCGTCCAATGTGAAACAGCGGCTTGCCGGCGTCCTAGAGGTCACCAAAGTCGATTCCCATACAATCGAAGTTACGACGGATGTCCCCACGCCGACGCTGCTCTCGCAATGGCACAGCTGGTACATCGTCTCGAAGGAATGGTCAGAGGCAAACGATGCCGCCGCACCCGTCGACTTCCGTTCCGGCGCGGAGAACCACGCCACCAGTCACATCAACGGGACCGGGCCTTTCCGGCTCAAGGCCCGAACACTGGACGTCGAGACCACGGCCGAACCGAACCCCGATTGGTGGGGCGTACCTCGCCACAATCTGACCGAGGTATCGTTCCGGCCGATCACCACCGACGCCACGCGCCTAGCCGCCCTTGCCAGCGGCGAGGTCGACCTGATCCACTCCCTACCACTACAGGATGTAGAACGCGCCCGCCGGAATCCGGATCTCAAGGTGGTCACGATTCCCGAGGTGCGGACCATTTTCCTCGGAATGGACCAGTCAAGCGCCGATAGTCCATTTGCCGACCGGCGCGTCCGGGAGGCACTTTATTTGGCGATCGACATTAGCGCGATCCGGGATGTTGTCATGCGTGGCATGTCGGCGCCGACGGGTGAAATGGTAGCGCCGGAGATCGAAGGCGCGGACCCGGACACATTTCCACGTCAACCCCATGATCCCGCCGCAGCCCGGCAATTACTGTCTGAAGCCGGCTTCCCAGACGGCTTTCGAACTCAGTTGGATTGTCCGAATGATCGCTACGTGAACGACGAGGAAATCTGCGAAGCCGTTGCCCAAATGGCGGCCAAGATCGGGATAGAGATCGATTTGCTCGCGCAGACGCGTAGCAAATTCTTCCAGAAGGTTCTCGGTCGCGATACGTCGCTGTATCTTCTCGGCTGGAGTCCGGCAACGCTCGATAGCTGGAACCCGATTCACAATCTCCACACCTGCGACGGGAACTTTAACCTGGGCGGCTATTGCAACCCTGAAGTCGACAAGTTGGCTAATCGGATTCGCCGTGAAACCGACACCGAGCGGCGGCGAGGTCTTGTGCGGGAAGCCTGGAGCGTCATTTACGGCGACGTTGCGCACATTCCCCTGCACCAGCAAGTCCTGGCCTGGGGCATGCGGCGCGGGGTTGAGGTCGTGCCGCGCGCCGACAATGTGCTCGAGTGGCGCAATGTGACGATCACGGTCGAATGAACGACACAGCCACGCTGTCCATGCGAGAGCAAACGGCAAACCGCCTTCAGGACGTCAAATGCCAAATCGACAAGAGCGCCGAGATCGGTGGCCGGGATCCGGCGGACGTGCGCCTCATCGCGGTCAGCAAAGCGCAACCGGACGAGCGCCTCGAAGCGGCACTCGCGGCCGGCATCCGGTGCTTCGGCGAGAACCGAGTCCAGGAAGCTCAGCAGCACTGGGCGCAGCGGCGCTCGGATTACCCGGACCTGGATCTGCATCTGATTGGTCCGCTGCAGACGAACAAGGTAAAGGTGGCGGTCCAACTCTTTGACGCGATTCATACAGTCGACCGGCCGAAGCTTGCCGCCAGATTGACCGACGCCTTCTCGGCATCGGGCCGGCAGTTGCCTTGCTACATTGAAGTCAATATCGGCGAGGAAGGACAGAAGGCCGGCGTCCTGCCGGCCGACGTGGATGAGTTTATTGAGAGCTGCCGAAGGACCTACGCCTTGCCGATTGTCGGGCTGATGTGCATCCCGCCCTTTGATGCCCCACCGGCGCCGTTCTTTGCGCTCCTACGAACGATCGCGGAACGCAACGGACTAGACCGTCTGAGCATGGGGATGAGCGCGGACTTCCAGGTGGCCGTCGAACTGGGCGCGACCGATGTTCGGGTCGGCACGGCCATCTTCGGTCCGCGCCAGCCGCGCTAGCCGCCAAACAGCCCTGCAACACGAGGACCCATGCCGGACATACCCGTCGTATTAATCACCGGAGGCGCCGGCTACATCGGCAGCCACGCCGCCATCGCCTTCCAGGATGCCGGTTACCAGGTTGTTGTCGTCGACAATCTATCCACCGGGCGTCGCCAGGCGGTGCTCCCCGGGATTGAACTGATTGAAGGCGACATCGGTGACGTCGCGCTGATGGCGCGCGTGTTGAAGGAGCGGTCAGTCTCCATTGTCATTCACTTCGCGGGCAGCATCGTTGTCCCGGAGTCCGTTGAAAATCCGCTGAAGTACTACGAGAACAACACGGCCGCACCCATGCGCCTGGTCGGATGCTGCGTTGATGCCGGAGTCCGGTCCTTCGTCTTCTCCTCGACGGCGGCGGTTTACGGCATGCCGGACGTGTGTCCGGTAAAGGAAGATGCGCCCACCAATCCGATCAATCCCTACGGCGAGTCGAAGCTCATGGTTGAGCATATCCTGCGGGACGTGGCCGCCGCCCATGACTTCCGTTTTGCGGCGCTGCGCTACTTTAACGTCGCCGGGGCGGATCCGGAGAAACGCATCGGCCAGTCGACCCCCAACGCGACGCACCTCATCAAGGTCGCGTGCCAGGTTGCCCTGGGTTTGCGTGACGAATTCAAGCTTTACGGCACCGATTACGACACCCGCGACGGTACCGCCGTTCGAGACTTCATCCACGTCACGGATTTGGCCGAAGCCCATGTGCTGGCGGTCGACGCCCTCGCCAAGGGAGCCGCGAGCATGACGCTGAATTGCGGCTACGGACATGGCTATTCCGTGCAAGAGGTGCTGAGCACGGTCGAGCGGGTTTCCGGCAAGACACTGCGCATTCGGAAAGTGGGCCGCCGCGCCGGTGATCCTGGCGAGCTCATGGCCGACGCCACCCGTATCCGATCCTTGCTCAAGTGGCAGCCCAGGCATGACGACCTCGACGAAATCGTCCGGAGCGCCCTGGAGTGGGAGCGCATCATTTCGGAGCGCGCGGCCTGATTTGATACTGTCTCAGAACACGCCGCTAAGTTACTAGGAAACAGCCGGATTCCCGCCGCGAACCGGACGTTCGGGAAGGTGCGCCGCGCTTGCCTTCGCCAGGTTGTCCGGGCAAGTTAGCCGCCAATCGCCGTCGGCGCGGCCACTCGGATGTGGCTGATCTCTTGGAGGAAATCCGTGATGGAGACGATCCAGCACTACATCAACGGCAAGAAGGTGAATGGAGCCTCAGGCCGCCTCTCGCCCGTCTACAACCCGGCCACGGGCGAGCAACAGCGGCAGGTTCCGCTGGCCACCGCGGCCGTGGTCGACCAGGCGGTAACCGCCGCGCTGGACGCCTTTCCCGGCTGGGCCCATACGCCGCCGCTCCGTCGCGCCCGAGTGATGTTCAAGTTCAAGGAACTGCTCGAGAACCATCGCAGCGAGCTGGCCGCCATCATCACGAACGAGCACGGCAAGACGTTGCCCGACGCCGACGGGGAGATCACCCGCGGCCTCGAAGTCGTCGAGTTCGCCTGCGGTATCCCCCATCTGCTGAAAGGCGAATTCACCGAGAATGTCGGCACCAAGGTTGACAGTCACTCCACGCGCCAACCCCTCGGCGTTTGCGCCGGAATCACGCCGTTCAACTTCCCGGCGATGGTGCCGATGTGGATGTTTCCGCTGTCCATCGCCTGCGGCAATTCCTTCATTCTAAAGCCGTCCGAACGCGATCCGTCGGCGTCGCTGTTCCTAGCTGACATGCTCGCCGAAGCGGGCATGCCGCCCGGCGTCTTCAACGTCGTTCATGGCGACAAGGAGGCGGTTGACGCCATTCTGACCCATCCCGGTATCGAATCGGTCAGCTTCGTCGGCTCGACCCCCATCGCGCAGTACATCTATTCAACTGGAACGGCCCATCACAAACGTGTCCAGGCCCTCGGCGGGGCCAAGAACCATATGGTGGTGATGCCTGATGCCGATATGGATCAGGCCACCGATGCCCTCATGGGGGCGGGGTACGGCTCCGCCGGGCAGCGTTGCATGGCGATATCGGTCGCCGTCGCCGTTGGCGACGACACGGCCGATGATTTGGTCGGCAAGCTGTCACCGCGCATTCACGCCCTCAAGGTTGCGCCGGGGACCGACCCAGACGCCGACATGGGGCCGCTGGTAACCCGCGAGGCGCAGGAGCGTGTCAGCAATTACATCGATGTCGGTCAGGCCGAAGGCGCGGAGCTCGTTGTCGACGGTCGCGGCCTCAGGCTACAAGGTTATGAAGACGGGTTCTACGTTGGCGGAACGCTGTTTGACCGGGTCACGCGAGACATGCGGATTTACAAGGAGGAAATCTTCGGTCCCGTGTTGTCCGTCGTGCGCGCGCGGGACTATGACGAGGCGCTCGACCTCGTGAACACCCATGAGTTCGGCAACGGCACGGCCATTTTCACACGCGACGGCGACGCCGCCCGCGACTTCAGTGCCCGCGCCCAGATCGG
>CAJICA010000248.1_pt1 | contig 11460 bp, 10 predicted proteins | sample 9199501 | NCBI WGS metagenome assembly CAJICA01 (sample SAMEA7708319, study PRJEB35096) | sediment metagenome | biome: marine neritic benthic zone biome [ENVO:01000025]; feature: sediment [ENVO:00002007]; material: shallow marine sediment [ENVO:03000034] sea grass bed [ENVO_01000059] ... | reverse complement strand
TCGAGCACGTCCTCGGCGTCTTTCAAAACATCCATCAGATGGGAAACCGGGGCGCCCTGATAGCCGCCGACATAGCTGACGCCGGACTGCAGCAGCGCCTTCGTGACCGCCAGAATGGCCTCGCCATGGAAGGTTTCACCGGCGCCGAGCCGCAGCTTTTCGACTTCGCGCCGGAACGAGCGCTCACTCATCCACGTCCCTCCAAACTCCCGGCAGAGATATTCCGGGGCCCGGTGGGCGTCAACTTAGGTGCTCCTGCGTCGGCGCCAAGGCTTCCGACCGCTGCGCGACCAGGACCGACATCCGAACACGCAAAGATGGTAGTCACACGATCTACGCGTTTTTACCTATTTTTAGGGTAACTACGGCATGAAGGCCCGGAATTGCCGTCCTGTCGCCGTCGCCTGGCGCACGGGGCGTCGATTTGGAGGTCATTCATGCATCGATCTGTCACATACACCATGCCGGCATATGCCTTGCCCCCTGCCGGGGCAACGCAAGCCGAAACGCCGAGCCATGGTGCCGATGCACACGCGACCGATTCCCATGCCGAGCCGATCGCCGCTGCGACCGCAGGACCACGCGGCAGGCACGACCTGTCGCCAATGGCGACCAACTAGTCGCCACGAAGGAGAGAATACGATGGCCAAGAAGTCCGTTATTGCGCCCAAGGTTAAGAAAGCGGCTGGCGCCAAGTCAGCCAATCCGATGAGCAATCTGGGGGTCGGCACCAAGATTTGGGGAATCGCCGGTATCCTGATCGGGCTGATGCTCCTGGTCGCTTTTGTCGGCATTACCAAGACGCAGCAGATCGGCGTGCAAATCGTCGCCGTCGCCGAGCGTGACATGCCGCTGACGCAGGTGGTTACGGACATCGAAGTCGGTCAGCTCGAGCAGTCGGTGATCTTCGAACGGACAGTGCGCTTCGGCGAGTTGATGGCCATGGGGCATCACGAGCTGCGCGCGAACTTCGAAAGCGAGATGAAACACTTCGAAGAACTGTCGCATGAAGTCAGCGCCGCGATCATCGAGGGCGAAGAGATGGCCCATGCCAGCATCGAACATGCCAGCACGGACGCGGAGCGCGAGGAGTTCGAGCATGTGCTGCACGCCCTCGAGGAGATCGAGGTCGAGCATCAGAGCTTCGAGGACCACGCGCTCGAGATCTTCGCTATGATGCAGCGCGGCGTTACGGTCGGCTTGGAAGAGGCCATCGCGCAGGTTGCAGCCGAAGAAGAGAATCTGAATCACGAACTCGTCGAGCTGGCCCATGAAATCGCCGGCTTCACCCAGCATGCCCTCGAAAAGGCCGAGGCCGACGAGAAGTCGGCGCTAAACCTCATGATGATGCTGTCGGCGATCAGCGTCGTCGTCGGCGGCGTCGCGTCGTTCTTCATCGTCAACGGCATTGTCGGACCGGTCAAGAAAATGACGAGCGCGATGACGCGGCTCAGCAACAAGGATCTCGAGGTCGAGATTGTCGGCCAAAACCGCGGCGACGAGATTGGTGGCATGGCCCGGGCCGTCCAGGTCTTCAAGGACAACGCCATCAAGCTAGCAGAAATCGGCGACGCGCAGGAGCTCCTGTCGACGCTCGACGGCATTGGCGCCTCGCAGGCGATGATCGAGTTCAAGCCGGATGGCACGATCGTCACCGCCAACGAGAACTTCCTGAACGCCCTCGGTTACCAGCTCTCGGAGGTCCAAGGTCAGCACCATCGTATCTTCTGTGACGAGAGCTACACCAAGACCCCGGCGTACGAGCAGTTCTGGGCCGAGTTGCGCAAGGGCCAGTTCCAGGCCGGCGAGTACAAGCGGATCACCAAGGACGGCGGCGAGATCTGGATCCAGGCTGCCTATAACCCGGTCCTCGACCCCAACGGCAATGTCACGAAGGTCGTCAAGAACGCCGTCGATATTACTGCGCAAAAGGAAGCGGCGAACACGATGGCCGAGCGGGTGACCGAGGTGGTCAACCTGGTGTCGTCAGCGGCGTCGGAAATGCAAGGCACGGCACAGTCCATGTCGTCGACAGCGGAAGAGACCAGCAAGCAGTCGCAGGCAGTGGCCTCCGCGTCCGAACAGGCGACGACCAACGTGCAGACCGTCGCCTCGGCCGCCGAAGAGATGTCCAACTCTATCCAGGAGATCAGCGGGCAGGTGTCGCAGTCCTCGGCGATCGCCGACCGTGCCGTCGGTGAAGCCGAGAAGACCAACAACACGGTCGAAGGCTTGGCCGGCGCCGCGCAGAAGATCGGCGAGGTGGTCGAGCTGATCAGCGACATTGCCAGCCAAACCAATCTGCTGGCACTGAACGCGACCATCGAGGCGGCCCGGGCCGGCGATGCCGGCAAAGGCTTCGCCGTGGTTGCCTCCGAAGTCAAAAGCCTGGCCAACCAGACGGCCAAGGCAACCGAGGAGATCGGCGCGCAGATCAACAGCATGCAGGAGGCGACCTCCGGTACGGTGACGGCGATCAAGGGGATCTCCACCACCATTCAGGAGATCAGCGAGATCGCCAACACGATCTCCGCGGCCGTCGAGGAACAGGGTGCCGCGACCCAGGAAATCGCCCGCAACGTGCAAGAAGCCGCTACCGGCACACAGGAGGTCTCGTCGAACATCGGCTCGGTCAACGAGGCCGCTTCGGAGACCGGCAAGTCGGCGAGCGAAGTTCTCAACGCCGCAAGAGACCTTGCCAAGCACGGTGAAAACCTACGTCAGGAGATCGACGCCTTCGTCAATCGCGACGCCGCGTAGCCACAACCTCTACACGCAGACCATCAAGCCCCGCCGGCACCGCTGGCGGGGCTTTTTCTTTCCCGCTATGAAAGGGGACGACCATAGGGCTCTCCTGGGGAAGACATGCCAAACATCGAACCCGTCGGCGCGGACCGGTACCATTTGGGCGAAGGGCCGGTGTGGTGCACGCGGGATGAAGCACTCTACTGGGTGGATATCCTCGCCTGTCACGTTCACCGGATACGCCCGCCGTCGAATCAAATCACGACCTGGACCTTGCCGGAGACCGTGGGATCCCTCGCGGTCCGTGAGTCCGGCGGGCTCGTCGTGGCGTTGAAACATCGCGTCGCGGCGTTCGACACCGAGACCGAAGCGCTGGAGACGTTGGCGGTCGCCGAACCGGACCAACCGCAGAACCGCTTCAACGACGGCAAGTGCGACCGGCAGGGCCGGTTCGTCGCCGGCACGATGGAAACCGAGGGCCGGGCACCGACCGGGACGCTGTGGCGCCTCGATACGGACCATTCCCACCACGCCCTATTCACCGGCGCCGGCATCCCCAACAGCCTGTGCTGGAGTCCGGATGGCCGCATCATGTATTGGGCCGATTCCCAGGCCAGAACGATCTGGGCGCATGACTACGACATCGTGACCGGCAGGCCGTCGGGCCGCCGGGTGTTCGCCGATCTGCGGGACGGTCCCGGGGCGCCGGACGGCTCCACCGTCGACGCCGACGGGTATCTGTGGAATGCGGAGTACGGCGGCAGCCGCATCGTCCGCTACGCGCCCGACGGTCGGGTCGACCGCGTGATAGCGCTGCCCGTCAGTCAGCCGACATGCTGCGCCTTCGGCGGGCCCGGCCTGTCGACCCTGTACGTCACCAGTGCTCGGCAGAACCTGGATGACGCCCACCTCGAAACCGAGCCCCTTGCCGGCGCCCTGCTCGCCATCCCAACCGACGTCGCCGGTCTGGCGGAGCCACGTTTCCTGGGATAACCCGCTTGCCGATGCGGACTCGCCGTGGTTGCTTTCCGGTCTAGAATGCCTAGGTAAAAGCTATAAAAGACAACCTCCGATCTGGACTTGCGCGGCTGTTCATCCTTAGCCCCCTCGGAAGCGGCCGCGCTTTTTGTGTGTGTAGCGTCCGGTTTCTTTAGGTTATTGACCTACACTTCTCGAACCTTGGCGCGGCGGACCCGGGTACTGGGCTGATGGCGGGCTATCTCTACTTTACACGGGCGAATAGCCGGTTCCTGACCTTCGGGCTGTTGCTCGTGCTGTGCTCGAGCTTTGGCCAGACCTACTTCGTTTCGCTGTTCGGCGGCGAATTGCGTGCCACCTTCGGACTGTCCCACGGCGATCTCGGCGCCCTCTATTCACTGGGCACATTGGCCAGCGCCGGCGCGCTGATCTGGGTCGGCCGGCTGATCGACCGGGTCGATCTGCGGCTGTTCAGCACACTGGTCTGTGTCGGCCTGGCGGCCGCGTCGCTGTTGTTGGCGGCCGCGCCTTCGGTGTTGTTCCTCGGCCTGGCGTTCTTCGCCCTGCGCCTATTCGGTCAAGGCTTGATGACCCACACCGCCTACACCAGCATGGCGCGCGCCTACACGGCCGGGCGCGGCAAGGCGATCAGCGTGGCCGGACTGGGCATGCCGCTCGGCGAAGCCGTGCTGCCGCTACTGGCGGTCAGCCTGGTGGCGGTGATCGGCTGGCGGCAGAGCTGGGTGGTGTTTGGCCTCGTGCTGCTCATTCTGGTCGTACCTGCCGTGCGCTGGCTCCTCAGCGGCTATCGCGATGCGGCCCGGTTCGAGGACGGTGGCGCAGCCGGCGACGAAATGACGAAGCAGCGTCAATGGTCGCGGTCCGAAGTGCTGCGCGACCCGACGTTCTACTTGTTGCTAACGGCCCTGCTGGCGCCGTCCTTCATCATTACCGGCCTGTTCTTCCATCAGCCGCACGTCGCGGCGAGCAAGGGATGGAGCCTGTCGCTGCTGGCCACGGCGTTCACCGCCTACGCCGCCACCAGCGTGCTCGCGGCGCTGGTCGGTGGCCAGCTGGTCGACCGGTTTTCGGCCAGACGCTTGGTGCCGTTTCTGTTGCTGCCCCTGTGCGCGGCGTTGGTCATCCTGGGGACGTTCTCCCACCCCAGCGCCGCCTTCTTCTACTTGGCGGCGGCCGGTCTCAACGCCGGACTGGCGGTGGCGATCGCCGGGGCGATTTGGGCGGAGCTCTACGGTGTCGCGCATATCGGCAGCATTCGGTCGATCGCGACGCCCGCCATGGTGTTCTCCAGCGCCATGTCGCCGGTGGCGTTCGGCTGGCTGATCGACGCTGGCGTCGGCTTGCCGGCGATCGTCTGGACCTGCCTGGCCTACTGCATCGCGGCTTCGGTCCTGGTGGCGGCGTTGCGGCCCGGAATGCAGCGGACCACGGCCACTCTGCGGACCCATCACCCGGCCTAAGGGACGCGCTATTCTCAACTGGTTGTGATGTGTGACGGGCCGCACACGCCCGCGGCGCCCGGCACGCCATGTTTGACTTATCGAATTCACACCCCGGTCGAGACGCATCTCAAGGAGCCGTCATGCAACAGGTCAACAGCACTGTCTTCAAAGCCAGCCTGCCGCTCGTCGGCGCGGTCGTCGCGTTTGCCGGGATGCTGTCCGTTATCGCCTTCTGATCCAACTCCCTCTCCTTTCCTTCCTCCTCCCTGAAACCTGGCGCGGTCGCGGACCGCGCCATTTTTTTGTTTTGGGTCAATGGCGGGGCATACGGCGCGGCTATCATCCGCCGATGATTCGTTGCCTCATGTTCGTGGCCGCGATGTTGTTGGCATTGCCGGTGGCGCAGGCGCAGGACGCCGATCACCGCGCCCTGACCGGGGCGCACGCGCGCAAGCAATTCATCTCCGGCAGCGACGTACGGGTGAGCGCCAACGTCAGCAACGATATCTTCGCGGCGGGCGGCAAAGTCGGCTTCCGCGGGGCGTCCGCCGCGGACATCTTCGCGGCGGGCGGCGAGGTCTCATTCGATGCCACGGATGCCGGGCGGATCGTCGCCGCGGGCGGCCAGTTGCGCTACAGCGGGACGCGGGTCGGCGATCTCATCACGGCCGGTGGCGATGTGGATATCGGCGCGCAGGTGGGCGGCGATCTGATTGCCGCCGGTGGCAGCGTCCACATCCTGCCGTCGGCGGCGGTCGGCGGTGACGCCCTGCTGGCCGGTGGCGAGATATCGATCGACGGCCCCGTCGCCGGCGACGTGCGGGCCCGCGGCGGCAAAATCCGCATCGGTGGCGACGTCGGTGGCGATGTTCGTTTGGCCGGCGGCGAGATTGTCGTCGAAGCCGGCGCTCGTATCGCCGGCGATCTGACATACGTCAGCGCGCGCCCGGCGGACATTGCCGCGGGCAGTGTCGGTGGCGAGATCGTTCGCGGTGAGGGCCGGACATTGCCGCGGTTAGGTATCTGGGCCCGGATCGGCGCGTTTCTCGGTTTGGCCCTGGCTGCGCTCGTACTGTACGGCACCACGCCAACGATGCTCGATGGCGCGGTCGATCGGCTGGTCGCGCGACCGGGTGCCAGTCTCGGCATCGGGGTGCTGGTCTTCGTCGGATTTCCCTTGGCGGCCATCCTGCTCACCATCACGCTGATCGGTATTCCGCTGGCCATCCTCGTCGGTGCCCTCTATTTCGCCGGCTTCGTGCCCGCCTACGTGACGATGGGGGCTTGGGCCGGTGGGCGGCTGGCCCGGCTCTCACGCAAAGCGCCCGTTCTTTGGGCCGAGGACTTCTTCTGGATTCTGGTCGGTCTCGCGGCGCTGATCTCGTTGAGCGCCATTCCTGTGGTCGGTGCGATCGTCGCCGCGGCGGCGCTCCTCTTCGGCTTGGGCGCCCTGACGCTGCAGTTCTGGGGGCGAACGCCCTAGCCCGCACGCCGCCTTTCGGTCGATGTGACAACCGTCGGGCCGCGCGCCACAGCTGTCGCGCGGCGCACGAGCGATGCTTATCCTGTCGCCATGCCCGCGCGCCGGTCCGTCGATTGGACCTTCATCAGCCAAGAAGAGGGTGGCCAGCAGTTGCGCGGCTATGTGCCGATGCCGGACACCAGCCAAAGCGGCGTCACCATTGCCACGGGTGTCGATCTCGGCCAACGCACGCCGCAAGAGATCGATGCGCTGGAGATCCCCGGGCCCTTGAAAGATAGGCTGCGCCCCTTCGCCACGCTCAAGCGCGGCGCGGCGGTTGCCGCCCTGGACGAGACGCCGTTGCTGATCAGCCGGGACGAAGCCTCGCAGCTCGACCGCGCGGTCAAATCCGAAGCGCTCGCTGGCCTGCGGGCCGTCTATGACGCGGCGATCGCGCCCGATTGCCCGTGCTTCGACGACCTGCCCGGCCCGGCGCAGACGACGATTGCCTCGGTGGCGTTCCAGTACGGTACCGACTTGCCGCGGCGGACGCCGCGCTTCTGGCGGGCCGTCACGGCGCAGGATTGGCTGGCCGCGGTGTCCGAATTGCGGGATTTTCAGGACCGTTTCGCCAAGCGCCGCAACCGCGAGGCCGATCTGATCGAGACGCTGCTGGCGTAGCGTTCCCGTACCGTCCAGCTGCAAGAAGTGTCGACACGGCGCGATGTCGCGCGTCTTATAACCTGGGAGGACCGTCGCGATGGCGCATCGAACGGACGACATCATCCGGTGGCTGAATGCCGGAGCACCCGGCGCCAAGCTGCCGCAGGACGTGCTCAAGCTGCTGGCCGGCCGGCTGGTGGAGGCGGGCGTCCCCCTCAACAGCGCGACGGTGTTCGTCACGACGCTGCATCCAAACATCATGGGACGGCGCTTCTCGTGGACGGACGGGCAAGAGGTTACGATCGACGAGGTTAGCTACCATGACCCGGCCGCCGGTACACCGACGCCCTTTCATGCTGTCGTCCACACAGGCAAGCTGCTGCGGCGCAAGCTTACGGAACCGGCGGCAAACGACGATTTCGCGGTTCTCGATGAGATGCGCCAGGCCGGCCTTACCGACTATCTGGTCCAACCGCTGCTGTTCACCAACGGCGAAGTGCACGCCGCGAGTTGGGCGACGGCCCGGGCGGACGGTTTCAGCGACACGGATTTGGCGGCGATCGACGCGGTCCTGGCCCCCTTCTCACGACTAGCCGAGGTGTTCGCGCTGCGCCGGACGGCGTCGAACCTGTTGAACACCTATGTCGGCCGCAACGCCGGCGAACGCATTCTGCACGGCCGGATCCGGCGCGGCGATACGGAACGCATTCGCGCCGTCATTTGGCTGTCCGACCTGCGCGGCTTCACACGATTGACAAACACGCGGCCCGGTGAAGAAGTCATCGCGCTGCTCAACGAGCATTTCGATTGCATCGTCCCGCCGATCGAGGCGGAGGGCGGTGAAATTCTCAGTTACTTGGGCGACGGTGTGCTGGCGATCTTCCCGCTCGGCGACGACGACGGCGAACCGGCGCGGATGTGCGGCGCGGCGCTGCGGGCGGCGCGGGCGGCGCACGATAAGACGATCGAGCGCAACGCCACGCGGAGTCCGGAATCGCCGGAGCTCAACTTCGGGCTCGGCCTGCATATCGGCGACGTGCTCTACGGCAACATCGGCGCGGCCAATCGCCTGTATTTCACGGCGATCGGCGTTGCCGTTAATTTGTCGGCGCGACTGCAGACGTTAGCGCGAGACGTCGGCCGGGAAGTTGTTGCGTCGGCCGACTTCGCGGCGAACTGTGACGAAGAGTTGGAAGAGCTCGGCCGGTTTGAAGTGGCCGGCTTTGCCGAACCGCAAGCCGCGTTCGCGCCGCGCTAGCCGTACGCCGCTGCGTCGGTACCGGGCAGATCGAGGCTCGCCGCCTCTAGGCCGGCATCGAAGCTGCCGCCGTAATCGGTGACGACCTGGCACAGATCGCCGTCCGCCATCAGCTGCCGGACCGCACAGTCTTGTTGCACAACGGCCGAGAGTGCGTGCTCCCCGGGAGTCTTGCCGGTCGACGCGAGAAACGCCGCATCGAGCGTCAACGACGCGATTAGAAACGCCGGCGGCGCGCCGCACCCCGCCAGAATCATGGGGAGCGCCAGGAGCCACGGTTTCATCGGCACGGCCACCACCACCCGGTGCAGGACGCCCATCGGTATGTACCTCGAAAACATGCCGAGAATTTTAGGCGTATCGAGTCCGGATGGGTCGATGCGTCCGCCAGAGGCAGGCGTTTAGGCGGGATATGCCGTTTGGCATAGTCCGCGCGGCCGCCGGTCGCGGGCCGGCCTACAGGACGCGCTCGCGGTGGGCGTTGATGCGGGCGACGACCTTGAGCTTCCGTTGCAGCTCGATTGCCGAATATGGCTTCTTGATAAAGCCGGTAACGTTGTTGGCTTTGGCTTCGACGACGGAATCGAAATCTGCGGCGCCGGTGATCATGAGGAACGGCAGTTCCGGATCGACGGTGCGAAGCTGCTTCAGGAGTTCGAGGCCGTTCATCTTCGGCATGTGCCAGTCGGCCAGAACCACGTCGATCAAGTCTTCGCATTCGCCCAGGAAATCCAGGGCCTGCTTACCGTCGGTCGCCGTGTAGACCTGATTGATGCCGATTTCCTTCAGCATATTGCGCATCAGGTTCATGGCTTCGGTGCTGTCTTCGACGGCCAGCACCTTGAGCTCTGCGACCATGGAGTTCGACATATCGCGCGCCACCGGGCGTTGACGAATGCGATCAGGATACCGCCAATTTGGTTGATAAGCCGTTACCGGAAGCTACGGGAGCGGGCGCAAGTGGTTCGCAGCAAAGCGTATTTCGCCGAGGCCGGCGAAGCGCCGGGCCCGGTCGAGCTCGGCCTCGAGGCGCTGGGTCCGACCGGCGGTCATGCCCCGGCCCGGCTCCGGCCACACCGCCTCGACATGGAGACGGTCGGCCTCCCGGTCGGCCCGGATGTCGGCCCGGCCGACCATGCGCTCCCCCTCGAGCAGCGGGAAAATGTAGTAGCCGTAACGGCGCTGGGCCGCAGGCACGAAGATCTCGATGCGGTAGTCGAAGCCGAACAGGTGATTGAGGCGCTTGCGGTCGCGCAGGATGGGGTCGAACGGGTTCAGCACCCGCAATCGCGCGGGCGCGGGCGCTAGTTCCTGTAAGCGGCTTTCGATGTCGGGCGGCGCGAAGACCTTCCGTTTGGGGCCGCCGTCCCTCCCCTCGACCAGCGCCGGAACGACGGCCCGGCCGAGATTGGCGGCGCACCAGGCCTTGGCTTCCGCCGCGGTGATCAGCCCCCAAAAACCGGCGATGTCCCCCGGACTGCCGAAACCCAACCGATCGAGGGCCGTCCGGCAAGCCCAGTCGACGGTCTCCTCGGCGCCTAGCCGTGCCGCACGGTGTGTCTCGGGGATGACCCGGTGCGCCAGATCGTAAACCTTCTGGAAACCATCGCGGCGGGCGATGGCGATCTCGCCGGTCCGCCACAGGAACTCCAGCGCCGCCTTGCCGGGGTGCCAGTCCCACCAGCCGACGCCGCGCTTCTTGCCGTCGGCGAAGTCCCGCGCCTTCAACGGGCCCTCGGCCTCCAGCCGGTCGAGGACACTGTCAATCTGCGCCCGGTAGCCGTCGCCCTGCCAGCGGCGGAAACGCTCGGCCAGGCGGGCGCGCTCGCGGCGGAAGCGTTCGTGCCAGAACGGATAGAAGCGCGTCGGGATGATGGCGGCGTCGTGAGTCCAGTTCTCGAATAGCGCGCCCTCGACCTCGAGGGGCTTGCGCAAATGCTTGGGGCGGTAGGTCTGGTTACGGGCGAACAGGATCATATGGTGGGCGCGCTCGACCCGCGGAATGCTGTCAACCTGGACGAAGCCGAGCTGCTCGATCAGGTCCAGTTGGGCCGGCGCCGATAGCTTACGGTGCGGCGGACGGGTCAGGCCTTGCAGGTGAAGGACGAGGCGCCGCGCGTCCTGCGCGGTCAGCGTGATCGGGGTCATGCGTCTGTCCGGCTAGCCGAGCTTCATTCGCGCGCTGGCGACAGCAACAATTCTACTTGTTCGAGTTTTCCCTGAGCCACGCCTCGTATTCGGGCACCGCATCCTCGTGCAGCGGGTAATAGCGCTGGAGAGACTCGCCGGCCAAGAGCTTCGTGCGGCAGAAATCCTCCCAGCCGTGATCTTTGTGCGCCTTGTCGATCATGGCTTCGGCCAGGTTGACCGGCACACAGACGGCACCGTCATCATCGGCGACGATGATATCGCCGGGCACCACCGTCACGCCACCGCAAGCGACGGTCGTATTGACGGCGTAGGGCATGAGGCTTGTCTGCGCGTGGTAGTTCGGTGTCGTGCCGCGCAGCCATAGCGGGATGTCGAGGCGTTGCACCTTGGCGATGTCGCGCACACAGCCGTCAATCACCACGCCCGCGCCGCGCCGGCCTTTGAAATAGGTCATCATCATGTCACCGAATATGCCCGACGACATGTCGCCACGGGCATCGACAACGACGACATCGCCCGGCTCGACCTGATACAGCACATGCCGATGCAGTTGCTTCTCGACATCGGTATATTCGCCGTCCTCGTATAAGTCCTCCCGTTTTGGCATCATCTGCAAGGTCACCGCTGGGCCGGCAATGACTTTTCCCCGGTTCCAGCTAACGGGACCGGTGATCGCGCAGTGGCGCAGGCCCATGTGCGCGAGGGTCGCGCTGGCGGTCGCCGCGCCCACCAGCCGGACT
>CAJICA010000044.1_pt1 | contig 11732 bp, 8 predicted proteins | sample 9199501 | NCBI WGS metagenome assembly CAJICA01 (sample SAMEA7708319, study PRJEB35096) | sediment metagenome | biome: marine neritic benthic zone biome [ENVO:01000025]; feature: sediment [ENVO:00002007]; material: shallow marine sediment [ENVO:03000034] sea grass bed [ENVO_01000059] ... | reverse complement strand
GTCGTCACGTTTGCGGGCCTGCCGCCCGTCCTCCCGACGCCGACGGTTGAACCAGCGACTGACGCAACGTCGCCCGCATCCGACACGGCAGCCAACGACGAACTGGCGAGCGTCTCCCCCGGCGCGGCGGTGGCCGCTGAACCGGAGGACGCCCCGGCCGTATCCCAGGTCGCCAGCCTACCGGCCGTTCCGGCCGTCAACGTTGGACGGGAGGGTGGCCGCGCCTACGGTCAAGCCAACGCCAACGCGCGTATCGTCTTGACGGCCATTGCGGACAGCTGGGTCCAGGTCCGGGACGAGCGGCAAAACGTCCTGCTGACCCGGATGTTGCAGCCCGGTGATAGCTATCGGGTGCCGGACCGCCGTGGTCTCACATTGCTCACGGGAAACGCGGGCGGACTTCGCATTGAGGTCGACGGCGACGAAATTGGACAGTTGGGCCCGACAGGAGCCGTCCGCCGCGACATAAGCCTCGATCCCGACGCCCTCAAGTCCCGCGCGAACTAGCGCAATACCTTGATTTCTGGGGGGTACGCGGCCATTTTAGCCGCGGCCGGCGACATGCCCCGGTCGATTGTTTCTGTGTGAAGCATTTATGCGCATCCGGCCATATCGCGAAATCCAACGGCGCCGCGCCCGTCAAATCATGGTAGGCGACGTTCCTGTGGGTGGCGACGCCCCGATCACTGTCCAATCCATGACAAACTCCCTGACGGCGGACGCGAAGGCGACGATTGCGCAGGTGCGGGCGCTGGAGGTGGCCGGCGCCGACATTGTCCGGGTTTCCTGCCCCGATGAGGCCAGTACGGCCGCGCTCAAGGAGATCGTGGCCGAGGTGACGGTGCCAATCGTCGCCGACATTCATTTTCACTACAAGCGGGCGATTGAGGCCGCCGCCGCCGGGGCAGCATGCCTCCGTATTAATCCGGGTAACATCGGCAGCCAGGAGCGGGTCCGCGAGGTCGTGCGCGCCGCCCGGGATAATGGCTGCTCGATGCGGGTCGGCGTCAACGGCGGCAGTCTGGAAAAAGAGCTCCTGGAGAAATACGGCGAGCCTTGTCCCGAGGCACTTGTCGAAAGCGCGTTGACGTCGGCCGGACGCCTCCTCGATGAAGGTTTCGATCAATTCAAGATCTCGGTAAAGGCATCGGACGTGTTCCTGGCCGTCGCCGCTTATCAGCAACTCGCCGAGGCCTGCGACCATCCGCTCCATATCGGCATCACCGAGGCCGGTGGCCTGCGGACGGGAACGGTGAAGTCGTCTATCGGTCTCGGCATGCTGCTGTGGAGCGGCATCGGCGATACGCTGCGCGTATCGCTCTCGGCCGATCCAGTCGAGGAAGTCAAAGTAGGTTTCGATCTGCTCAAGTCGCTCGGCCTGCGTCACCGCGGCGTCAACGTGATCGCCTGCCCGTCGTGCGCCCGGCAACAGTTCGACGTGATCAACACGGTCCGCGTTCTCGAGGAGCGTCTGTCGCATATCACGACCCCACTGACGGTGTCGGTGATTGGTTGTGTCGTAAACGGTCCCGGCGAAGCGACCATGACGGATATCGGACTGACGGGTGGGGGACGAGGCACGCATCAAATCTACATTGCCGGCCAGCCCGACCATCGGCTTCAGAACGGCGATATCGTCGATCACCTTGTCGAGATGGTCGAACGCAAGGCGGCGGAGTTCGATACCGCGGACGACATCCAGGACGCGCACCGGCTGGCGGCGGCCGGCGACTAGCGCGCCTCTAAACATTTGCGACGAGGCGGAATTTGAGCAAGCCGCAGCCCGTCCGGGGCACCCATGATCTGTTGCCGGCCGACATGTGGGCGCATGCCCGCATTATCCAAACCGCGCAGACTCAGGCCGCGCGTTTCGGTTATCGGCCGATCAGCACACCAATCTTTGAGTTCACCGAGGTGTTCGCCCGCACATTGGGCGAGACTTCCGACGTTGTCACGAAGGAGATGTACACCTTCACGGACAAAGGCGGCGATAGCCTGACGCTACGGCCGGAGGGCACCGCGGGCATCGCGCGCGCTTTCATTTCGGGTGGCATGCAACAAGAACTGCCGCTGCGTTTCTTCTGCGCCGGCCCGATGTTCCGCCACGAACGACCGCAGAAGGGGAGACTGCGTCAGTTCCACCAAATTGACGTTGAGCTGATTGGGGTTGCGGATCCGCGCGCGGATGTCGAGGTGATCGCTCTCGCCAGCGCGGTGCTCGACGCCCTCGGCGTGCTTCCTGATGTGACTCTCGAACTGAACACCCTGGGTGATGCGGCGAGTCGCAGCGCTTATCGCGACGTCCTTGTCGCGTATCTGCGTGACCGCGTGACCGAGCTATCCGATGAAAGTCGTGACCGGCTCGAACGGAACCCGTTGCGCGTTCTAGATTCGAAGGATCCGCAAGACCGCCTTGTCGTCAAGGATGCGCCCCGATCCTCCGACCACATGACACCGGCGGCGACCGACTTCTTCGGTGCGGTCTGCGAGGGACTCAACGATCTCGACATTTCGTTTTCCGTCAACGAGAGAATGGTGCGCGGTCTGGATTACTACTGCCACACCGCTTTCGAGTTCGTCACGTCAAAGCTCGGCGCCCAAGGCACGGTTCTCGCTGGCGGGCGCTACGACGGCTTGATCGAGCTGATGGGCGGTCCACCGACGCCGGCGATAGGTTGGGCTGGCGGCATCGAGCGCCTGGCGATGATGTGCACCCCGCCGCCATCGCCCGAAAGGCCGATCGCGCTCGTTCCGATCGGCGCCGTCGCGGAACGGCAGGCGATGATCATGGCACGCGATTTGCGGGCAGCCGGCTTGACGGTCGACATGGCCTATTCCGGCAATGTCGGGCGGCGCATGAAGCGCGCCGACAAGCTACATGCGCGCGCCGCCGTACTGTTTGGCGATGACGAATTGCAACGCGGCAATGTGAGTCTGCGCGACCTGGATAGCGGTGATCAGATTGAGATCGAGCGAAGCGAACTTGAGCACCGCTTGGCCGCGCTGAGTTAGGCGATGGCGCCCTCGTCGACGCCGGAGGAACGTGAGGTGGTCGTTGTCGGAACGAACCACCGGACGGGAAGCATCCTTTTGCGGGAGAGTATTTTTGTCGACGAAGGCGCCATGCCGGCGTTTCTGGCCGAAGCATCGGCCGGCGGCCTTGACGAGTGCATGGTGCTCTCGACCTGTGATCGGGTCGAGATCCATGCAGCCCACGACGACCCGTCAGTCGCAGTGCCGCTCGCCCGCGAGGTTTTCGTACGGCGCTCTGCCTTGCCAAGGGAGGACACCCTTTCCCAACTCTACGATCTTCGGGGTCCCGCCGCGCTGCGTCACCTCGTTGCCGTCGCTGCAAGCCTTGACAGCATGGTTGTCGGCGAGCCGCAGGTTCTGGGTCAGGTTCGCATGAGCCATGCGGCAGCCACCCAGGCGGGAACGATGGGCCCGGTGTTGGAGCGCGCGATGCAGACCGCCTATATGGCCGCGAAACGCGTACGCTCGGACACCCAAATCGCCCGCGGGCCCGTCTCCATCGCGTCATCGGCCGTGCAGATCGCCCGTGATGTTCACGGCGAACTCAGGGATTGTCGTTGTCTGCTGATCGGCGCCGGCGAGATGGGCGAGCTGATGTTGGAGCAATTGCGCCAAGCTGGTCTCCACAAGTTGACGATCGCCGCGACGTCGCAGGCCCGTGCCGAATCGGCCGCCCGCCGTCACGGCTGCGACGCCGTGTCGATCGCCGACCTTGAACAGGCCATGCCTCAGGCCGATATCATCGTCGCAGACCTCGGCAGCGGACGTCATCTGTTGAGCGAGGCGTCCGTCAAACGAGCCATCGAAAGGCGCCGCCGTCGACCACAGTTCATTATCGATGCGGCAGTCCCCGGCGACGTCGATCCGGCGGTCGATGGTCTGGACGACGTCTTCCTCTACGATCTCGACGATCTCGAGGGCGTCGCTCAGGAGGGTCGGAGCGGCCGGGAGTCCGCGGCCACTGCTGCTTGGGAGATTGTCGACGAAGTTCTTTCTGCGTTCCAGCGCGAGCAGCAAGAAAGGGTCGCGATTCCCGCTATAACCCGTCTGCGGGAGCATTTCGAGGCGGCCCGCACAGACATATTGGCACGGAAGGGAAAGATGGATGCGGCGGAGGCGACGCAGCTATTGGTGAATCGCCTGCTTCACGATCCATATGCCGTCCTCAGGCAATCCGCCACTGAGCACGACGACAGTCTCGCAGGGGCCGCAATGGACTTGTTTCGCCTGGACAGAGGCGACAAGGGAGACGAGTGATGAGCCTCGGAGACAGACTGGATCGAGTGACGGCCCGCCACACCGAGTTGGCTGAATCCCTCGCAAGTTCCGACGCCGCCGATCCTTCTGTGCTTGCGAGGCTTTCGAAGGAGTACAGCGACCTCACCCCGGTCGTTGAGATCATCGCGGAACTTCGCAAGCTCGAATCCGAGTTAGACGAAATCGACGAGTTGCTCGGCGACGCCGCAACCGATCAAGAGATGCGTGACCTGGCCCAAGGCGAACAAGCAAGCTTGCGGGAACGGCATGCCGAGGTCGAACATCACCTCAAGTTGCAGCTGCTTCCGAAGGATGCGGCCGACGCCAAGAACGCGATCGTCGAGATCCGTGCCGGCACCGGCGGGGACGAGGCCAGCTTGTTCGCCGCCGATCTCTTCAGGATGTATCAGCGATATGCTGAGCTTCGCGGCTGGCGCGTCGAGATCATGAACCTCAGCGAAACCGGACTGGGTGGCTACAAGGAGGTCACCGCAACGGTTTCGGGCCGCGACGTATTCGCACGCATGAAGTTCGAGTCCGGCGTTCACCGCGTGCAGCGTGTGCCGGCAACTGAGAGCAGCGGACGCATACACACCTCGGCCGCGACAGTCGCGGTGCTACCGGAAGCGGAAGACGTCGACGTCGAGATCGAAGAAAAGGACCTTCGTATCGACACCTACCGGTCGTCGGGGCCGGGCGGACAGTCCGTTAACACGACCGATAGCGCCGTCCGCATCACTCATGTCCCGACGGGCATCGTCGTCACCCAGCAAGACGAGAAGTCGCAGCACAAGAACCGCGCTAAGGCGATGAAGGTTCTGCGTGCCCGACTCTTCGATCTGGAGCGTCGCCGCGTGCAAGAGGAGCGCGCTGCGGCGCGCCGCAGCCAAGTCGGGTCTGGCGACCGCTCCGAACGCATTCGCACCTACAATTTCCCCCAGGGCCGAGTGACCGATCACCGCATCGGCCTGACCCTGCACAAGCTGGAACGGATCCTGAGCGGCGAGGCACTCGATGAAGTCATCGATGCTTTGGTGACGGAAGACCAGGCCGCACAACTGGCGGCGGACGAAGACTGATAAGCCAGCCGTGAACGTCGAAACCGCCATTCGCACTGGGACGCATCGGTTGCGGGCCGCGGGTTGTAAGACTCCACGGTTGGATGCACGGCTGCTCGTCGCCCATGCTGCGTCGCTTCCGCTCGAGGCACAAATTCGGTGGCCGGATAGACAACTGTCGCCGGCCGCGACGCTTCGGCTTCAGGTTGCGCTGGATCGGCGAGAGCGGGGCCAACCACTGGCGCAGATAACCGGCGAGAAGGAGTTCTGGTCGTTGTCTTTTGCCGTCTCGGAGGACGTGCTGATTCCACGGCCGGACAGCGAGGCGGTCGTTGAGTCGGTCCTTGCTCATCTCGGCGACCGCTGTTCCCAAGGGCTGCGCGTTCTCGATCTCGGGACGGGCAGCGGTTGCTTGTTGCTCGCTCTCCTCAGCGAGATACCGAATGCGACAGGAGTCGGCGTGGACGCAAGCAAAGCCGCACTGGCTACGGCCGTGGAAAACGCCCGTCGCCTCGGCCTGGCCAACCGCGCCCGGTTCGTCCTGGGCGACTGGGACGCTGCCGGATCAGAGGAGTTCGACGTAATTGTCTCCAATCCCCCATACATTCCATCCGGGGGGCTGGCGGGGCTGGCGCCGGAGATAGCCTGCGAACCGCGCCTCGCCCTGGATGGTGGCAAGGATGGCCTCGCCGCCTACCGCCGGCTTCTCCCAAAGGTTGCTCGGGCACTCGCGCCGGGAGGCACCGCAGCCATCGAGGTTGGACTGGGCCAGGCCGACTCGGTCAGGTCACTGGCAGCCGATAGTGGCCTGAATCTCGTCGGCAGCGGCCATGACCTCGGCGGCCGGGAGCGCTGTCTGGTCGGGGTGCGTCAAGTCGTACCGGCCAGCGAAAAAAGACTTGGAAATTGCGGGCCAAACGAATAGGGTTTTGCTGCCGAGTGGGTCGGGTAACCCTTTGTTATTGGCACTGCGGCTAACTTCCCGACACGGCTAACCGGTTTTTTGAAACTGTGTGGTGCGGGGCGCCATATCCCGCTTACTTGCGTCGGCAGGACCAAATTAGGCCAGACCTGACTGAATTGAGGACATGAGACAAGGCTCGAACGTCAAGCGGTCTCGGAATCGAGGCGCGCGCAGAGGCGGCAATCCACGCTCGCATACGCTGGATAGCAACGGCCCCAGCGTACGAATCCGCGGTAACGCGCATCAGATCTACGAGAAGTACCAACAGCTCGCCCGGGATGCGACCGCAAGCGGTGACCGGATCGGCGCTGAGAATCTGATGCAGCACGCGGAGCACTACTATCGACTGGCCAGCGCTGCCAGCGCCAACGGGGCTGACCCGCGGCGCGGACAACCGCCGCGAACCAATGGCCATGCGACGCCTCACGCGGAGGGAGCAACCGGCCAACCGCAGCCCGAGCCCGAGGCTGAAGAGAAGCCGGATTTGGTTGCTGACGACCAGAACGAGCCCGAACCGCAGCCGGCATAGCAGGCCCGATTTGGGGGCCGGCACCACCTGCCAATTCACTTGTGCAGAGACCGTTCTCCACCCATATCTCTGATCGAGCCGCGGGGACCGGTCGCGGGATAGCGGCGGCCGCACGGCTCTAGCGGCGGGTGCCGCCTGGCGGGCCCGTCTCGTGTTCTTGCCTAGTTAGGAAGATCTACGAGGTCGGTGGTATGAATCCAGAAAAATACACGGAAAGAGCGCGCGGCTTTATTCAGGCAGCGCAGAGCATCGCCCAACGAGAGGGGCACCAGCAGCTCACGCCATCTCACGTCCTGAAGGCGCTGATGGACGACGCGGATGGCCTGTGCGCCAATCTGATCAGAACCGCCGGCGGCGACCCTGCCGCCGTCGCGGCGGGCGTCGAAGAGACCCTGCGCAAGCTCCCCAAGGTCGAGGGCAGTGGAGCGTCCGGTCTGTATCTCGGTCGCGAGACGGCTCGGCTGTTCGACGCGGCGGAGAAGCTGGCCGAGAAGTCCGGCGACAGCTACGTGACTGTCGAGCGCTTGTTACTGGCACTAGCGCTCGCGTCCGGCAGCGATACGGCCAAGCTGCTGCAGCACGCCGGTGTCACGCCGCAGAGCCTGAACGCTGCGATCGAGGACTTGCGCAAAGGCCGGGCGGCGGATTCGCCGAGTGCCGAGGCCAGCTACGATGCGCTGAAGAAGTACGCGCGCGACCTGACTGCGGCTGCCGGAGAAGGCAAGCTCGATCCAGTTATCGGGCGCGATGAAGAAATTCGCCGGACCGTGCAGGTGCTGTCACGCCGCACCAAGAACAATCCGGTTTTGATAGGCGAGCCGGGGGTCGGCAAGACGGCCATCGTAGAGGGGCTCGCCAACCGTATCGTCAACGGCGATGTGCCGGAGAGCCTGCGCGATCGCCGATTGCTCTGCCTCGATCTCGGCGCGCTCATCGCCGGCGCGAAGTTTCGCGGTGAGTTCGAGGAACGGCTGAAGGCCGTATTGCAGGAAGTCGGCACCTCGGACGGCGAGGTCATACTCTTCATCGACGAACTGCACACGCTGGTCGGTGCCGGCGCGGCCGAGGGTGCGATGGATGCATCAAACATGCTCAAGCCCGCCTTGGCCCGCGGAGAGCTGCACTGCGTGGGCGCGACGACCCTCGACGAATACCGCAAGCACATCGAAAAAGACGCCGCTCTCGCGCGTCGCTTCCAGCCGGTCTTCGTCAGCCAGCCCACGGTCCCGGACACGATTTCCATCCTCCGCGGCCTAAAGGAGAAATACGAGCTGCATCACGGCGTCCGAATCACGGACGGCGCGTTGGTTGCCGCCGCCACCTTGAGCGACCGCTATATCACCGACCGGTTCTTGCCCGACAAGGCGATTGACCTCGTTGACGAGTCGGCATCGCGCCTGCGGATGGAGGTTGACTCCAAGCCTGAGGAGATCGACGAGCTCGACCGGCGCATCATTCAGCTCAAGATCGAACGGGAGGCGTTGCGCAAGCAAACGGACCCCGCCTCCAAGGATCGCCTCGAAAAGCTCCAGGTCGAACTTGACGAGCTTGAGGGCAAGTCGGCTGACCTCACCGCCGTTTGGAAATCGGAAAAGGAGCAGCTGGCAAGCAGCCAAAAGGTCATGGAGGATCTCGAGCGGGCCCGTCAGGAGCTCGAAATCGCCCAGCGTGACGGCCAACTCGAGCGCGCCGGCGAGCTGGCCTATGGCGTCATCCCCGGTCTTGAGCAGAAGCTTCAAGCCGCCAAGGCTGCTTCCAAGGACCGCATGCTTGACGAAGAGGTCAAAGACGCTGATATCGCCGCCGTCGTCTCGCGCTGGACCGGCATACCCGTCGACAAGATGATGGCCGGCGAGCGCGAGAAGTTGCTGCACATGGAAGAGCACCTTGCGCGGCGGGTCATCGGACAGACCGAGGCGATCGAGGCAGTCGCGAACACCGTCCGCCGGGCTCGGGCCGGCTTGCAGGATAGCGCCCGTCCGCTCGGCTCATTCATGTTTCTAGGGCCGACTGGCGTCGGCAAGACAGAGTTGACCAAAGCGCTTGCCGCGTTCCTGTTCGATGACGAACAAGCCATGGTCCGCATCGATATGTCCGAGTACATGGAAAAGCACGCGGTCTCGCGCATGATCGGTGCCCCACCCGGCTATGTGGGACACGAGGAAGGTGGCGCCTTGACGGAAGCGGTGCGCCGCCGCCCCTATCAGGTCGTCCTATTCGACGAGGTCGAGAAGGCGCATCCCGACGTCTTCAACGTTCTGCTGCAGGTGCTCGACGATGGACGGCTGACGGACAGCCATGGGCGGACGGTCGATTTCCGCAATACGATCATCATTCTGACGTCCAATCTCGGCAGCGATATCTTGGCCGCACAGCCCGAGGGCCAGGATTCGGCCGCCGTGTATGATCAGGTGATGGAGGTCGTGCGGGCGGCCTTCCGGCCCGAGTTCTTGAACCGCCTGGACGAGACTCAACTCTTCCATCGGCTTGACCGCAGTCACATGCAGGGCATCGTCGACATCCAGCTCGATCGCTTGCGGAAGCTCCTCGCGGACCGCGACATCACCCTGGAACTGGACGCTGCTGCGGCGGGTTGGCTGGCCGAAGCGGGATATGATCCGGTCTACGGCGCCCGTCCGCTGAAGCGCGTCATGCAGCGCGAACTCCAGAACCCGCTGGCGGGCCTCATCCTCGAGGGAACGGTCAACGACGGTGACACCGTCAACGTCGGCGTCGGTGCCCATGGGCTGATCATTGCGCCGGCCACACCACAGATGGCCGCTGCCGAATAAACCACGATCAGCGGGTTAGGGGCGCTTGCCGTCGTCCGACGCAACGCGAATGTCTTCGATGCTGGCAAACAGCGTATCGACCTCTACGCGGTGAGCCTGAAACTGCGCCAGGCGTTCGCCGCTCAACTTCTCGCCGCTGGGCAGCTTCAGAGTGAGCGGATTGATTTGGCTGCCGTTCCTATGCACCTCGTAGTGCAGGTGAGGGCCGGTGGATCGCCCTGTCGAACCGACGTAGCCGATCACCTGCCCCTGTCGAACCCGAGTGCCCTTCTTTAGGCCCCGTGCGTAGCCCTTGAGGTGCGCGTAGGCGGTCTTGAACGTGCTGTTGTGACGCACGCGGATATAGTTGCCATAGCCACCGTTGCGACCGATCGCCTCCAAGACGCCATTGCCGGCGGCGTAGATCGGCGTTCCGCGTGGCGCCGCGAAGTCGACGCCGGCGTGCAGTCTCGTGTACCCAAGTATTGGGTGTTTCCGCTTCCCAAACCGCGACGACAATCGCGCCCCATCGATCGGCGTGCGCATTAGCGCCTTCCGTACACTCTCGCCTGCCGTATTGAAATAGTCTGGATCCCCGTCCGACGTTGTATAGCGGTAAAGCGGCAGCTCTTTGCCGCTAAGCGTCAGTTTCGCGTACTGGATCTCTCCTTCCGAAACGACAGCCCCGGTCTTGTCATAGAAGCGGTCAAACATTAGCTCGAAGCTGTCGCCGGGTTGAATTTCGCGCTGGAAATCCACGTCGAAGCTGTAAATGCGGATAAGCTCGATGAGGACTCTGGCCGACACGCCGGCATTGCTTCCATCGACGAATAAGCTGGAATCGATGACGCCGACGGCCCGTTCAGTGCGGCGGTCCGTTGGCTTCTCGATTTCCGAGGCCGAGAAGGTACCATCTGGCTCGCGGCGTACCGCGACATCCCGATCGAATGCCAACGGCAATGTCAGGCCGACCAGCCGCAGTTTGGGCTCCGCTTCCTTGCCTGCCGCCGGCGCGAATCGGAGGCGCAACTCATCACCAACCCGGAGGTCGCGGCGTGGATCGTAAACGCCCTTGAGCGATTGGATGGCTGAATGAGCGAGCCCGCGCTCAATGCCGGCTTCCGTGAGAACCTGCATCAGGCTGTCGCCGGATTTGACCTCCACCGGCGTCGTAATCGGGACGGGCGGGACCGGATCAGTCTCGGCCTCCCAAACGGCTTGCCAGAGCACCTCCGCCAGCGCCGTGTGGGCCGCATCGTTGTCCCCGTCGGCGATGTAGTGCTTCTGTGACGGCATCCAGAAGGCGTTTACGGACCAGGCTCCGGCGACCAGAATTCCCACTGCGCCGGCCAACAACGTCGGCTTTACAAGCATCCGTTCCCTGAGACCCCTCGTTGGCCAGCGGCTAGCCGACCCGCAGACAAACTGGCCGATCCACGAATCCGTGTCAACCGACCGGACCGGCCGGAACTTTAGCCGCGAACGCGATACGAACCGTTAACTGGAAGCGGAGATATTAGGCGGCGGCGCTCGCCCTTAGCGCGTCGATGAAGTTGGCACGCCAGATCGATACGTCGGTCTCCTCCAACGTCTGGATCATGGCTTGCCAGCGGTCCTGGCGCTCGCTCAGATCCATATTGAGCGCGCGTTGCATGGCCTCGGCCATTTCGTCGATATCGTAGGGATTGACCAGGAGAGCCTCGACCAACTGCTCTGCAGCACCAGCAAATTCCGACAGGATCAGCACGCCTGGATCATCGCCCGATTGTGAAGCGACATACTCCTTGGCAACGAGGTTCATGCCATCCCGCAGCGGCGTGACCAGGGCGGTCCTGGCGATCCGAAAGAACCCGGCCAGCGCCCGCCGGCTAACGTTGCGGTTGAGATAGCGGATCGGCACCCAGTCGATCTCCGCGAACCGGCCGTTGATGTGGCCGGCCGCCTGTTCCAGTTCGCGGCGGATCGCGGCGTATTCGGGCACGTCGGTCCGCGTCGGCGGGGCGACCTGCATGAACGTCGCCCGGCCGCGGTTCTCGGGATAGGCCTCCAAGAGACGTTCGAACGCCAGGAAGCGGTGAACCAGACCCTTCGAATAGTCGAGCCGATCGACACCGATAATC
>CAJICA010000305.1_pt1 | contig 11881 bp, 17 predicted proteins | sample 9199501 | NCBI WGS metagenome assembly CAJICA01 (sample SAMEA7708319, study PRJEB35096) | sediment metagenome | biome: marine neritic benthic zone biome [ENVO:01000025]; feature: sediment [ENVO:00002007]; material: shallow marine sediment [ENVO:03000034] sea grass bed [ENVO_01000059] ... | reverse complement strand
AGCCCCATGATGAACGAGCCGGCGACGTTGACGGCCAACGTGCCCCAGGGAAAGGCCGTCCCGAACAAATGGACGGCGGCCATGTTGACGAAATGCCGGCCGACGGCCCCCAAGGCGCCACCGGCGGCGACGGCGAGAATGACGTTCATGGTAGGCGGAAGCTAGCGGCGCGCCGCAACGGCGACAAGGTGCGCGGGAAGGCCGGTGGTCTGTCCGGCTGTCGATACCGTCATCGCGAGGCGCTTTGCGCCGCGGCGATCCAGCAGGTGGCCGGGCCAGCCACTGGATTGCTTCGCTTCGCTCGCAATGACGGCTGAGACACTCGCAAGGGTCAAAGTGCATCCGCCAAAACGTCGGCCATGACATCCGCCGGGACCTGAAAGCGGATGTGCTGGACGGGGTCGGCATCCAGGTTCGTGATGTCGCGGCTGTTGCCCAGCGCCTCGGTCACGGTCATCGCGGCAAGTGACGGAACATAGGCTTCGCGATAAGTGCGGATTTCATCGCCCGAGGTTCCATCCCGCAGAGTGGTTTCAACTTGGTCGGCCGGAAGGCGCAGCGCTTGACCGTTGACCTCGACCTCTATCGCGGTGTCGCCCGTGCGCCGGGCGGCGGCTTCGATCGGCCGGCGCCGGCTGCGGATGTCGGCCGGCGCGCCTTCGCTGACCGCAAACGTCGCCAGCGTGAAGCGCCAACGCCGGTCGAACGGCGGAGCGTTCGCATTCTCACCGTCGACCGCGAGGTCCGTCGTCACCGCGCCGCGCACCCGCGAGGTGCCGCGGAAGAACGTGTTGAGCAAGAGCGGACCCCAGAGATTGTAGTAGACGACGGCGCTTGGATTGTCGGAACGGGTGACTCGCGCCGTGACGAACGGGCCATCCCGGGCGATGACCTCCTCGACAACGGTGGTGCCGTTGGCAAGCTCCTGCTCGCGCCGGTCCCACCGCACGGCCGGCAAGTCGAATAGCGACCGGGCGGCGTCCGGCACGCTGGCCGGACCGACAATCCACGGGAGTCCGTCCAGCAGTACCAGAGCGTTTTCCGGTAGTTCCGGCTGCTGGGCCAAGACGGGGCCGGCGCCGATAAGGCCGGCGAGCACCACAGCGATACAGGCTCTCATGAGTCCTCGTGGCGCTGGTTGCGCAGCCGGCGCCAATATTCGAGTCGGGCCCGCATCTTCTCCTCGAAGCCGCGATCGGTCGGCGTGTAGAACTCCTGGCGCGCCATCTCCTCCGGGAAGTAGTTCTGCCCGGAGAACGCTTCCTCTGCGTCGTGATCGTATTCGTAGCCGCGGCTGTAGCCGAGATCCTTCATCAGGCGCGTCGGCGCGTTCAGGATGTGTTTCGGCGGTGCCAGAGAGCCGGTTTCCTTAGCCGCCCGCATGGCCGCGCCCATGGCCTTGTAAGCCGCGTTCGACTTGGGCGCCGAGGCCATATAGATGACGGCTTGCGCCAACGCCAATTCACCCTCAGGCGAGCCGAGCCGCTCGTAGGTTTCCCACGCCGACAGCGCCTGTCGAACGGCGCCGGGATCGGCCAGGCCGATGTCCTCGACGGCCATCCGGGTGACGCGGCGGGCGATGTAGCGCGGCTCCTCGCCGCCGTTGAGCATGCGGGCCAGCCAATACAACGACGCGTCCGGGTCCGAGCCCCGCACCGATTTGTGCAGTGCGCTGATCAGGTTGTAGTGGCTTTCCTGGCCCTTGTCGTAGAGCGGGGCGCGCCGTTGCACCGTGGTCGTCAGCGCGGCGGTGTCCAATGGCTCTTTGGCATCCAGGGCGAACAATTCCTCGGCCAGATTGAGGACGAACCGACCGTCGCCGTCGGCCATCGCCAAGAGTGCGTCGCGGGCGTCGGGTTGTAACGGCAGGCTTTGGCCCGTCTCAGCCTCGGCTCGGTCGAGCAATTGGTTCAGCGCCGTGCGATCAAGCCGGTTCAGCACCAGAACCTGACAGCGCGACATCAGCGCGGGGTTGAGCTCGAAGGATGGATTCTCGGTGGTCGCGCCGATGAGAATGACCGTGCCGTCCTCGACATACGGCAGAAAGCCGTCCTGCTGCGCCCGATTGAACCGATGGATCTCATCGATGAACAGCAGCGTGCCCTGCCCGGCCTGGCGGCGGTCCCGGGCTTGGGCGAAGATCTTGCGGAGGTCGGCGACGCCGGAGAACACGGCCGACAGCGGCTGGAAAGCCATGTCGGTGGCGTCGGCGAGCAGACGGGCGATGGTGGTCTTGCCGCAGCCGGGCGGGCCCCACAGGATCAGGCTGGTGAGGCGGCGCTGGGCGACCATGCGGCCGATGGGCGCGTCCGGGCCGAGCAAATGTTCCTGGCCCACGACCTCGCTCAGTGCCGCCGGACGCAGGCGGTCGGCCAGGGGACGCGGCGCGTCGGCCTCGAACAAGCCGGCCTGGGTCATCCGGTCACGGAGACACGCAGCACCCGGTCGCCGCGGCGGATGGAGACATTCCAGCGGGACGCCGTGCGGGCGACGGCATCTTCAAGCTCGTCGACCGTCTCGGGACGGGCGCGGTTGATCTCGACGATGATGTCGTTCGATTGCAGGCCGAGGCGCTGGGCGATGCTGCCGCGCGCCACGCCGACGACGAGGACGCCGGTCAACGCCGTGCTGAGGCCGCGTTCGACCGCGACGGCCGGCGAGAGATTGACGACCGTCGCGCCGGCCAGGGGATGGCGGCCGTCGAGCTGGGTCTCGTTGCGCGGTGGGTCTTCCGGCGGCGGCTCACGGGGTATAGCAACGGCCATTTCGCGGCCACCGCGCAGCACCGTCGCGTCAGCAGCGCCGCCGAGCTGACCGATCGCCAGCCGGAAACGCAGCGCGTCTTGATCGAAGATCGGCCGGCCATCCATGGCGACGATGACGTCGCCGGTCTCGAGGCCGGCCCGGTCGGCCGGCCCGCCGGGAAAGACATCACTGACGACAACGCCGACCGGCCGTTCCAGGCCCAAGGCGGCGGCGATATCCGGCGTCACATCCTGACCGCTGGCGCCGAGCCAGGGCCGCTGCAGGCCGCCACCGTTCTCGGCGCTGGCGACAACGGTGCGGACCATGTTGGCCGGGATGGCGAAGCCGATGCCCTGATTGCCGCCGCTGCGGCTGAAGATCGCCGTGTTGACCCCCGCCAACTTGCCGTCCATGCGCAGGAGGGCGCCGCCGGAGTTGCCGGGGTTGATGGCGGCATCCGTCTGAATGAAGAAGTTGAAATCGGTGACGCCGACATTGGTCCGGGCGAGCGCCGAGACGATACCGCTGGTGACGGTTTGACCGACGCCGAAGGGGTTGCCGATGGCCAAGACCAGATCGCCGACGGCAAGCTCGTCACTGTCGGCGAGCTCGAGGAACGGGAAGGGCTCATCCTCCTCCGCCGTGACCTTGAGAATGGCCAGGTCCGTCTGCGCGTCGGTGGTGACGACCTGGGCCGGGTATTCGCGGCGGTCGGCAAGCACGACCTTGACCTCGTCGGCGCCTTCGATGACGTGGTGGTTGGTGACGACAAGGCCGTCGGGACCCACGATGACGCCCGAACCGAGGGAGTTCTCGAGACGCCGGCGTTGACCGCCGCCGAAGTCCTCACCAAAAAACCGCTGAAAGAACGGGTCGTCGAACAGCGGCGAGATTCGCCGTTCGCGGACGAGACGCTGGGTGAAGATGTTGACGACCGCGGGCGCCGCCTGTTCGACCAGGGGCGCGAACGAAAGCGTGATCTGCTCGCGGCTCTCGGGCACTGCGGGTTGGGCGACAGCCGGGCTCGCCGCCAAGCAGGCAGCCAACAACGCCGTTGGGCAAAGCCTCACCAACATCATTCCGTCAGATAGCTATACCGCCCCGGCCCGATCAAGGCGCGGCGGCTTGGCGGCCCGTCAGGCGGCGGCCGCCTCGTCATCGTCGTCGTCTTTCTGGACGGGACCCGAATCCTGGCCCTTGGCCTCCGGATCGCGGTCGACCAGCTCGATGATCGCCATCGGCGCGGCATCGCCATAGCGAAAGCCAGCCTTCAGAACGCGGGTGTAGCCGCCGCGGCGGGAGGCGTAGCGCTCGGCCAGGGTCGAGAACAGCTTCTCGACCAGCTTCGGGTCCTTGAGCACGGACAGAGCCTGGCGCCGGGCATGGAGGTCGCCGCGCTTGCCCAGGGTGATCAGCCGGTCGCCGACGCGGCGCATCTCTTTGGCCTTGGGCAGCGTCGTCTTGATCTGCTCGTGCTTGAGCAGCGCGGCCGCCATGTTGGCGAACATCGCCTGCCGGTGGGTGCCAGTCCGGTTGAGCTTCCGACCGCTGAGCCTGTGCCGCATCGCTGCCTCCTCTGCCCTACACGCCCTGGTTAGTAGGGCTCTTCAAGTTTCTTGGCGAGGTCCTCGACATTCTCCGGCGGCCAGCTGGTGATCTCCATGCCAAGGTGGAGCCCCATCTGGGTCAGGACCTCTTTGATCTCGTTCAGCGACTTGCGGCCGAAGTTCGGCGTGCGCAGCATCTCGGCCTCGGTCTTCTGCACAAGGTCGCCGATGTAGATGATGTTGTCGTTTTTCAGACAGTTGGCGGAGCGCACCGACAGCTCGAGCTCGTCGACCTTGCGCAGCAGGTTGCGATTGAACTCGAGGTCGTCCTCGCGGCGCTCTTCCGGCTGAACGACGACCGGCTCTTCGAAGTTGACGAAGAGCTGCAGCTGGTCCTGGACGATGCGGGCGGCAAGCGCGACCGCATCCTCGGCGGTGACGGCGCCGTTGGTCTCGACGTTAATGCTCAGCCGGTCGAGGTCGGTGCGTTCGCCAACGCGGGCGTTGCCGACCTGATAGGAGACACGCTTCACCGGCGAGAACAGCGCGTCGACCGGAATCAGACCGATCGGTGCGTCGACCAAGCGGTTCTGGGACGCCGGGACGTAGCCCTTGCCCTTCTCGACCGTGAACTCCATGACGACACGGGCGCCCTGGTCGAGGGTCATCAGCACGTGGTCGGGGTCCATGATCTCGATATCCGGGCCCGTGCTGATCTGGCTGGCGGTGATCTCGCCCGGCCCGGTCGCCGTCAACGACATGCGCTTCGGCCCCTCGGCGTGCATGCGCAAGGCCAAGCCCTTGACGTTCAGGACGATATCCGTGACGTCCTCGCGGACGCCGGGAATGGACGAGAACTCGTGCAGGACGCCCTCGATCTGGACCGACGTGACGGCGGTGCCCTGGATCGACGACAGCAATACCCGGCGTAGGGTGTTGCCGAGCGTCAGGCCGAAACCCCGCTCCAGCGGCTCGGCGACCATCGTCGCCTGACGGGCCGGATTGGCGCCCGGTTGAATCTCAAGCTTGTTGGGCTTGATTAGATCGGTCCAGTTTTTGTCCAACAACATGTGGAGCATCCTCAATCAACAAACGCCAGCCTCCCCCATGACGGCTGGCTCGGTTTCGCGCGGGCCGACAGCCTCGCGCGCGGTACGACGGTTAGACGCGGCGGCGCTTCGGCGGCCGGCACCCGTTGTGCGGGATCGGGGTCACGTCCCTGATCTGGGAGATCTCGAAACCGACGGCAAGCAGCGCGCGTAGCGCCGACTCCCGGCCGGACCCCGGCCCCTTGACCTGCACCTCAAGGTGGCGCACGCCGTGTTCCTGCGCCTTGCGGCCGGCGCTCTCCGCCGCGGTCTGGGCCGCGTAGGGAGTCGACTTGCGCGACCCCTTGAAGCCCTCACCCCCGGCGCTGGCCCAGGCGATCGCATTGCCTTGGGCATCGGTGATGGTGATCATCGTGTTGTTGAACGTCGCGCTGATATGCGCCACGCCCGAAGTAATGTTCTTACGCTCGCGCTTCTTGACGCGGCCGACAGTCGATTTCGCCATATACGCCGATCTCTATGCTTTCTTCTTGCCTGCAATCGGACGGGCCTTGCCCTTCCGGGTGCGCGCGTTGGTGTGGGTGCGCTGACCGCGGAGCGGCAGCCCCTTGCGGTGCCGAAGCCCGCGATAGCAGCCGAGGTCCATCAGCCGCTTGATGTTCATCGCAACCTGACGCCGGAGGTCGCCCTCGACCTCATAGTCCGAGTCGATGGCCTCGCGAATGCGGATGACTTCGTCCTCCTTGAGGTCGAAGACCCGGCGCTCGCTCGCGATGCCGCATTTCTGACAGATCTCGGTGGCTTTCGTCCGACCGATCCCGTGGATGTAAGTCAGTGAAATCGCGACCCTTTTTTGGGTCGGTATGTTCACACCAGCAATGCGCGCCACGCTCCGAACTCCTCGCTACGGTGCGGTCGATTCAGGTCCGTCTTCACGATGTAGGAATGGCCGTGATTATAGGAACTCATACCGCTTGGTCAACTGTGGGGGGATTGTCAAGTAGGGTCCGAATGAGGCCCGTGACCGCCTCGACCTCGGCCATACCATCGATATGCCTGACCAGCCCCTTGTTCTCGTAATACGGCAAGATCGGCGCCGTCTGCCGCCGGTAGACGTCGAGCCGCTCGCGGACGTTTTCGGCCCGGTCATCGGTGCGACGCGTGAACTCCGTGCCGCCACAGACATCGCAGACGCCGTCCTGCTTGGTGCGGCGGAACTTGTCGTGGTAGCCGGCGCCGCATTTGGCGCAGGTGAAACGGCCGGAGATGCGCTCGACGAGGGCGCCTTCGTCGACTTCGAACGCCAGGACGGCGTCGAGCCGCCGGTTCTTACGGGCGAGCATCTTGTCGAGCTCCTCGGCCTGGGCGACGGTGCGCGGGAACCCGTCCAGAATGAAGCCCTTGGCCGTGTCGGGCTCATCGAGGCGCTGATCGATGATCTTGATCATGACGTCGTCCGGCACGAGTTGGCCGGCGTCCATGATCGCCTTGACTTGCTGCCCGAATTCGCTGCCGGAGGCCGTCGCGGCACGCAGCATCTCGCCGGTCGATAGCTGCACCAGGCCCCGCTCCCGCATGAGGATCTGCGCCTGGGTGCCCTTGCCGCACCCCGGCGGACCAAGAAAAACCAGGTTCATCCGCGGCGCCCTTTCAGGCGGGACTTCTTGATGAGCCCCTCGTACTGGTGCGCCAGCAGATGGCTTTGGATTTGCGCCACGGTGTCCATGGTGACCGACACGACGATCAGCAGACTGGTGCCGCCGAAGAAGAACGGCACGCTGAAGCGGGAAATCAGGATTTCCGGTAAGAGCGCGACCAGCGTCAGATAGATGGCGCCGACAACCGTCAGACGCGTCAGCACGTAATCTAGATATTCCGCCGTGTTCTTGCCGGGCCGGATGCCGGGGATGAAGCCGCCGTAGCGCTTCAGGTTATCGGCCGTGTCCTGCGGGTTGAAGACGATCGCCGTGTAGAAGAACGCGAAGAAGATGATAAGCGCCGCGAAAACGAGCATGAACAACGGCTGGCCGCGGCCAAGCAGGGCGGTGATCGTGCCGAGGACACCGCCGCCCGCGCCGGCTCCGGAGAAGCCGGCCACCGTCACCGGGGTCAGTAACAGCGACGTGGCGAAGATGACGGGGATGACACCCGACGTGTTCAGTTTGAGCGGTAAGTGACTGGATTCGCCGCCGAACATGCGATTGCCCATCTGGCGCTTCGGATATTGGATGACAATCCGGCGCTGAGCCCGTTCGACGAACACGATGATGGTGATCACACCGATAACCATGATCAGCAGGGCAATGATGAACAGCGGCGAGAGCGCGCCGGTTCGCCCGAGTTCGAGAGTCCCGGCGAGGGCGCTCGGTAACGCTGCGACAATGCCGGCGAAGATGATCAGCGAAATACCGTTGCCGACGCCGCGGGCGGTGATCTGCTCACCAAGCCACATCAGGAACATCGTGCCGCCGACGATGGTGATGACCGTACTGGCCCGGAAGAACATGCCGGGATTGTCGACCGCCGCACCCTGTGACGTGCTGAGGCTCTCGAGGCCGATCGACAGGCCATAGGCCTGCACCGTCGCCAAGAGCACGGTGCCGTAACGCGTGTACTGATTGATCTTTTTGCGGCCCGCCTCACCCTCTTTCTTAAGCTGCTCGAGATGCGGTGAGATGGCCGTCATCAGCTGCATGATGATGGCGGCCGAAATGTAGGGGATGACATTGAGCGCGAAGATGCTCATGCGGCTGAGGGCGCCGCCGGCAAAGGCGTCGAACACGCCGAGAATGCCGCCCGCCTGCTGCTGGAAGATGTCCTCGATGATGACCGGGTCGATGCCGGGGATTGGGATGAACGTGCCGAGGCGATAGACGATCAGCGCGCCGAGCGTAAACCAGAGCCTTTTCTTGAGTTCCGTCGCCTTCGCAAAGGCGCCCAGGTTCAGATTGGCGGCAAGTTGTTCCGCGGTGGAAGCCATCGAGTTCCTTTGGCCGTTGTCGGGGCGCTATGCCGAGGCCGGCGCCCCTTTCAGTGTCACCTTGCCACCGGCCTTTTCCACCCCCGTGACCGCTGACTTCGTCGCTCGTGTCACTTCTATCTGGAGTTTGGCGCTCAAATTGCCACCACCAATCAGGCTGACGCCGTCCCAGAGGCGACGGACAATACCCGCCTCCAACAAGTCCTTTTCCGAAACGGCGCCTTCCTTGATCCGGCCACGATCTACAGCGAGTTGTAACTTGCGCAGCGTAAGCTCCTGGAAACGCTGCCGGTTGGGCTTGTTGAATCCGCGTTTCGGCAGGCGCATGTAGAGCGGCATCTGACCGCCCTCATAGCCGTTGATGGCGACGCCGGAGCGCGACTTCTGGCCCTTCATGCCGCGGCTTGCCGTCGAGCCCGTGCCGCTGCCAATGCCCCGGCCGACGCGTTTGCGCGGACGGCGGGCACCGTTGCCTTCGGATAACTGGTTCAGTTTCATTTACCGCTACCTAGGTCCTCGACCTCGATGAGGTGTCTGACCTTGTTGATCATGCCGCGCACGGCCGGGGTGTCTTCAAGCTCCCGGCTGCGATGGCGCTTGTTCAAGCCGAGCCCGATCAGCGTCTGCCGCTGATCCCGCGGCCGGCCGATCGGGCTGCCGGTCTGGGTGACGCGGACACGGCCCGCCTTAGCGTGCGGCATCGGCTTCTCCACCGTTCGCGGCCACCGGCTCGTCCGCGGTCCGGCCACGGCTGCCACGGCGCCCAACGATCTCCGAGATCTTGCGACCGCGGCGGGCGGCGACGGCCCGCGGCGAGCTGACCTCGGTCAGCGCCGTGAAGGCGGCCTTGATCATGTTATGGGGGTTCGACGAACCGACCGATTTGGCGACGACGTCCTGCACGCCCAAGCATTCGAAGATCGCGCGGATCGGGCCACCGGCGATGACTCCCGTGCCTGGGGGCGCGGCGCGGAGAATGACCTTGCCGGCACCGAACCGCCCCTGAATGTCATGGTGCAGCGTCCGTCCCTCGCGCAACGGGATGCGCGCCATCGTGCGTTTGGCTTGATCGGTCGCCTTGCGGATGGCCTCCGGCACCTCGCGGGCCTTCCCCGACCCGTGGCCGACCCGCCCCTTACCGTCACCGGCAACGACGATGGCCGCGAAGCCGAAGCGCCGGCCGCCTTTGACCACCTTGGCGACGCGGTTAATGCTGACGAGCTTCTCGATGATGTCGCCGTCTTCGCGCGGGCCCCGATCGTCCCTGCGGCCGCGGCCGTGATGCTGTGCCATCTTCAGCTCCTAAAATTTGAGGCCGGCCTCGCGGGCCGCCTCGGCCAGCGCGCGGACGCGGCCGTGATAGATGTAGCCGCCGCGATCGAAGACGACGTCCTCGATACCGGCCTTCTTGGCGCGCTCGGCGATCGCGGCGCCGACCGTCTTGGCCGCCTCAACGTTGGCGCCAGACTTGCCCTTGAAATCCTTGTCCTTGGTCGAGGCCGCCGCCACGGTGCGGCCCTGCCCGTCGTCGATGACCTGCGCATAGATGTGTTTGCCCGAGCGGAATACCGACAGGCGCGGCCGGCCTTGGCCGACCTTGCGCAGCTTGGCCCGGACACGCCCGCGGCGGCGGGTGAAGAGGTCGCGGTAGTGCGCCGTCATTTCTTCTTCCCTTCCTTGCGCAGGATCTGTTCGTCGGCGTAGCGGATGCCCTTGCCCTTGTAAGGCTCCGGCTTGCGGAACGCGCGAATCTCGGCCGCGACCTGGCCAACCTGCTGCTTGTCGGCGCCGCTGACGATGACCGTCGTGGTGCCCTCGCACTTCACGTCGATGCCCTCCGGCACCGGGTAGTTCACGTCATGGCTATAGCCGAGCTGCAGGTTCAAGGTGCGTCCCTGGGCGTTGGCACGATAGCCGACGCCGGTGATTTGCAGCGTCTTCGAGAACCCGGAACCGACGCCGGTGACGAGGTTCTGGACGATGCTGCGGGACGTACCCCACATCATCCGCGCCCGCGCCGTCTCGTCCCGCGGCTTGACCCAGATGAGGTTGTCTTCGCGACTGATCTCGACCTCCGGCGGCAGCGAAACGGACTGCTGGCCAAGCTTGCCCTTGGCGGTCACCGACATGCCGTCGATGTTGACGTCGATGCCGTCCGGCACTTCGACGGGATGCTTGCCTATGCGCGACATGATTTCGTCCTAAACACCCGTGCCTTAAAAGACGTGGCAGAGAACTTCGCCACCGACATTCTCGGCCCGAGCCTCATGGTCCGACAGCACGCCCTTCGGCGTCGACAGAATGGCAATGCCGAGGCCGCCGTAAACCTGTTTCAGTTCATTGATGCGTGAATAGACGCGCCTCCCCGGCGTCGAGACACGCTGGATCTCCTTGATGACCGGCTCACCTTCGGCGTACTTCAGCTCGATCGTCAGCTCGTTGATACCCGGCCGCAACTCCGTCTGGAGGTAGCCACGGATGTAGCCTTCCTTTTCGAGCACATCCAGAACGCGCGTGCGCAGGCCGGAGGCCGGCGACGTGATCTTCATCATCCGCGCCTGCTGGCCATTCCTTATTCGGGTCAGCATGTCGCCGACAGGGTCGCTTACTGCCATGCGAAATCCTCCTTACCAGCTCGACTTGACCATGCCGGGGATCCGCCCGTTCGACGCGAGCTGGCGTAAGGCGATCCGTGACAATCGAAACTTGCGATAGGTACCGCGCGGGCGACCGCTGAGGGTGCAACGATTCCGGATCCGCGACGGCGCGCTGTTGCGTGGCAACTTGGCGAGCTTGAGCCGGGCCGCGAAGCGCTCCTCCGGCTGGAGGCTCTCGTCCTTTGCGGACTGCTTCAGCGCCGCGCGTTTCGCCGCGTATCGCTTCACCAGCCGGCGCCGGCGCTCATTCTTCTCGACCGCGCTTTTCTTTGCCATGCCTTCGCTCCTAATTCCGAAACGGCATATTGAAGCCCTTGAGAAGAGCTCTTGCCTCATCGTCGGTCTGGCCGGTTGTGCAGACGACAATATCCATGCCGCGAATGTCCTGGACCCGGTCGTAGTCGATTTCCGGGAAGACGAGCTGCTCACGCAGTCCCATGGAGAAGTTACCGCGGCCGTCGAAGCTCCGACTGCTGAGCCCACGGAAGTCACGTACTCGCGGCAGCGCGATGTGGATCAGCCGATCCAGGAATTCATACATGCGCGCGCGGCGCAACGTGACCTTGCAGCCGACCTTCATCCCCTCACGGAGCTTGAAGTTGGCAACGGACTTGCGCGCCGCGCAGACGACGGGCTTTTGTCCCGAGATGAGCGTCATTTCCTCGACGGCGGAATCCATTTTCTTCGAGTCCTGGATGGCTTCGCCGACACCCATATTGATGACGATCTTCTCCAAGCGCGGGGCCTGAAGGGCATTCTCGTAGCCAAACTCCGACATCATCGCCGGCCGGATCTTGGTCTCGTATTCGGTCTGCAATCGCGCGGTCATTTGAATCTACCTATCGACGATTTCGCCGGAGCGCTTGGCGAAGCGCACCTTGCGGCCGTCATCGAGGCGCTTGT
>CAJICA010000325.1_pt1 | contig 11937 bp, 13 predicted proteins | sample 9199501 | NCBI WGS metagenome assembly CAJICA01 (sample SAMEA7708319, study PRJEB35096) | sediment metagenome | biome: marine neritic benthic zone biome [ENVO:01000025]; feature: sediment [ENVO:00002007]; material: shallow marine sediment [ENVO:03000034] sea grass bed [ENVO_01000059] ... | reverse complement strand
CCGGCGCCGTTTCCAGTGCGCCGTGGGCTTCTTCGAGATCGGCCGGCAAGGCCCTGGCAAGGACCGCCATCCAGGCTTGTCGGTCGTTGTCGGCGTCCCCAGCGGTCGTGGATTCCAGTCTGGACATATTCACAGAATTGTATAGATATCTATACATAACATAATGGCTTTTCGGAAGATTTGTAAAGCGGTCTTGCGTCCCTTTCGTGACAGGAGCTCTCCCCAATGCAGGTTGCCGGCGTGACCTTATGGCGGCGGATCGCCGCCGAGCTGGAAGGCGAGATTCGTGCGCGTCGCCTTGTCCCCGGCACCCAGTTGCCGACGGAGATGGCACTGTCGCGGCGCTTCGGCGTCAATCGTCACACCGTGCGCCGTGCGGTCGGCGCCCTCGAGGAGGCCGGCCTGGTCCGCGCCGAACGCGGCCGCGGCACCTTCGTCCGGACGGACCTTCTCGACTACCGCCTCGGCCGCCAGACGCGGTTCAGCGAGAACATCGCGCGGGCCCACCGCGAACCGTCGGGCGACCTATTGCGCGCCGAACAGACGCCGGCCCGGGGCAAGGTGGCGAAGGAACTCGCCGTCCGCGGCGGTACGCCGCTCTATGTCATCGAGACACTGCGCGGCGCCGATGATACGCCTCTCGGACTCGGCACCACCTACTTTCCGGCCCGTCGTTTCCCCGATCTCCCCGAGCGCTTTCGCGCGAAGAAATCGATAACAGCGGCACTCGAGAGCTACGGGATCACCGATTACCAGCGCAGGCAGACGCGTGTCACCGCCCGGCCGGCCGAGGCGTTCGAGCAAAAGCATCTGCGTCTCGCCCGCAGCCAGCCGGTATTGGTCGCCGAGGCCGTCGACTGCGACCACGAGGGCACCCCGATCTCCTATGGCATTGCCCGGTTCGCCGCCGACCGTATTCAGTTTGTCATAGAGCCGTGAGGCGGCGACGCTATGCTGGGCCCGGCCCGCTAACCTCCACGGCTACCGGCCCCGGTCGGCGGATGCTATCGTCCGAACGCCGGATCGACGGCTGGCGGGAGGGCGCGCGGATGGCAAAGGAAAACGGCTGGGGGGAGTTGGCAAGCCAGTTCCGGCGCGATGGCTATGTGGTCGTAGATCCGTTCTTCTCGTCGCGCGAGATCGCCGCTTTGCAACTTGCCCTGCAGGAACTGATCGATGCCGGGAAGCTCCATAACGTCGCGACGGACCTCGATCGTAAAACGCGCCGTACCGACAAGATCAATCTGCAGATATGTCCGCTCTCCTATCACCATCCGTTTTTTGCGGCGCTGCCGTTTCACGAACGGGTGCAGGATCTGGTCTCAACGCTGCTCGGCGGTCCGGCCTACAAGTTCCTCGATCAGATATTCTACAAGCCGGGGCGGGTCGGGACCGGCACGAACTGGCACCAGGATAACTACTATTTCGGCACGCCCGACCCGTTCATCGGACTCGGTCTGTGGATCGCCATTCACGACGCCAATCCGGCGAACGGCACGTTGCGTGTTCTCCCCGGCTACACCGCCCGGCGCGTCGACCACGTTCCCGATCCCGAAAGCGACCACCATTTCCGCATGTACCCTACGGAAGACGACATCCCGGTGGCACTGCCCGTCAGCGCCGGCGGCGTTATCGCCTTCTGTTTCAATGTGCCCCACAGCACGACCCGTAACGACACCGACCATGGCCGCGCCGGGTTGGCCTATCACTTCATGCGCACCGGCCATGTCGGCATCTGGGCCAACGACAACAATCCGCACTATGCCGAGTACCAGCTCTACGGCGACGAGGGGAAGGCGCACGGCCCGATTGTCTCAGGCCCGACCTACACCCGCGGCGTGCAAGAATACGGCCGCGACATGGAGCGTGCGTTACGGGACGAGGTGGATCGGCTGAACGCATCCGGCGCCTAGTGCGCCTTCTGAAGACGGGCCCCCCTCAGACATGAGCACGGGCGCAGTGCGGACCCGGGGCATGAATAGTGCCTTCGGCATCGTCATGATGATCACCGCCATGTTCATGTTCTCGTTGCTTGACGCCCAGGCAAAGTATCTGAGCCAGAGTCTGCACGTGTTGCAAATCGCTTGGGCCCGTCACTTCGGCCTCCTCATCGTTGTTGCGGTGGTTTTCTGGCCGCGCCACGGCCGGGCCGTACTGCGCACCACCAGGCCGGGACTCCAACTGCTGCGGGGCGTCATGGTCGTCTCGTCAACTGTCTTGTTCCTTATCGCCATCAAGTTCGTGCCGCTCGCCGAAGCGGTGGCGGTCAGTTTCGTTGCGCCGTTTGTGGTGGCGGCTTTGGGCGGCCTATTGCTCAAGGAGCAGGCCGGCATCCGCCGCTGGGTCGCAGTGCTGATGGGGTTCGCCGGTACCATGATCGTCATTCGGCCTGGCTTCGGCGTTTTGCATCCGGCGGCCTTCCTCGTGCTCGGTGCGGCCTCATTGTTTGCGGGGTACCAGATCCTGGCGCGCTTCATGAGCGACGCGGACAATGCCGGTACCACCCTGTCGTATACGGCGATCGCCGGGGCCGCCGTACTGACGCTTGTCGTGCCGTTCGTCTGGGTGTGGCCCGCTACGCCGCTCGAGGCGGCGATGCTGGCGGGTCTCGGGTTATGGGGCGCAGCGGCGGAGTTCGCCGTTATCAAGGCTTTCGAAGCCGCGCCCGGGGCAGTCGTTGCGCCGTTTCAGTACACGATGATCATTTGGGCGACGTTCTACGGTTTCATCGTGTTCGCCGACATACCCGACGTCTGGACGATTGTCGGCGCGGCGGTGCTGATCGCGACGGGGCTGTACTCGTTCTACCAGGAGCGACCTCGCACGCGCGTCGTCTCGGGCTGAGTGACGGCCCCGTATCCTATAGCGGCCGGTGCATCACGAGGGCGTCGACGTACCCCAAGGTCGGGTGCCGAAACGCGCTCGGTAAGGTACCGACGGTCTTGAAGCCAAAATCTTGCCACAGCGCGACGGCCTGTTTATTCGAACTGACGACAATGTTGAACTGCATGGCCCTGAAGCCGCGCGCCACAGCGCGTTCAAGTGAATGGGCGCACATGGCCCGCCCGATCCCGCGCCCCACGGCATCGGCCGCCGTCGCATAGCCGCAGTTCGCGACATGGTCGCCGCCGCCGCTCTGATTGGGCCGCAGGTAGTACGTGCCGACGACCGTCCCATCGGCCTCGACCACAAACACAGCGTGTCCCGGCGACAACCAGTACCCCAAGGCGTCGGTCCGCGACCAGTCGGTCGGGAAGGCGAAGACATCGCCGGCCCGGATCGGCGGCTCGATCACCCGCCAGACCGCGTCGGCATCTCTTTCCTCGAACGTCCGGATGTGCATGCGTGTGTTCTAGCATCCACGGCCGCAACTCAAACCCCGCGTCATGCTCGGGCTTGACCCGAGCATCCATGCTTCAGGAACCAAGGCCGCTAGCCGCCCCCCGCCGCCTCCGGGGCCGTTACCGGTGCGGCCGCCGGCAGTAGGCGCGCCGACGACCGCCGCACCAAGATAGGTCGAAGTCGTCGGGTTTCAGACGGCGCGCCCGGTGCGGCGATGCGGCGTGCTAGCAAGGCGACGAGCTCTTCGGCCAATTCCTCGACGGGGTTGCGCACAGTCGTGAGCTGATAGGACGGCCAGGCCGCCATTGGCACATCGTCGAAGCCGACGATCGACAGGTCGTCTGGGACCCGCAGCCCCACCGAGTAGCGCGCCGCGTCCATCGCGCCCAGCGCCATAGCATCGTTGCAGCAGAAGATGGCGTCGGGCCGGCGGTCGCCCCGCAGGATGTCGAGGGCGGCGCGGTACCCGCTCTCGAACAGAAAATCGCCATGGGCCTCGGCGTGCACTTGTTGGCCGCGCTCCGCCAACGCGCGTTGCAACGCCCCGGACCGCTCGATCTCGGACGACAGGCTGACCGGGCCGCCGATATAGGCGATTCGCCGATGATCGGCCCGCACCAACGCTTCGACCGCAGCTCGAACCCCCGCCTCGTTGTCGCAGGTCACGACGTCGACCGGGTCGGTGTCCGGCACGCGTCCCGACAGCACGATGGGGATACCGAGGCCCATACAGTCCGTGACGGTTTTCGCCGAGACGCTGCCGCCGGCAATGATCGCACCGGCAACGGGGTAGGCGAGGGCATCCAGCAATTCCGGACCGACGTCCGTTTCGGACAAAGCGTGTACGAGCAGCGGCCGCTGGCCGCTTTCTTTGAGATTGGCCGCAAGGAACGTGCAGAGATGGGACTCGAACGGATTGGACAAGTCACGGGTGACCAACGCCACAAGATCCGAGCTGTTCTTGGTCAAGCCGGCGGCGAGGGCATTGCGCCGGTAGCCGAGTTCGGTCGCGGCCGCCGTAACGCGCGTACGAGTATCCGTCGATACGCTCGCACCCGGCGTAAAGGTCCGCGACACGGCCGACCGGGAGACCCCCGCCAGCTGGGCGACATCGGCCGACGTGACCCGGCGCCGTCGCATCAGGCGGCGTCCTGGGTCGAGCGGTCGAGCAGCATGCCGTGCAGCGGCTCCCAAAGTCCCGGCGTCGTCGCCAGCACCTGGTTGCCGCGGCTCAGCCAACGGCCGCGCATGAAGTCGTTGGTGTTCGCCCCAGCTTCGCGAACCAGCAACAGGCCGGCCAGCGCATCCCAGCTGTGCAGGTGCGGCTCGTAGTAGCCATCGAACCGGCCGTCGGCGACATGCGCCAGCCCGAGGGCGCCCGCGCCCATTTGTCGATGCTCGATGCGCGCCGCGGCCAGGCGCTGCACGACCGAGAGATATGCGCGGCCGTCGCTGCGCGGCGCGAAACCGACATAGATGCAGCTGTCGTTGAGTGCCTTGTCGGCGGCGCAGTGGATCCGCTGGCCGTTGCGCTCGGCGCCGAGATTGACCCGCGCCACGAACATGTCGTCGTGCAGCGGGTCGTACACCACGCCAAATCGTAGCGCACCGTCCATGATCACCGCGATCGAGATACAGAAGTAGGGCGAGCCCCGGCTAAAGTTGACCAACCCATCGATCGGGTCGACGACCCAGAGGGGATCGCCGATCGGCGATCCGAACTCTTCACCATAGACCGCGTCGCGAGGAAATCGGTGGTGCAATGTCGTGACCAGCACGCGTTCGATCTGCTCGTTGATGCCCCGGGCAAACGCCATTCCGCCACCGTTTGGCCGGTCGGCAAACGCTGTCGCCGCGATCGCGCCAGCATTGCGGGCCAGCTCGATGGCAAACTGCAAACGCTCTCTCATCCGCTCTCAAAAACCGGTCCGTCGCCGTCAATCTAGGGGCCTCCAACGGACCGTGCAAAACAAAATTGCACGCGCGTGCAAAAAAACTTGCACGCGCGTCACAAGTCTGTAACAAGTTCTAAGTATCCGTCGCCGAAGGGGAGCGGGGCGATGCACGGTGTTTCTCTAGAGGTTAGTGGCGTTTCCGTCGCCTACGGCGCGACGCAGGTCCTTCGAGAAATATCGCTGCAGATCGAGCCTGGCGAGTTCGTCGCCCTGCTGGGTTCCTCCGGCTGCGGCAAGACCACTTTGCTCCGCACGATCGCCGGTTTTCTGCCGGCCCAGGCCGGCACGGTGCGCCTCGCCGGGCGCGACATCACCCATCTCCCGCCCGAAAAGCGGGACATGGCGATGGTTTTTCAGTCCTACGCCCTGTGGCCTCATATGACGGCTGCCCAGAACATCGGCTACGGGCTGCGGTTGCGCCGCAGGCCGAAAGCGGACATCGCCCGCCGCGTCGACGAGGTTCTTGGCTTGCTCGACCTCGCCGGCCTCGGCGACCGCAAGGTCACGGCGCTGTCCGGCGGCCAACGGCAACGCGTCGCGCTCGGTCGGGCATTGGCGATCAATCCGCAGATTCTGTTGCTCGACGAGCCCTTGTCCAATCTCGATGCCCGCATTCGCCAAACGGTTCGCCACGAGATCAAAGCGCTGCAAGAGCAGCTCGGCATCACCGCGATTCACGTCACTCACGACCGCGAGGAGGCCATGGTCATGGCCGACCGCATCGTCATCCTGAATGACGGCCGGATCGCCCAGCTCGGCACCCCGCAAGAGGTCTACAACCGGCCGGTTTCGGCATTCGTCGCCGCCTTCATGGGCGCAGACAATGTTCTTGAGTTGCACGCCGAGCAAATTGGCGATCGATTGCGGATCGCCGCGTCCCCCCTCAACGAGGCCGCCGAACTGCCGATCAGCCGCGATCACAATCGGCCGGGCGTGAATGTTGTCGGAGCCGGCGGCGCGGCTGCGGCCCACTTCCGTAGCGAAGCGGCGAAGCTCGCCATCGCCGGCCAGGCCGTTCCCACCGGCCATCTCGCCATTCTGGGTCAGGTTGCGCAAAGCTCCTACCCGGGTGGTTTCTACCGCTACACCGTGGATGCGGGTGGCCATCACTTCATGGTCGACCACCCGGATCCGATTGCCGCCGGCCAGCCGGTCAAGGTCTGTCTGCCGGCCACGGCGTTGCATCTCTATCCAGTTTCAGCTGAGCGAACGAGCGCGCCAATCGCGTTTCCCGACCGGTCGGACGCCGGTCACCAACTAGAACGGAGGAAGATCGCATGAGTATGCGCAAGTTGTTGTCGACCACGGCCGTGGCGCTGACGGCTGGTTTGGTCGCCCTACCCGCGAGCGCCCAGACCATCAATGTGGTGACCGCGGGGTCGGAGAACATGGTCGACTACGTGAACGACTACCTGGGGCCGCTGTTCGAGGCACAGAACCCGGGTGTCACGGTGCGCGTAACCGGCACTGGCCCCGGGGCCGCCGGCTCGCAGAAGATCTTTGAGAAGCTGGATGCCCAGGCCAAGGCCGGTTCCGAGGCATGGGACATCGACGTTGCCGTCGTCCATCAGAAGATGGCCGGCGACATGCGCGAGGCGGATCTGCTTTCGGCCTATCGCAGCGATATCGCGACCGGCGAGTTAGTCTCGCGCGACACTGCCAAAATGGCGCTCGGTGTCGATGTCGACGGCTACGTTATGCCGATGTTCCACAGTCAAACGGCCATCGCCTACAACCCAGATATCGTTGGCGAACCGCCCAACTCCTACGATGAGCTGCAGGAATGGGTCGCCGCCAATCCGGGCCAATTCGGCTACAACGGCATCAAGCAGGGCATGTCCGGCGTCAGCTTTGTCGTCGGCTGGATGTACGCTTACAGCGGCCAGGCCGACCAGCTGGCCAACGGGCCGTATGACGCGGCCTTGAAGGATGGTTGGGAAGGCGTCCTCGGCGATCTCAAGTCCTTCAACGAGAATGTCACCTTCACACCCGGTAACGCCGGTACCCTCGACATGCTGAATCGCGGCGAGATCGTCATGGGGCCGGTGTGGGTCGATATGTTCTACACGTGGCAGGGCGACGGCCGCGTCGCGCCGAACATCAAGCTCAACCTGATTGGTCCGGGCATGCCAGGTCAGCCGATGTATTACATCACGCCTGCCAAAGCATCGAGCCCGGACCTTGCTCGCAAGTTCATTGAACTGGCGACGAGCCCCGAGGTGCAGGCTGAAGGCATCGTCAAGCGCTTCAACTGGTATCCGGGCATCGACGCACAACATGTCGAGAGCTCGCTGGAGCCGGCGGACTTTGAGGCGTTGTTCGCTGATGTCGGCCCCGAGGACCTGGCATCGAAGGGCAAGGTGTTCCCGATCGGGCCGTTCTTCGACGACATCCTCGAATCCTACGAGAAGCAGGTCCAGAACTAAGCAAACGGCGACCAGGGTGCGCCGGGGACAACCGGTTCCCGGCGCACGTCGCCACAATCCGCACGGATGCAGTACGCCCGCCTAATCCGCGACGACCGGATCAGCGCGTTTCTGCTGGTCTCGCCGGCGCTCGCCGTCGTCGGCTTGCTATTCGTCTATCCACTCGGCTTCTCGCTGGTCACGTCGTTCGAAGGCGAGGTGCCGGGCGAGTGGACTTTCGCCAACTTCATCAAGGCATTCGACTTCTATTCCAACGACATTCTGTTCACGGTCGTCATCATCGGTATCTCGACGGCCTTGATCGGCGTCTTCTCCATCGCGATTGGCGGCTATCTGACATTGGGCGAGAACCCGACCGCGGTAGCCATCCTCAAGTGGCTCTATCGTTGGCCGCTGTTCATCCCGTTCGTGGTCGCCGGCCAGTTGATGCGGACGTTCCTGGCCAAGAACGGCCTGATGAACAATCTGTTTGTCAGTGCCGGCCTGCTCGAACCGATCCAGACCACCAGCTTTCTCGACTGGCGCGGCATCGTCATTACGTTCGTTTGGAAGCAGACACCGTTCGTCGCGCTGCTGGTCGCGGGTGCCATGGCGTCCCTTGACCGCGCGACCTTCGAGGCCGCCCGTAACCTGGGTGCCGGTCGCCTGCGGATTCTGATCGAGATCGTCGTCCCACAGGTGCGGCCGACCATCGTCGTTGGCCTGATCCTATCCTTCGTCGTCATGATGTCGGTCCTGTCGGTCCCGATCATGATCAACGCCCAGACGCCGACCATGCTGACCGTCGACATGGCGTTCCGCATCAACGCATATGGCGACTACGGAGTCGCTAATGCGCTCGGTTTCATCTCGTATCTCATGACCGGCCTGGTCGCGTGGGTCTATCTGCGGCAGGGCCTCCGGGAAGGCGGGGCGCCGTGACCGCAGCGGCGCTGCCGGCCGCCGGCGTCCGTCGCGGCGACATGGCGTGGTTCGCCTGGCTGCCGCGCGGGCTGGTCCTCGGCCTGTTTGCCTTCGCCATCTTTGGACCCCTAGCCAACATGCTGCTGTGGGCCGTCGCTGAGGTCTGGTACTTCCCCCACAAGCTGCCCCTCGAGTGGGGCTTCGACTTCTGGCAGCGCGTCTTCAAGCCGCGCGGCAACGCCATGCTGTCCCTCAACAACAGCATCATCATCGCGCTGCTGACGGTCGTCACCAGTCTGACCGTTGCCGTGCCGGCCGGCTATGCGCTGGCCCGCGGAAATCTGCCCTGGCGTGGCCTGATCCTCGTCGCCTTCCTCGTGCCCCAGGCGTTTCCGGCGGTCGCCGTCCACATCAATATCGCGCGCATCTTCTACGGCTTCGGCCTGACCGGCACGTTCGTCGGCGTCGTCCTCGTGCACACCGTGCAAGGCCTGGTCTTCGCCGTCTGGATCAGCACCGCCGCCTTCTCGGCGGTCGACCGTCAGCTCGAGGAGGCGGCGCGCAACATCGGCGCCACGCCGCTGCGCACTTTCATGACGATCACGCTGCCCCTGGCCATGCCCGGCATCATGGCGAGCGCCGTCTTCGTGTTTCTGATTTCCCTGGACGAGTTCACCGGCACGTTCTTCGTCGGCGTGCCGGACGTCATCACCATGCCACTGCTGCTGTTTAACGCCAGCATGGAGGGCAACTACCAGATCGCCTCGATCACCGCGCTGATCCTGCTAGTGCCGTCGGTCTTGTTCATGCTGCTGATCGAACGCTTCCTGAAGGCGGACGTCCTCGCCAAGGTCGGTAGTTAATTCCGCCGCGTCACGCTCGGGCATGACGGTGTTTGGTTTCTTAGAGTTGTGCCGAGCCTGCTCGGCAATCACTCGCTCGGCATCGGTATTGCCAGCCGCCGATGTAATACTCCGCCGCCCAACATACCCCGCGTCATGCTCGGGCTTGACCCGAGCATCCATCACCGTGCCATGCTCGTCCCATGTCGTACTACGTCTACATCCTTGCGAGTCAACGGCATGGCACCCTGTACATCGGCGTGACCAACGACCTTATACGGCGCGTGTATGAGCACAGGGAGGGCCTCATTGATGGCTTCACGAAGCGGCACCGCGTCAAGCGTCTGGTCTATTTCGAGTCTCACGACCGCATTGCTCAAGCCATTCAACGGGAGAAGAATATGAAGCACTGGGTGCGCGACTGGAAGATCGCGTTGATCGAGCACAATAATCCGGACTGGTGCGACTTGTTCGAAAGCCTGAGTCCCTGAAGCATGGATGCTCGGGTCAAGCCCGAGCAAGACGGTGTAGAATTAGCGATTTTCGTGCGTGAAAGACTAGCAATCACACGCTTGGCGTCGGCGTTGTCAGTCGCCGATATAACACACTGCGACACAAAACACCCCGCGTCATGCTCGGGCTTGACCCGAGCATCCATGCTTCAGCCCGCAGTGGCCACGACCACGGTCATGGCAAGGGCCAGCGGCACAGCGGCCGCCGGCCTCGCCATGCCATCGCACGGTTAGCGCCGGCCGAAGCGGCGGCCGTGGCCGCGCTCTTCCAACCGCTCTTCAAGCTCCTCGAGTTGCTCGGGGGTCAGCACCGCGCGCACCTCGTTCATGACGCCGACGCCAACCACGATTATGTCGGCCATCAGGTCACCTGTCTGATCGGCCGCCGACCGCAGGGCGGCGGTGTCGAGGGTATCGGCTTCGGCCAGCTCCCGCAGCTCCGAACGGCTATCGCGCATCGCGTCGGACAGCTCGCGCAGCTCGGGCCGGGCGTTGTCTATGATCTGGCGTACCTCGTCGCGCTGTTCGCCTTCGAGATCGAGGAACCGGATCAGGCGTTCGGCCATCTGCGGTCCGTCGAAACCAGGGCCGCCAAAGCCGCCGGCCGCAAACCGCGGTCCCGGCCCACTCGCCATGGCGATGGTCGAGGCGGTGACGAGCAGCATGCCGGCCACCGTGAGGGTGGAAAATACGAGCCGGGTCTTGTTCATGTTACGGACCTTCCTTCAGCGTTTGGACACAACTCAAATGTAAGGATTCCGCTTGCAAACTTGGGTCGGGTGTTTGCAAAGAAAGGCAAAGTTTCGGGGGCAAACACGGCATGAGCCATATATTGCTGGCCGACGACGATCGGGAGCTGTGTGATCTGTTGCGCCAGTATCTGGAGGCCGAGGGCTTCACCGTCGATATCGCCAACGACGGCGAGGCGGCCGTCGCAAAAACCCTCGCCGGCGGCTACGCAGCCCTCATTCTCGACGTGATGATGCCCCGCCTCAACGGCTTCGATGCCCTGCGCCAGATCCGCGCGCAGTCGAATGTGCCGGTCATCATGCTGACCGCGCGCGGCGAGGACATCGACCGCATCGTCGGCTTGGAGATGGGCGCGGACGATTATCTGCCGAAGCCGTTCAACCCGCGCGAACTGGCGGCGCGGCTCCGGGCCATTCTGCGGCGCGGCGCCGCCGCGACTGCCCCTGACCTAGTCGAAGTCGGCGACATTAGCTTGCACGCCGGTGACCGGACCGTGCTGCGTGACGGCCGCCCGGTCGATCTGACCGGCGCCGAGTTCAGTCTCCTGGAAACGATGCTGCGCGCGGCCGGACAGATCGTCAGCAAAGAGACGCTGACCGATCAGGGTCTCGGCCGCAAGCTGCAGGCTTACGACCGCGCCGTCGATACCCATGTCAGCAGCCTGCGCCGCAAGCTCGGGCCCGACGCCGCCGGCAATCCGCGCATCAAGACGGTGCGCGGCCGCGGCTATGTGTTCGTGCATGAGTAGGCTTTTCTGGAAAGTCTTCCTCGGCTTCTGGCTGACGACGGCGATCATCATCGTTGCGACGGCCGTCGTACTGTCACTACTTGTCGAGCGGTCCGCGCCGGGCCGGCTACTGGCTCGCCAAGAGGCCCGCATCGAAACCGGCGCCGTCACGGCACGGCTGTTGTTGAACCAAGGCGGACCCGAGGCGGTGCGGGATTGGCTGCGTGAGCAAAACACACCCGGCCGACCGCCGCTGTTGTTCGTCGATCCCCGCGGGCGCGATATCCTCGGCCGGCGGCTACCGCCGCCGTTGCTGCGCGCCGCGCGCTTGCGCGGCTTGAGCGCCGATGTGACGGCGCCAGACGGCACCGTGTTTCAGCTGATTGCGCCGCCCCGGCCGCCCGACGACCGGCGGGCGCGGCCTGGCATCCTCGCCGTCGGCCTGCCGATGGCGCTGATCATCAGTGGTCTGGTGTGTTG
>CAJICA010000125.1_pt1 | contig 12062 bp, 9 predicted proteins | sample 9199501 | NCBI WGS metagenome assembly CAJICA01 (sample SAMEA7708319, study PRJEB35096) | sediment metagenome | biome: marine neritic benthic zone biome [ENVO:01000025]; feature: sediment [ENVO:00002007]; material: shallow marine sediment [ENVO:03000034] sea grass bed [ENVO_01000059] ... | reverse complement strand
TCGTAAATCGGCTGCAGCCCGAGTTCGAGCTGCAGTCCGGTCAACTCGTCGATCCGCGACCCTAGCCCATCCAGAACTCTGTCCTCATAGCCCTGCGTGTCGACCTTCAAGAACACTCGGTCGTCCGGCTTGGCGTGTGCCGGCCATTCCGTCGCCAACGTCACCATGGGTATGGTCTCCATGACCGTCTCTGCCGCCGTCGGCATATGGGTCTTGGCCTGACCGGTCATCGGCAAGAGGGAGCTCATGTCGGACTCCGCAGAGGCTCGTATCTCAACGCGAGGCTGGTCCGCGTCGCCCACCGCGCAGGCCGGCACCGCGACCCAAGCGGCATCGTGCGCCGTCTCACGAACCAAGCCGGCGTGTGCCTTGGCGGTCGGCTCGTACGAGACGATGCGCTGACGATAACCGTTGTTGCGGATCGCCCGCCCGTACTGACCCGCATTCGCCCCGACGTCGAACACGAGAGAAATATCGTTGTGCAGCAGCAATTCGCCCAGCCGCGCCCAATGCGGCGCCGCGCCGGGAAACGGCGCAACATCGAAGCCGAGGTGCCGCACGAGGCGGCGAACGCGGCCGACCATGATCGGGATTTAGATGTGCAGCGGCCGGCCGTCGACGGCGAGCGCCGCTTCCTTGACCGCTTCGTTCAGAGTCGGGTGCCCGTGGCAGGTTCGCGCGATATCCTCGGCGGCCGCGCCGAACTCCATCCCGAGGACGATCTCGTGGATCATCGTCCCCGCCTGTGGGCCGATGATGTGCGCGCCGAGGATACGATCCGTTTTGGCATCGGCAATGATCTTCACGAATCCGTCGGTCTCCATCGTCGCTTTGGCGCGGCTATTTGCCGTGAACGGGAACTTGCCGACGCGGTAGGCGACGCCATCCTCTTTGAGCTGCTCTTCCGTCCGTCCGACACCCGCCACTTCCGGCGCCGTGTAGACGATACCGGGTATCGCGTCATAGTTCACATGCGCCGTCTCGCCGGCGATGATTTCGGCGCAAGCGACGCCTTCGTCTTCCGCCTTGTGCGCCAGCATCGGTCCCGGCACACAGTCGCCGATGGCAAATATGCCCTCGACATTTGTTTGGAAGTGTTCGTCGACGGTGATGAAACCCCGATTGTCGACCTTCACGCCGACCGTCTCCAGGCCGAGACCTTCCGTGTAAGGGCGGCGGCCAATTGCCACCAGGACGACATCGCATTCGAGTGATTCCGGCTCGCCGCCGCCGGCCGGTTCCAACGTCAGCCGAATACCGGCGGGTGTCTTGACGGCCTTTGTGACCTTCGTCCCGAGTTTGAACGACAGCCCCTGCTTCTTCAGAACCCGCTGAAAATGCTTGGCGACCTCAGCGTCCATGCCGGGCGTGATTCGGTCGAGAAACTCGACGACAGTCACATCGGCCCCCAGCCGCTGCCAGACCGACCCCATCTCCAACCCGATATAGCCGGCACCGACAACGACCAAATGATTGGGCACCTGCGAAAGCTCCAAGGCGCCGGTCGAGGTCACGACGCTCTCTTCGTCGACCTCCACGCCCGGCAGAGGCATGGACTCTGAGCCAGTCGCAATCAGGATGTACCTGGTCGCCAGCGTCTTCTCGCCGGAACTCGTGTCGACCGCTACCTGCCCAACGCCGGTGATGCGGCCCTGGCCTTGGATCCATTCGATCTTGTTCTTCTTGAACAGGTAAGCGATGCCGCCGGTCAGGTCCTTAACGACCCTGTCCTTCCGCGCGAGCATAACGTCCAGATCGAGCTTGATGCCCTTGATGCCGACGCCATGCTTTTCCAGGTCGTGCCGTGCCTCTTCATACTTCTCCGACGACTGCAGCATGGCCTTGGACGGGATGCAGCCGACGTTCAGGCACGTCCCGCCGAGCGTCTCACGTCGGTCGATACAGGCCACCTTGAGACCGAGTTGCGCCGCCCGAATCGCGGCAACGTAGCCGCCCGGGCCGGCCCCGATAACAACGAGATCGAAGCGCTCTTCAGCCATCAGACGTTCAGCATAAGGCGCTGCGGATCTTCGATCGCCTCTTTGATCCGCACCAGGCACGTCACCGCTTCCCGACCGTCGACGATGCGATGATCATAGCTGAGGGCCAGATACATCATCGGCCGTGCCTCGACCTTGTCGCCAACGACCATTGGCCGCTTCTGGATTTTGTGCATGCCGAGGATCGCCGACTGCGGCGGATTGATGATCGGCGTCGACAACAACGACCCGAAGATGCCGCCGTTGGTGATCGTAAACGTGCCGCCGGTTAGTTCCGCCATGCTCAGCTTGCCGTCGCGCGCGCGTTTGCCGAAATCGTTGATCGACCGCTCGATGTCGTCGAACGATTGTTTGTCGGCATCACGCAAGACAGGCACGACCAGTCCCATCGGCGAGCCGACAGCGATGCCGACGTCGTAGAAGTTCTTGTAAATGATCTCGTCGCCATAGATTTCGGCATTGACCGCCGGCAACTCGCGCAGCGCGACCACGGCCGCCTTGACGAAGAAGCTCATGAAGCCGAGCCGCACGCCGTGCTTCTTCTCGAATGCATCGCGATACTGCGCGCGCAGTTCCATGACCGCACCCATGTCGACCTCGTTGAACGTGGTCAACATGGCGGCGGTGTTCTGGGCCTCTTTCAGACGTGCGGCGATCGTCCGCCGCAGCTTCGTCATGCGCACGCGTTCTTCGCCGCGCGGATCCGGTTCGCGCGGCGGCAACGGTGCTGCTGGTTTCGCGGCTGGTGCCGCCACGGCGGCGGGCGCTGGCGCGGCGGCCGGCTTGGGCCGCTCCAGAAACGCAAGGATGTCACCTTTTGTCAGCCGACCGTCACGGCCGCTCGCTGGGATCTGCGCCGGATCGAGGCCGTGCTCGTCGATCAGCTTGCGCACCGACGGCGCCAACGGCCCGGCGGTTGCGATCGGTTGGGCAGGGGCCGGTGCGGCAGTGGCGGCAGGGATTGGCGCACTCGGCGCGGGTGCGGGTTTCAGCGACGCCGAAACCGGTTCGGCAGCAGCTGCGGCCCCCGGCGTGATCCGGCCAATGACGCTACCGACCTCGACATCCGTATCTTCGGTTACGAGAATCTCTGACAGCACGCCGGCGGCCGGCGACGGCAGTTCGGCGGTGACTTTCTCCGTTTCGATCTCGGCAAGCGGCTCGTCGACCGCGACCGCCTCCCCGACCTTTTTCAGCCATTTCGCGACGGTGCCTTCGGTCACCGACTCGCCCAACTCCGGAATCGCCACATCAACCGCCGCGCCCCCCGCGGACGGGGCAGGAGCGCTCGCAGCCGGAGCGGCCGGCGCCGGACTGGGCGCGGCGGGTGGTGGTGCGGGAGTCTCCGCCGTGGCGGTGTCAGCGCCGTTGCCGGACGGCGCCGTCACCGCTGCCACCGCTTCCTCGGTGATCGCCCCGAGCAGAGCGCCGACCTCCACATCAGAACCCTCGCCAGCGTCAATCTGGCCTAGTGTGCCACCTGCCGGGGCCGGCACCTCGACCGTGACCTTGTCGGTTTCCAGCTCGACCAGCGGTTCGTCCGCGGAGACGCTCTCACCGACCTGCTTGAACCACTTCGCCACCGTCGCCTCGGTAACCGACTCACCGAGCGTCGGAACCCTGATTTCAGTCGCCATGCGAATGCCCGCTCAAAATCGCTGAAGGATGGTCACAAAGTGAGCGCCGCATCAACCAGGGCTTCCTGCTCCCGGCGGTGCTCACTGAGGCTTCCCGTGGCGGGCGATGCCGCTTCTTTCCGGCCGGCGTACGTCGGGCGCCCGCCTCGCATGCCGACCTCCGCCATAGCCTCTTCGAGGCGCGGCGCCACAAACGACCAGGCCCCCATATTCTTCGGCTCCTCCTGGCACCACACCAGGTCAGCCTTCGGAAAGCGCCGCAGCTCCTCAACCAGCGGCTTGTGTGGAAACGGATACAGTTGCTCCAGCCGCAGGAAGAAGACGTTCTTGGCATCGCGCCGCGACCGTTCCTCGAACAGGTCATAGTAGACTTTTCCCGAGCACATCACGACGCGCTTCACGTCTTTGTCGTCGCACAGCAGCTCATTGTCGTACATCAGCCGATGGAACGTCGTCACGGGGCCGAAATCCGCTAGCGTGGACACGCACAGCTTGTGCCGTAGCAGTGACTTCGGTGTCATCACGATCAGGGGCTTGCGGAAGTTGCGGCGCATCTGCCGGCGCAAAGCGTGGTAATAGTTGGCGGGCGTCGTCAGATTGCAGACCTGCATATTGTCTTCCGCGCAAAGCTGCAGGAAGCGCTCCAGCCGGGCCGACGAATGCTCCGGTCCCGCACCCTCGTAGCCGTGCGGCAACAGCAGAACAAGGCCGGACATGCGCAGCCATTTCGATTCGCCCGATGCGATGAATTGGTCGATAATGACTTGCGCGCCGTTCGCGAAGTCACCGAATTGCGCCTCCCATAGCACCAAGGCATGCGGCTCGGCCTGACTATAGCCGTACTCGAAACCAAGCACGCCGAATTCGGAGAGCGGGCTGTTGATGACCTCGATCGGCGCCTGACCGAACCGGATGTTGTTCAGCGGCACATAGAGCTCTTCAGTCTCTTGATCGGTGTACACTGCATGGCGTTGCGAGAACGTCCCACGGCCGCAATCCTCACCGGACAACCGGACCGGCGTCGATTCGCACAGCAGCGTGCCGAAGGCTAAGGCCTCGCCGGTCGCCCAGTCGACACCCTCGCCGCTCTCGAACATCCGCGCCTTTGTCTTCAACTGCCGCAGTATCTTCGGGTTCAGGTTGAAGTTATCCGGCGCGGTCGACAGACGATAGCCGACCTCCCGCAACAGTTCGAGTGACACCGCAGTCTCGCCGCGGCGTGCCTCGCCCTCGGCCAACCCGATATCCTGCCACCGCCCTTCCAGCCAGTCCGCCTTGTTCGGGCGGTATGACGATGACGCTTCGAAATCTTGCTCCAACTGCTTGTTGAAGTCCGCGACCATCTCATCCGCCGCGCCGGGCTTGATGAGCTTCTCGCTTTCTAGCTGCTTCGCATAGATGTCGCGCGCCGTCGGATGCGTCGAGATCTTCTTGTACATCAGCGGCTGGGTGAACATCGGTTCGTCGGCCTCGTTATGGCCGTGTCGCCGGTAGCCGTAGATGTCGATAATGACGTCGGATTTGAAACGGTAGCGGAACTCCGTCGCTAGCCGCACGACGTGCAGAGTCGCTTCGGCATCATCACCGTTCACATGGAAAATCGGTGCTTGGATCATCTTTGCGACGTCGGAGTTGTACGGCGAGGACCTCGCCGCCGTCGGCGCCGTGGTGAAGCCGATCTGGTTGTTGATGATGACGTGGAGTGTGCCGCCCGTCTCGTAGCCGTCGAGCTGCGACAGATCGAGGGTTTCGGCAACCAGTCCCTGCCCCGCGAAGGCCGCGTCACCGTGAAGCAGAAGCCCGACCACTTGCTCCCGCTCGCTATCGCCACGCAATTTTTGCTTTGCCCGAACCTTGCCCAGGACGACCGTGTTGACTGCCTCCAGGTGGCTTGGATTGGGGGTCAGCGACAGATGCACATTGTGCCCATCGAACTCACGGTCAGAGCTTGTGCCCAGGTGGTACTTCACGTCGCCCGAACCTTGAACGTCGTCGGGGTTGGCGGAGATACCGTGAAATTCCGAGAAGATCGCGCGGTAAGGCTTCATCATAACGTTTGCCAGGATGTCGAGCCGCCCGCGATGCGCCATGCCGATCACCAGCTCACGCATGCCGAGTTGGCCGCCGCGCTTCAGCAGCTGTTCCAACGCCGGCACGACGACCTCGGAGCCCTCCAGGCCGAAGCGTTTTGCGCCGGTGAACTTCTTGTCGAGAAAGCGCGCAAAGACCTCGGCGCGTGTCAGCGCGGACAGAATGGCGCGCTTGCCTGTCGCCGTGAATTGGGTCTGATTGCGCGCGCCCTCGATGCGTTCCTGAATCCAAGCCTTCTGCTCGGGCTCCTGGATATGCATGAACTCGACGCCAATGCTGCCGCAATAAGTCGCGCGCAAGATGTCCCGGATCTCACGAAGCGTCGCTACTTCCAGGCCAAGCACATAGTTGATGAAGATCGGCCGTGCCAGGTCTTCATCCGTGAAACCATACGTCTTCGGATCCAGTTCTGGATGGGGCTCCGGTTCATGCAGCTCCAGCGGATCGAGCCTCGATTCGAGATGACCGCGTACGCGGTAAGCCCGAATGAACATCAGCGCCCGCAACGAATCCAACGTCGCCCGTCGGATCTGTTCGGCGCCCGCCTGCGGCGTCGGCGCCATGACCACGGGAGCGGTGGCGAGCGGCGTACCGGAAATCGGCGGCGCCATCGCCTCGCCCGCGGCCCCGATAACTTGTGCATCGCTCGGCGCCCAGGTCGCACCCTGCATTTCCTGCAGAACGTTTCGCGAATCGTCGTGCAGGTCGGTGAAAAACCGTGCCCAGCTCGGATCGACCACCGACGGATCTTCGAGGTATCTCGCGTACAGTTCGGCAACGAACGTCGCGTTTGTGCCACTCAGAAAAGACGTCTGTTCGATATAGCTAGCCATCAACAACTCCCCGCTGGCGAGGTGCGATTCAGCCGCCCAGCGCCTTGACCATCGTACTGCCCAGCGCCGCCGGAGAATCGGCAACGTGGATGCCGGCGGCCTGCATGGCCTCAATCTTGGCGTCGGCCGTCCCTTTTCCACCGGAGATGATCGCTCCGGCGTGCCCCATGCGTTTACCTGGAGGCGCCGTAACACCGGCGATGAAGCCGACGGTCGGTTTCTTGCGGGATGATGACTTGATGAAGTCCGCGGCATCCTCCTCCGCCGACCCACCGATCTCGCCGATCATGATAATGCCGTTGGTCTCGTCGTCGTCGAGGAACATCTCCAGGGCGTCGATGAAGTTCGTGCCGTTGACGGGGTCGCCACCAAGCCCGATGCAGGTCGACTGGCCGAGGCCCGCCGCCGTCGTTTGCGCCACCGCCTCATATGTCAGCGTGCCGGACCGCGAGACGATGCCGATCTTGCCGCGCATATGAATATGACCGGGCATGATGCCGATCTTACACTCATCGGGCGTAATGACACCGGGGCAGTTCGGTCCGATCAGCCGTGTCCCCGACCCGTCCAAGGCGCGCTTCACCTTGACCATGTCGAGCACCGGTATGCCTTCGGTGATGCACACGACCAACGGCACCGCCGCGTCCACCGCCTCGAGAATGGCGTCCGCCGCGAACGGCGGCGGCACGTAGATCACGCTCGCGTCGGCACCAGTCTTCGCCACGGCGTCATGGACCGTGTCGAAGACGGGCAGGTCGAGATGGGTCTGCCCACCCTTGCCGGGCGTTACGCCGCCGACCATACGCGTCCCGTAAGCGATGGCCTGCTCGGAATGGAACGTGCCTTGAGCGCCGGTAAAGCCCTGGCAGATAACTTTGGTGTCTTTGTCGACCAGAACCGCCATGCCTCAGGCCTCCGCCACCGCGGCGACGACCTTCTGCGCCGCGTCGGCCAAATTGTCGCCGGAGATGATCGGCAGCCCCGAGGTCTCGAGGATGTTCTTGCCGAGGTCAACATTCGTGCCCTCGAGCCGCACGACCAGCGGCACATGCAACGCCACCTCGCGCGCTGCCGCAACAATCCCCTCGGCGATGACGTCACACCGCATGATGCCGCCAAAGATGTTGACCAGAATGCCCTCGACGTTCGCGTCCGACAGAATGATCTTGAAGGCCTCGGTCACCCGCTCCTTCGTCGCCCCGCCGCCGACGTCCAGGAAGTTCGCGGGCGAGCTCCCGTAGAGTTTGATGATGTCCATGGTTGCCATGGCCAAACCGGCACCGTTGACCATGCAGCCGATGTTGCCGTCGAGCCGGATGTAGTTGAGCTCATGCTTGCTCGCCTCGAGTTCCGCCGCATCTTCTTCGGCTTCGTCCCGCAGTTCCAGCACATCGGCATGCCGGAACAACGCGTTGTCGTCGAAGTTCATCTTGGCGTCGAGCGCCAGTACATCGCCGGCGCCCGTCACCACCAACGGGTTGATTTCCACTAGCGACGCATCGAGTTCGGTGAACGCCTTGTACATGCCGCCGAGAAAAGTGCCGGCGCTCCGTACCTGGCCACCTTCCAGACCCAGTCCGAATGCGATCTCCCGTGTATGAAACGGCATAATCCCGGTCGCCGGGTCGATCGCCACGGTGATGATCTTCTCCGGTGTCTTGGCCGCCACCTCTTCGATCTCCATCCCGCCTTCGGTCGAGGCCATGACGGTGATGCGCGACGTGGCGCGATCGACAAGAACACTCAGATACAGCTCGCGCTTGATGTCGCAGCCGGCCTCGACGTAGACCCGTTTGACTTCCTTGCCCTCCGGTCCGGTCTGCTTGGTGACCAGCGTTTTGCCCAGCATCGCGGCCGCGGCAGTCTTGGCGTCGGCCGCCGATTTGCACAGCCGGACGCCGCCCTTGTCGTCGCTGTCTTGAAAACGGCCGGCACCGCGCCCGCCCGCATGGATCTGCGACTTCACAACGCAAACGCCACCACCCAGATCGGTCGCCACTTTCTCCGCTTCGTCAGGTGTATAGGCGACGCCACCTTCGGGCACGGCCACGCCGTATCGCTTGAGCAGGGCTTTACCCTGGTACTCGTGAACATTCATGGCAGAACCGTTTGGTGATTACGACGCCTTTGACTTCGCCGGCTTCTTGCGGGCTGCCGCCCGGCGGACCTTCTTCGTCGCGGTAACCAGCTCCTTGACCGCCACTACCGACCTGTCGAAGGCCTTCCGTTCGGCCGCATTCAGCTTGATCTCGATGATCCGTTCGATCCCGCCGCTGCCGATTACCACTGGCACGCCCACATAGACGTTGCGCACACCGTATTGTCCTTGCAGATACGCCGCACAAGGCAGGACACGCTTCTGGTCGCGCAGATAGGCCTCGGCCATCTGGATGGCGGCCGACGCTGGCGCATAGAACGCCGAACCGGTCTTCAACAGACCGACGATCTCGGCCCCGCCATCGCGGGTTCGCTGAACGATCTGGTTCAGCCTCGCCTGGGTCGTCCACTTCATCTTGACGAGATCGGGCAGCGGAACACCAGCAACCGTCGAGTAGCGGACCAGCGGCACCATCGTGTCCCCGTGACCGCCAAGCACGAACGCAGTGACGTCCTCGACCGAAACCTTGAACTCTTCCGCCAGAAAATACCGGAAACGTGCGCTGTCCAGCACGCCGGCCATGCCGACGCACATATTCGGCTTCAAGCCGGCGACCTCACGAAGCAGAGTCACCATCGCGTCGAGCGGATTGGTGATACACACGACGAACGCCTTCGGACAGTACTGCTTGATCGCCGCACCGACCGCTTCCATGACGCCCGAGTTGATGCCGAGCAGATCGTCGCGGCTCATGCCGGGCTTCCGGGCGATACCGGCGGTCACGATGACGACATCCGCGCCCCGAATCCCGGTGTAGCGGCTGGCGCCGCCAAGCGCCGCGTTGAAGCCCTCGACCGGCCCCGATTCCGCCAAGTCCAGCGCCTTGCCCGCCGGCATGTCCTTGACGATATCGAACAATACGACGTCGCCCAGCTCCTTGAGCGCGGCCAGGTGCGCCAGCGTACCGCCAATATTCCCAGCCCCGATCAGCGCTATCTTCGCGCGTGCCATGCGAACCCTCCGGCTATGTTCGGCGAAAACTGACGGTGGACAACGAACGGCGGTTAGTAAACCGAATCTAGGCCGTGGGCAAGTTAGCCCCGGATTTCTTCGCCGTTCAGGTCAGATGCTCGGCCGCCAAATAGTCCGCGCTCTGCATTTCGATGAGGCGAGAGGCAGTCCGGCGGAACTCTAGTGCCGCTTGTCCGGTCCGATGGATCTGATCGGGCGGCACCTCGGCGGTGCAGATCAGCTTCACCCGATGTTCGTAGAGCGAATCGATCAGCACGATGAAGCGCCGCGCCACATCCCGCTCATCATCGGCCAGCTTCGGAATCTCATCGACGAACAGTGTATGGAAATGAGTCGCCAGGGTCAGATAGTCGGCGGCGGCCAGCGGCGAACGGCACAACTCGTCGAAATGAAACCGCGCCACGCCCGGCACGCATTTTGGAACGGCCAGGCGCCGGCCCTGCACCCGAAACACATCCGACGCAATCTTGGCGCCGCCGGCTATGGCCGCAAATGCTCCGTCGGCCATGGCGGTTGCGTCCGGACCCAGCGGCGTGTGGTACACGGGCTGTCCGTTCACGAACGCACGGCGGTGGTCCGGTCCGTCCGGCAGAGCCAGCACATCCAAACGCGTCGTCAGCAGGTCGATGAAGGGCAGGAAGCGCTCGCGCTGCAGGCCGTCTTTGTACAGGTCCTTCGGCGCCGTGTTGGAGGTCGCGACAACCACGACGCCCTTCTCGAGCAGCCGCGCAAACAACCGGCCCAGAATCATGGCATCGGCGATATTTGTCACCTGGAACTCGTCGAAACATAACAGCCAGCTTTCCTCCGCGAGCCCATCAGCCACCAGGTTCACGGAGTTGTCAGTCTCGCCGCCGCGCGCTTCATGCAGGAGCGCATGGACGTCCAGCATGAAGGCGTGAAAATGCGTGCGCCGCTTCCGCTCCACTGGCGCCGCATCAAAGAACAGGTCCATCAGCATCGATTTGCCGCGGCCCACGGCACCGTAGATGAACAAGCCTTGCGGCGGCTCCGTAGTCCGCCTAGCCAGGCCGAACCGCGCCTTCCATCCGCCACCCGCCGCCGGCCGGTACCCGTGCAGGGCATGATGCAGGCTCTGCAGTTTCTCGGCTGCCAGATCCTGTGCGGGATCGTATTTCAAGTCGCCGCTGCGTCGCAGAGCCCGGTAGGCGGATAGCGGTCCGTCGGTCATCGGAAAAGAATGAGCGGAAATCGGCTAGCGAAGGCTTAAGTTAATGGCATGCCGCCGGCCCCAACAGCAACCTCCGGCACCCAAGCAGGATCGAGGGGATGATGGACGAAGACACCTTCAATATGGAGATCCGCCGCTTTCTGAAGCAGGTCGGCGTGACCAGCCAACGGGAGATTGAGCGCGCCACGGCCCAGGCGGTGGCCGGCGGACGGGTCGCCGGCGGATCTGCCGTCTCCATCACGGCCACGATCAGCGCGCCGGAAATCGACCTCAGCCACAAAATCGAAGGCGAGTTGAAGATCGCCGACTGATGGATGTCGTCATGGCGGCAATCGGGCTGGCCGCCAGTCCGATCGCCCTAGTCGGCTATATCGGCCTCGGCGTCTACGCCGGCCGCGTGTTTGATGCCGTCAAGTTCGCCATCCTGTGGGGACTGGCGCTGCAGCTTTTCGCCGTCGCCTTGGGCCGGATTCCGATTTTGCGCATCGACCTCGTCGCCACGACCACGATCCTGCGCCTGCTCGGCGCCGTCCTCATCACCCTCGGAGTCTTCTACTTGGCCCGCGCCGTGCGCCGTTAGACGCGCCGGGCCAGCATCTGTTGCTTGATCGCGGCGATCGCCTTCGCCGGGTTCAGACCCTTGGGACAAGTGCGCGTGCAATTCATGATCGTGTGACAGCGGTACAGCCGAAACGGATCCTCGAGCTGGTCCAGCCGATCGCCGGTCGCTTCGTCCCGGCTGTCGCTGATCCAGCGATAGGCCTGCAGCAAGATCGCCGGCCCGAGATAGCGGTCGCTGTTCCACCAATAGCTCGGGCAACTGGTCGAGCAGCAAGCGCAAAGTATGCACTCGTACAGGCCGTCCAGCTTCTCGCGGTCCTCGACCGACTGCCGCCGCTCCCGCTCCGGGGGCGCGCTGTCCGCCTTTAGCCACGGCTCGATCTGCCGGTACTGGGCAAAGAAGTGCGTTTGATCCGGCACCAGGTCCTTGATGACCGGCTGGTGCGGCAGGGGATAGATGCGCGCGTCGCCCTTGATGTCGCTGATGAACTTCGTGCAGGCCAGGGTGTTGGTCCCGTCGATGTTCATCGCGCAGGAACCGCACACGCCTTCGCGGCAGGATCGGCGGAAGGTCAGGGTCGAATCGATCTCGTTCTTGATCTTGATGATCGCGTCGAG
>CAJICA010000363.1_pt1 | contig 12076 bp, 13 predicted proteins | sample 9199501 | NCBI WGS metagenome assembly CAJICA01 (sample SAMEA7708319, study PRJEB35096) | sediment metagenome | biome: marine neritic benthic zone biome [ENVO:01000025]; feature: sediment [ENVO:00002007]; material: shallow marine sediment [ENVO:03000034] sea grass bed [ENVO_01000059] ... | reverse complement strand
GAGAACCTTAAGGTGCTGGTAAGGCGCCAAACATAGGCTGAGCCGCTTGTGCCGCGCAGGTTTCATGGATCGCAGGTAGGACAATGACACTCGCCACGGACACGAACCCCACGCCAGGCGCCCTGCCGACCGGCGGACTCGCCGCCGGCGCCTTGATACCGCTGTTTGGTGTGACGCTGTTCGTGAGCGCGGCGTTGCTGTTCTGGATCCAGCCGCTGTTCGCGAAAATGGCGCTGCCGCTGTTGGGCGGTGCGCCGGCGGTCTGGAACACCGCCATGATGTTCTTCCAAGCGACTCTGCTGCTGGGATACGGCTACGCCCATTTTGTGAATCACAAGCTGGCCCCGCGCTGGCAGGCCGTCGTTCACCTCGCCGTCATCCTGATTGCCTTCGTCAGCCTGCCCGTGGCCGTGCACGGTAGCTACAATCCCGAGCAGAATCCCATTCTGGGGCTGATCGTCCTGCTCGGTGTGTCGATCGGCCTGCCCTTCTTCGCCGTTTCGGCGACCGCGCCGCTGCTGCAGCGCTGGTTCGCGCTGTCCGGCCACCGGCACGCCGACGACCCTTACTTCCTCTACGGCGCCAGCAATCTGGGCAGCATCCTCGCGCTCGTCGCGTTCCCGCTGCTGTTGGAACCGTCCTTGACGCTGCACGAGCAGGGGATTGCCTGGACCGCGGGGCTGGGGCTGCTGTTCGTCCTGATCGGCTGTTGCGCCATCGTGCCGTTCGGCAAGACGGCGCCGGCCGTGCGGGCCGCCCCGAGCCCGGCGCCGGCCGCCGTCGACAGCAAGCAAGCTTGGCGGCAGCGGATGATATGGATCGCGCTGGCATTCGCGCCGTCGAGCCTGCTGCTCGGCGTCACCCAGTTCATCACCACCGACATCGCCGCCGTGCCGTTGCTGTGGGTCATCCCGCTGGCACTCTACCTGCTGACCTTCGTCATCACGTTCGCGCGCCGGCCGATCTTCCCGCATGTCTGGGTCATTCGGGCGCAGCCCTACATTCTGGTCCTAGCGTTCCTCGGCCTGCTGTTTGCCGGTATCGGCATCTGGTACCTGGTCGCGCTGCATCTCAGCGTGTTCTTCCTGTTGGCCCTGTCCTGCCACGGCGAACTGGTACACCGCCGCCCACACGTGCGGCGCCTGACCGAGTTCTATCTCTGCATGTCGATCGGCGGCCTGCTGGGCGGTGCTTTCAATGTTCTCGTGGCCCCATGGCTGTTCAACGGCGTTTACGAGTACGCATTGGCCATCGCTGTTGCGGCCATCCTGCGTCCCGGCCCCTGGGGAGGATCGCGCCGCAACCATCTGCTGGACGTCGGCCTACCGCTCGGCTTGCTCGCTCTGGCACTGGTGGTCATTCAAGCCGCGGAACCGGTGACACTGCCGGAGGATGTCGGATCCTTCGTCCGGCTCGCGGCCTTTACCGTGGTCGCCATTGTGGTGTTCGGCTTCAAAGACCGGCCACTCCGCTACGGCCTCGGTGTTGGCGCGGCTCTAGCGATCTTCGCCGGCGCGTTTTCCAGTGGCGAAGTCTTGGCGCAGTCGCGGAGTTTCTTCGGTGTCTACCGGGTCAAGACGTCGGACGACGGACTATCCCGCCGGTTGTTGCACGGTACGACCGTACACGGCATGCAGCTCTTGGCGCCGAGCATGGCGCGGGAGCCCGTCGGCTACTACCGGCACGGCGGTCCCCTCGCAGAGGCATTCGCAGCGGTGCGGCGGGACCGTTCTGGCCTCGAGGTCGGCTTGGTCGGGCTGGGGATCGGGACGACATTGTGCCATTCGGCGCCCGACGACAATTGGACCATATTCGAGATCGACCCGTTGGTCGCGGACATAGCGGGGAACAGCGGGCATTTCACGCACTTCCAGGGTTGCGACAGCACCGACGGTGCCGACCTCCTGCTCGGTGACGCACGGCTGCGCCTGCACGACATACCGAACGGTCACTTCGACCTGCTGATCCTTGACGCCTACAGTTCCGACGCCGTGCCGATCCACCTGATGACCAAGGAGGCATTGGATCTTTACCGGGCCAAACTCGCGGCAGGCGGATTGCTGATCTTCCACATCAGTAATCGCCACCTCGCGCTCGACCAGGTGCTGAGCGCGCTGATGAACGAAACGCGGCTGCCCGCGATGTTCCAACGGGACCAGCCGGACACCGACGATGTGCCCGACCATGTCGTCATTTCCGATTGGGTGGCCGTGGCCGCCAACGCCGCCGATCTCGCGCCTCTGCGGGCGTTGGGTGATTGGGACAGCCTGCCGGTCGTGGATTTGCGGCCGTGGACTGACGACTACTCGAACATTATCAGCGTGATCAATCGCTGAGAAACTTCGCTCCCCACGTCTCGCCCGCCCCCCCATTTGGGGGCCGTCGCTTGCGCCGCCGCCGCAATGCCGCTATCGCCTCCCGCAGGTAACAGGTAGCGACTGAGGTGCGCAGATGACGAGCGGCGAAAAGACGGTGAGTGGCATCCCCGCCATGGGCTACGGCACCTGGAACCGGACCGGCGACGCGGCCGCGCGGGGCGTCGTTTGGGCGCTCGAGGCCGGCTGCCGCCATATCGATACCGCGCAGGGCTACGGCAACGAGGCGGATTGCGGCGCCGCGATCGTCGCGTCGGGCATTCCGCGCGGCGAGATCTTCATCACCACCAAGGTGGCGCCGGATAACTACGGGCCCGGCGCGGTCCGGCCCAGCGTCGAACAGAGCCTGGAAAAGCTCCGCGTCGACCAGGTGGACCTGCTACTGTTGCACTGGCCGTCGCCGCACAACGAATACCCGCTGCCGTCCTATATGGCGCAGTTCGCCGAGGTGTTCGACGCCGGCATGGCCAAGATGATCGGCGTGTCGAACTTCACCATCCCCCTGATCACCGAGGCGATCGCGGTGCTCGGCGACCGCAAGATCGTCACCAACCAGGTGGAGATCCACGTCTTCATGCAGAACCGGAAGATCGTTGATCACTGCCGGTCGATCGGCATCCCAATGACGGCCTATTCGCCGCTGGCGCGGGGCGCCGTGGTCGGCCATCCGCTGCTGACCGAGATCGGCGCGGCCCACGACGCGTCCAGCGAGCAGATCGCGCTCGCCTTCCTGATGGCCGAGGGCCATGTCATTATCCCGTCGTCGGGTAAGAAGGAGCGCATCCTCTCCAACTTCGCCGCCCGCGAGATCGTGCTGACCGAGGACGAGGTGCAACGTGTTCGCGGCCTCGACCGCAACGACCGGCTGGTCAACGGCGATTGGTGCCCGGTCTGGGACTGAGCGCAGCCGTCGCGGCGTCCACGAGCGCGGCGAGCTGTTTCGAGCCCAATCCTGGCCTAGAACCGGAAATCCGCCGCATAGCGGTGTTGGCCGTCGAAGTCGGCCTTGCCCAGCGCGATGCCCTGCTGCCGCAGGATCGCGTAGGCCATGCAGAAATGGAAAAAGAAGTTGGGTAGCGCGTAGCGGGTGACGAAGTCCGCGCCGGTTTGTTCCAGCTCCGCCTGCCCCGCCGTGTGGCGGATCACCCGCCGCGCGGCGCTGGCGAACTGCGCCTGGGTCACACCGTCGAGCAGGCCGCGGACCTCCACCGACCGCGCGCGTAGTCCGTTGATCGAGGTGTCGTCGGTTGACAGCGACGGGATGGGCTGGCCGATCAGTGGGAACACCGTCCGCAACACAAAACCCTGTGCCGTGCTGAACTGCTCTCCTGCCGTGAACATGTCGGGCGCGAGGCGGCCGCGCAGCGCCGCCGTGTCGCCATGCGGAAGGCGCGCCAAGATGCCGTCGATTTGGCTGAGATAGTGGCGGAAGATTGGGACGGTCGACTGGAATAGACTCGCTTGATCCACGTGTTCGCATCCTTCGCGGTGCCGCTTAACCCCTAGCATAGTAGCGGGCGGAGCAGCGCCAACCGGTTCCGGGCACACGCTGTGGTGACAACGCCGCGTCTCGGAAAGGCGTGGTCGTTTTCGGTTTTCCAGCTAGAATGGGCTATGAGATATGCGGCGTGGATGTTTGCGATCCTGTTGCCGTTCAGCGGCGGCGAAGCGATGGCGCAAGGCCGTGACCGGAACGCCGCGCTGGACGGACTCGTCTTCGCCGAGCTCGATCGTCTCGGCGTGCCCCGCGACACGGTGACGAAAATCCTCTACCAGCGGCGCGTCTCCGGCGGTGACAACAGCAGCCGCCTGACGGGGATTGACGCATACCTCAGCCTGACGACCTGCGAACAGGGCTCGCTCATCATCGGTATGGATCCTAACGGCGGCGTCCGGGAGGTGTACACGCGGCGCGGCTGTGAGGTCGCGGGGGTCGACAGTACCTGCTAGCGACGGGACACCCCAAGGTGTCCGGTGCACGGTCTGGATTGGCCGGCCGGGACAAACGCGCCTCTTTGCAGCGGCGCTGGTTGGGGTATGATTGCGGCTTCATGAACCGCTGCGGCGCCGCGGCGCCGACCTGACGCGATGACCTACGCCCCCCTTAACGACGTCCGCAAATCCCTCAAGGTCAAATGGTACCGCTGCCCGATCGACGGCGCCAAGCTGCGGGAGCTGTCGAAGCGCAGCGACCCGCAAGGCTGGTTCCAGGCCGGCGGCCATCTGGCGCTGTTCGTGTTGACCGGCGCCCTCACCTATCTGTTCTGGGCGCAGCAGAGCTGGCTCCTGTTCCTGCTGGCGCTGTTCCTGCACGGCTCGGTCGGCTGTTTCTTTTTCGGCACGGCGCCCCACGAGCTCGGCCATGGCACGGTGTTCCGCACCAAATGGCTGAACAAGGCGTTCCTCTACCTGTTCAGCCTGTTGAGCTGGTGGGACCCGTTCGACTACGCCAGCAGCCACACCTACCATCACCGCTACACCCAGTATCTCGAAGGGGATCGGGAGAACGTGTTGCCGCTCGAACCCAGCCTGCGGCCGGGCCTGTTGCTGCAACTGTTCACCATCAATCTGTTCAGCCGGCCCGGGCGCAACTTCGGCCGAGGCGGCCTGCTGTGGACGATCTGGGTGACGTGGCTGGGGGCGCAGGGCAAGCACGCGCCGGACGACGCGCCGATCACGGAATGGCTGACGGCCCTGCACACCGATCAGCCGGCGGAGCACCGCAAGTCCATCATGTGGTCACGCCTGCTGCTGGTGTTCCACGGGACGGTCCTGGTGGTGTCCGTCGCCACCGGTCTGTGGGTGGTGCCGCTGCTCGTGACCTTCTTTTCGTTCATCGGCACCTGGTCCCGCTATTTCGTCGGACTGACGCAGCATTGCGGCCTGCGCGGCGACGTCGCCGACTTCCGCAAGAGCACCCGCTCGATGACCCTCAACCCGGTGCTGGAGTTCCTGTACTGGCGGATGAACTGGCATATCGAGCACCACATGTTCGCCGGTGTGCCCTGCTACAACCTCAAGGCGCTGGCCCGGGAGATCGCCGACGACATGCCGCCGCCGCGCACGCTGGTCGGCAGCTGGCGCGAGATGCGCGAGACCTGGCGGCGGCAACAGAGCGACCCGGCCTACCAGTTCGACACGCCGGTGCCAACGCGCGGGACCGACGGGCGCGAAGCTGACGCGGTGGAGGCCTCGATCGGCGAGCTGGCGCCGGAGGGGCTGCGGTAAGTCGCAACGGCGGCGGCCTTGGCGCGCAGACGACGCCGCGCGTCAGTCGGCAAAACCGATCAGCCGGCCGCAAAGGAGCGCACCGAGCCAGCAGATCGTGGAGATGCCGGCGTGCACCGTCAGCCGCGGCCGGCTGGCGCCCGCCAACAGAAAGCCGTGCCGGCGATGCGCTTCGAGGGCGGCGAGCGTGCCGACGACAACCAGCAGCACCTTGACCTGCAGAAAGCCGTTGACGGCATACTCGCGGGCTCGCACCGAAAACAGCAGGAAGCCGGCGACCACTGCGAGACCCAGGCCGCCGGCCGCCATCGGCACCAGGACACGCACCAAGAGCGCCTGCGGAATGCCGCGCCACAAACCGAACAGGCGCAAATTCAGCGGCACGATGGCGCCGACCAGCAAGGCAATCCCCAAGATGTGCGTCGCGTTGACTGCGGCATACCCCCAGCGCGTGCCGCGCAGCGCCGTTGCGATGTCCGTACTTTGCAGCGCCGCGAGCAAGGCGGCCACGACTCAATCGCGGTTCGGGTAGAGGTCGTATTGGTGCTCGCCCAGGAACAGCTTCTCGGCCTTGATCAGCCGTTGGGACGTGTCGGCGGACGGTTCGCCAATCGCGCGGATCTCAACGCCGACGGCCAGGTCGCCGTCCTTCAAGCCGGCCCGTTCGTTTCGCCAAGGCTGACCCACCTCGACGGTCCACACCTCACCCTCGACATCGACTTCCAGCACGCCGTGCGGGTTGCCCAGCCGCGCGTTCTTGATGATGCCGATGAGGTCGATGTTGCCGCCGGTGGTCCACGACCAGCCATGGTGGGCGAACGCGCCACCCGCTGACCACGCAAGCCCGACAACAATCGGGACGGCCAGCAACAGTCTCTTCATCGCTTCCTCCAGCTCCGTTTCGCGGATACGTCCTTCACGTCCGTCGTCGTCTGACGGAACTCAACCCGATATGCTCACTGAATGGCAAGCGGCAAGTCCGAATGAATGCATGTGGGCAAGACCCAGCCATAGAGCTCGATGCCCACTATCCGCTGCCGGCGTTTCTGTACCGGCGGATGAACTGGCACATCGAGCACCACATGTTCGCGGGCGTGCCCTGCTACAACCTCAAGGCGCTGGCCCGGGAAATCGCCGACGACATGCCGCCGCCGCGCACGCAGGTCGGCAGCTGGCGCGAGATGCGCGAGACCTGGCGGCGGCAACAGAGCGACCCGGCCTACCAGTTCGACACGCCGGTGCCGACGCGCGGGACCGACGGGCGCGAGGCTGACGCGGTGGAGGCCTCGATCGGCGAGCTGGCGCCGGAGGGGTTGCGGTAGACGCGCTGTCGGGACGGCGCTGAAACTGCTGGCGATGGGCCTGGAGGCGGTCAAGCAAACCGGCGGCGGCCGTCCGGCAACCGGGCCAGGCGTGGCCGAGAAAGCACCCGTTAACCAAATCGCTCTAGTCTTTTCAGATTATTCTGCCGATCCTGCCATCCCTCGCTGCTGTCCGCCGACTGAGGACCGAACTTCACGTGGCCGACGAAGATATCTTCTCCAACGCCGATATCGACGCGCTGCACATTCTGCCGCTCTCTTTGGTGCCGCTGCACACCCCCGGCTTGCGGAAGACCCGCATGCTGAAGAACAGCCGGCTCGAGGGGGTCGTCGAAATATACAAAGACGACGGTATCGGCAGCGGGCAGGTTCCCCCGGCGCAGGTCCCGACCGCATTTTCGATCGAAGACGGATGCGACGACATCGCCGTCCTGACGCGGCTGGGCCGACTGCCGAGCTACGACGTTTACAGCCTCCGCGTGTCGTTGCGCGACTTCGGCGTGGCGGTCGAAGATGCGGCGACGCTGCAACTGTCCAAGGAGGCGCAGGATCTGCTGACCCCCTACATGCGCGAGTTTACGCGGCCCCTGGTGAAGATCGTCTACGGCAGCGAGGCGGGGGACGGCGCCGGCGTCAACGACATTATCAAGCTGTTCGCCGACCCGGATGTCGAGACGGCGCGGAACAACCTCAGAAACATTGCCGGTAAACTCGGCGTCAAGCTGGATGCATTGCCGAGCTTCCTGGCCGACTACGGCGATGTCTATTTGTCACTGGCGTACTACCAGCGCAATCTCGATGACATTCAGCCGCATTTGGCCACGTTTCTGCAGTCGATGCAGCAGGTCAGGGACGAAGCCAAGAACACAGGCGACGCGGGCGGACCTCTCCGCGCTTGCCACCGCGTCGAGCAGAGGCTGAAACGGGCAAACAATGAAATCGACGGCGTCATGGAACTCTTTCGGATCCGCACCGAGAATATGTGGTCCGACATGTCGCAAGAGAAATTCGACAGAATGAGAGACCTCATCAACGCGCATCAGACAGCGATCGGCGCGACCCTGTGCACGATCGCCGTCAAGCTGAAGGCCTGGGCGACGCGCTTTCCCCGCCCCAAGACCGCGCCATTGACGGGCAAAGTGAATTTCGTCGTCTCCGACATGTTGCCCGGGATCGGGAACATCCAATCGATCGACACGTGATCGCCTTTCATCCTTCGGAGCAGTCGTAGGCCGTAAAGCGCGGCGTGCGGCCCCTACGACGCGTCGGCGGTCGCCTGCGAAACGGGTTGGCTCATCGGTGGCTCAGACGGCTACGGTATCCAATCCGTACCTGTGTGCCCTAAATGGTGCGTACCTGCCAATCCGACGTCGACTGGCGACGTTCGGCCCATCGTCGACACCGGGAGAAACGCCGACATGACCTGTTACTCGGTTCTTGCCGTCACCCCGACCACCGAGGACTGTATCCCCGACTATATCGGCCCCGCCAACAAGGCGCGGACGGCCGGCTCGAACAGTCATCATTTCCTGATCGCCGGGCAGGACGATCTCGCCTAAGAAAGCAACCGCCATGCCACAGACCATTCTTGTCACCGGCGCGACCGACGGTATCGGGTTGGAAACGGCCAAGCTGCTGGCCGCGGCGGGTCACGACGTCGTGGTGCACGGGCGCAATCCGGTAAAGCTGGCGGACGCGGTGAAAGCGCTCGCCGCGCTCTCGGACGACGGGCGTGTTGACGGCCATACGGCCGATCTGTCGCTCATGGCCGAAGTCGAGGCACTCGCGCGGGCCGTCGCCCAACGGCACGCGCGTCTGGATGTGCTGATCAACAATGCCGGTGTCTACAACGCCGCCGATCCCCGCACGCCGGACGGGCTCGATGTCCGGTTCGCCGTCAACACGATCGCCCCCTATCTGCTGACGCAACGGCTGTTGCCGCTGTTCGACGTGGCCGGGCGCGTGATCAACGTCTCCTCCGCGGCGCAAGCGCCGGTCGACCCCGAGGCGCTGGCCGGACGGGTCAGCCTGTCCGACGGCGTGGCGTACGCCCAAAGCAAACTGGCGCTGACCATGTGGTCGCGCCATCTGGCGCTGTCGCGCCAGGGCCGGGGCCCGGTCATCGTCGCGGTCAATCCCGGATCGATGCTGGGCAGCAAGATGGTGAAGCAGGCCTTCGGCGCGGCGGGGCGCGATCTGGCTATCGGGGCGGATGTGCTTCGCCGGGCGGCGCTGTCGGATGAGTTCGCGCCGGCCTCCGGCTACTACTTCGACAACGATTCGGGGCAGTTCGCCCTGCCCCATCCCGACGCGCTCGATGAACGGAAAACCGAGGAGATCGTGCGCTCGATCGAGTCGGTTCTGGCCGGATTGACGGGTTCGTAGACACAGGACTATCGCCGCCGGCGCTCGCCGCCTTGCCAGCCGTAGCCCGGTCGGCCTACCGTTAGCGCGTTTGGGTTCTGACGGACTCGGACCTCTGATCGAGGACAAGCCAACGCCAGTAACCTCTTAGCGCGGCCTGCGAAGTTCGCGACGGGCCGCGAAAGACAACAGCGGACAAATCAAATGGAGAGGCACATGTTACGACACTTGAAGTTCCTTCTAGCCGGCGCCCTGTTGACGGCGGCGCTGCCGGCGGCCGCGCAGGACGCCAAGACGTTCTTCTGGATCTCGCACGGCTCGCCGGCGGATCCGGTCTGGACGTACTTCCTGGATGGCGCAAAGCAGTGGGCCAGCGATACGGGCCACGACGTGAACACGTCGTTCCACAGCGGCGACGTGCCGTCGCATCAGGAAGCCGTACGCGCGGCGATCGCGGCGGGCGCCGACGGGATCGTGTCCTCCAGCCCCGATCCGGGAAGCCTGGTCGAGGTCGTCGAGGAAGCCAACGCCGCCGGCATCCCGATCATCAACATGAATACGCCCGATCCCTCTGCTGCTTTCGGCGCCTACGTCGGGATGGATCTGGTGGTCACCGGCCAGCGGTGGGCACAGTACCTGGTCGACAACGGTTACGTGGAATCCGGCGATTTCGTCTGGATGCCGGTGGAGGTTCCGGGCGCGACCTACGGTGTGCAGGAAGAAGAAGGTATCGCCAGCGTCTTCGAACCGCTCGGCATTACCTGGGAGGTGACCGATGCGACGCTGGACCAAGCCGAAGTCATCACCCGCATGACCGACTACCTCAACGCCAACCGCGATAACATAAGTGCGATCATCGGTCTCGGCGACATGGTCACCGGCAGCATCGCGCGGGTGTTCGACCAACTTGGCATCGGCCCGGGCGAGATTCCGGTCGTCGGTTGGGGCAACTCGCTCGACACGACGCAGGAAGTGCTGAACGGCTATGTGAACGCGGCGATGTGGCAGGACCCGCAGGCGACGAGCTACATCGCTCTGACATTGGCCAACGCGGCGGCCAGCGGCATTCCGCCGGGATTCGACGTGCTGGTCGGCGCGCTCTACGAGAGCGACACCGCCGAAGTCTACGACAATATCATGCGCGGTAACTGAGTTGCTGCCACACGCGTCCCGCGGCGGCAAGGCGCCGCCGCGGGACATCCCACCCTTCCCGAAACTGGATCGACGTGAACCATGGATAGTCTGCATCCGCTGCGCCGACTGATTGCCCGACCCGAAGCAGGTCCATTTGCCCTGCTCGTGCTGCTGATCATCGTGTTCACGTCGATCAATCCGAGGTTCATCTCCTTCCTCAACATCAGCAACACACTGGCCTTCACGGTCGAGCTCGGGCTGATCGCCCTGGCGATGACGCTGCTGATGACGTCCGGCGAGTTCGATCTCTCTGTCGGCTCGGTGTTCGGCTTTTCCGCGGTGGTCATGTGGACGCTGTTCAACAGCGGCGTCGCGCCGCTCGAAATCGCCTTCGTCAGCGCCCTTGCTCTCGCTGCGCTGATTGGGTTGTCGAGCGGGCTGCTGGTAACGCAACTTGGAATACCGTCATTCTTGGTCACCCTGGGCATGCTGCTGCTGGTCCGCGGCACCGCGCTCTTCATCACCGATGGTTTCCCGCAACGCACCTGGGACGCCGCCGAGCACCCGCTGGCCCAGATATTGGTCGGCGATTTCTGGATCGGTCCCCTGCGGATCTACATGTCGCTGTTCTGGTTCGCGGGGGCGGCGATCGTCCTCGGTTACGTGCTGACGCGCACCAAGGCGGGGAACTGGATTCAAGCCTCCGGCGGCAATCCGAGTGCGGCACGCGCCCGCGGCGTCAAGGTCAACGTTACGAAGATCGCGCTGTTCATGCTGTGCTCCACCTTTGCGGCCTTCGCCGGCATCATCAGCTCGATCCGCACCTCCGCGGCAAATCCCAACTCGGGCACCGGCTATGAGTTGGAAGTCATCGCCATGGTGGTGATCGGCGGGACGGCCTTGATGGGCGGGCGCGGCACCATCATCGGCACGGTGATCGGGGTCCTGATCCTGCGCATGATGCGCAACGGCATCATCATGGTCGGGGTGCCCGGGCTGGCCTACAACATTTTCATCGGGGCGATCATTCTCGGCATGATGGCGCTGCATTCCTGGCTCGACCGCCGGCACCAAGAGGCCGCCTAGCATGGCCGATCACCTGATCCGCATGGAGAACATCAAGAAGTCCTACGGCAAGGTGCAGGCCCTGCGCGGTGTGGATTTCCGGGTCAATCGCGGCGAAATCGTCGGCCTGCTCGGCGACAACGGCGCCGGCAAATCGACGCTCATCAAGGTGCTGTCCGGGGCCATCACCGCGTCCAGTGGCGAGATCTTCGTCAACGGCGAACAGGCGGTGATCCGCAATACCACCGACGCCATCGACTACAGCATCGAGACAATCTACCAGGACTCGGCCCTGGTCACCCAGCTGTCCATCGCGCGCAACCTCTTTCTCGGCCGCGAACCACTCAAGGGACCGCGCTTTTTCAACCGGCTCGACCGGGACAAGATGGACGAGGTCGCCCGCGACCTCCTGCAAAAGGTCGGCATCACCAAGAACATTCCAAGCAACACGCCGATCGGATCACTGTCGGGCGGGGAGCGTCAGGCCGTGGCAATCGCCCGGGCGATGTATTTCCACAGCGACCTGATCATCCTCGACGAACCGACCAACAATCTCGGCGTCGCCGAGACGCAGGGCGTGCTGCAATT
>CAJICA010000170.1_pt1 | contig 12174 bp, 9 predicted proteins | sample 9199501 | NCBI WGS metagenome assembly CAJICA01 (sample SAMEA7708319, study PRJEB35096) | sediment metagenome | biome: marine neritic benthic zone biome [ENVO:01000025]; feature: sediment [ENVO:00002007]; material: shallow marine sediment [ENVO:03000034] sea grass bed [ENVO_01000059] ... | reverse complement strand
TGGGTGGTGATCAGCGCCACGCTCGGCGCGACCATTCTCTTCACCCTCGCCCGCACAACGTTTGCCGACGCCTTGCGCAGTAAGGCGGGACCGGCGCTGCAAAAAATGGAAGCGGGTTTTCAGTCGAATGCGTTCAGCTATCTGCTGTCGCTGCGCCTGGTGCCGATCTTCCCGTTCTTTCTGATCAACATCGTGCCGGCTTTCCTTGGTGTGAAGTTGCAGACCTATGTTGTCGCGACATTCATCGGGATCATCCCCGGTGCTTTCGTGTTCGCGTCGATCGGGGCGGGCCTCGGCAGCGTGTTTGACATGATGATGGAGTTCAGCCTGAAGAGCGCGGTGACACCGGAGATCATTATCGCCCTCGTGTCGCTGTCGGTTCTGTCGCTGGCACCACCGGTCTACAAGAAGATCAAGGCACGCCGCCGCGCCGCCTGACGATTGCCCTCACCGCCGCGATGTGCATTGTGCGGCACGTACTTCAACGGAGGAAGGCGTGCCGCTGCATCTCATCTCTCGCGCCAAGCGGGATACCGTTCCGGTCGAAATCGTCAAACCCGACTATGAGCGCTGGCTGAAGAAACAGGCGGCGCACGTCAGGACCTGGTTGAAGCAAGTCGGGTATGCCGGCAACCGGGGAAGCAGCGCCGTCGTGCCGGATGGCGACGGGCGCGTTGCACAAGCAGTGTTCGTACCCGACCCAAACGGCGGCCCGTGGACTTGGAGCGCGCTTGCCGCCGCCCTGCCCCACGGTAGCTACGAACTGGCAAGCACAACCGGCTTGGACGCCGATACGGCGGCGCTGGGCTGGGCGTTGCACGGTTACGAGTTCTCGAAGTATCGGGCAGCACGCCGCAAACCGTCGACGCTGGTGTGGCCGAAGGGTGTGCGCCGCGCGGCGGTCACCGCCGCCGCCGAGGCGACGTTTCTCGTGCGCGACCTGGTCTCGACTCCGGCGGAGGATATGGGACCGTCGGCGCTGGCGAGCGCGGCCCGCGCCTTGGCGCGCAAGCATGGTGCGCGGGTGACGACAACGACGGGCGACAAATTGTTGGCGGCGAACTATCCGTCGATCCACACCGTCGGGCGCGCCGCCGCCGACGCGCCGCGGCTGATCGACATGCGCTGGGGCACGGCCGGCGCGCCGAAAGTGACGCTGGTCGGCAAGGGGGTCTGCTTCGACAGCGGCGGCCTCGACATCAAGCCGGCGACCGGCATGCGCCTCATGAAGAAGGACATGGGCGGCGCGGCGCATGTGCTCGGCCTGGCCGCGATGATTATGGTGGCGAAGCTGCCGGTGCGCCTGCGCGTGTTGATCGGCGCGGTGGAGAACGCCATCGCCGGCAACGCCTTTCGGCCGATGGACGTCATCCGCACACGCTCTGGTAAGACGGTCGAAGTCGGCAATACGGATGCGGAAGGGCGGCTGGTGCTGGCCGACTGCCTGACCGAAGCATCGCGCGAGAAGCCGGCGCTGCTGCTCGATTTCGCGACGCTGACTGGCGCGGCCCGCGTTGCCCTGGGCACCGAGCTGCCGGCGTTGTTCACGAACGACGACACTGTGGCCGAGGCTTTCCGGCGCGGGGGCGCGGCGGTGCATGACCCGGTCTGGCGTTTGCCGCTGCACGAGCCGTACCGTGCGTTGTTGGAAACAGGTGTCGCCGACATCAGCAGCACGGGAGTGTCGGGCTATGCCGGCGCCATCACGGCGGCCTTGTTCCTGCGGGAGTTTGTCGGCGACGGCATCCCCTGGGCGCATTTCGACATCATGGCCTACAACACCAGCAGCCGGCCCGGCCGGCCCGAAGGCGGCGAGGCGATGGGCATGCGCGCCGCGTTCGCGGTGATCGCCGAGAAGTTCGGCAAGAAACGCTAAGCTTGTCGGTCCGTCACCGCCCGGCTAGGTTGGCCGCGTCGTAGGGGGATGTGGTCCGAGTCGTGCTCTCTTCACTCAAGAGCCTCGATCTCTGGCAACGGACGGTGTGCGAGTCGGTGCGGCGTGACGGGCCGGACCTGACGGCGCGGCAGATGGCCGTGCTGCTAACCGTCTACCGCACGGAAGCGCCGCATACGGTGCGGGCGCTCGCTGCTGAATTGAAAGTCTCCAAGCCGGCGATTACGCGGGCCCTTGATCGCCTCGAGAAGTTGGAGTTCATCCGGCGGAAGACCGATGAGCAGGATCGCCGGTCGGTGCTGCTGCAACGTACCGTGAAGGGTTCCGTGTTCCTGTCCGAGTTCGGGGAGCTGGTCGCCGAATCGGCGGCAGCGGTGAGCGCTGCCTAGGTCGCGAACCGTCGCTACTTCGTCAGACTGATCGCGCGCGCCGATGACGTGCGCTCCGACGACAACATTTCGCAGAAAGAGAGAAATGAATATCAGACCCATAGGGCCCGATGACTTGCCGGCGGTGAAAGCAGTGCTCGACAGCACAGAGCTTTTTCCGTCCGAGATGCTTCCCGAAATGATAAGCAGCTTCCTGTCGGACGAGGAAAGCGCCGATATTTGGTTCACCGCTGAAGTGGACGGCGAACCCGTGTCGCTGGCCTACGCTATCCCGGAGCAGTTGACGGATGGCACCTGGAATCTATTGGCAATCGCAGTGCTGCCATCCAAACAAGGTGCTGGCATTGGTCGAGCCATGGTGACACACCTCGAAACCGTGCTTCGCGCGCGCGGCGAGCGCATCCTTATCGTGGAGACGTCGGGGCTGCCCGAATATGCGCGGACACGCGCGTTCTACCACAAGAATGGCTATACGGAAGAGGCCCGCATTCGAGACTTCTACGCGCCGGGCGACGATAAAGTCGTGTTCTGGAAAGCCTTGAAGTAATCGGGCACTTCAGTATCCGGCGGCCGGATCGACCTTGTATAACAAGGGCTTGCCGGCCCGGAGTCGGCGGACGTTCTCCGCGACCTGGTCCGCGACGATACGCGGGTCGGAGATCGACGCGATGTGCGGCGTGATGCGGATGTTCGGATGCGCCCAGAAGGGATGATCGTCCGGCAGCGGTTCCGTTTCGAACACATCGAGCGCGGCGGCGGCGATGTGGCCGCTATCGAGCGCCGCCAGCAGATCCGGTTCGATCAGGTGGTCGCCGCGGGCAAGGTTCACGACGAACGCGCCTCGCGGCAGCTTGGCGAAGGTTTCGGCGTTCAAGATGCCGGCCGTCTCCTGGGTCAGCGGCAACAGGCAAATCAAGATGCTGGTTTCAGCCAGGAAAGGCGCCAGCCCATCGGCGCCGTGAAAACACGCGACGCCGGGTATCTCTTTCGGCGTGCGTGACCAGCCGGCCACGGCAAACCTGTGTTGCAGCAAACCAGCCGCGACCGCCTGGCCGATCACACCGAGGCCGAGCAATCCGACGCGGCGTTCTTCCGGTATTATCTGCGTGTGGCCACGGAAAACGCGGTCACCCTGTTGTGCTTCGTACACATGCAGGTCGCGGTGAAAACGCAGGGTGTGCAGCAAGGCGAACTCCACCATGCCGCCGGTCAAATGATCGTCGACGACCCGTGTGATCGGTACGCTGGTCGGGCGATGCGGATCCTTGAAAACATGATCGACGCCGGCGCCCAACGAGAAGATGGCGCGTAGGTTAGGGAGGCTGGCGAGCAAGCCGCCCGGCGGTTTCCAGACGAGGGCGAACTCGACGTCGCTCGCGTTGCCGATCTCCGGCCAGATGCGAACTTCGAGATCCGGGAGACGCGCGTTCAATTGCTCCGACCACCAATCGGGGCGGTCAATGGAAGACTGAAATAGAAGGGCCGCCAAGGGGTTAGGTGGCGACGACGCCGCTCTCGACGGCTTCGAGATCGAAGGCGGCGGCCATCAAGGCCTTGGTGTAGGCCTCGGCCGGTTGGTCGAAGATCTGCTCCGACGGTCCCTGCTCCACGACCTTGCCGTCGCGCATGACGATCACATGGTCGGATAATGCGCGCACGACCTTCAGGTCGTGGCTGATGAACAGATAGGCCAGCTTGTGCCGTGACTGCAGGTCGCGCAGCAGATCGACGATCTGGGCCTGCACCGAGCGGTCGAGGGCCGAGGTCGGCTCGTCGAGCACGACGAATTTCGGCTTCAGCACCATGGCACGGGCGATCGCCACGCGCTGCCGCTGGCCGCCTGAGAACTCGTGCGGGTACCGATGCCGCGAGTCCGGGTCGAGACCGACCTCCTCCATCGCTTGCACGATCAGCCGGTCGCGGTCGGCCACGGTGTCACCGATGCCATGGACCTTCAGACCTTCCTCGATGATCTGACTGATCGACATGCGCGGGCTGAGACTGCCGTAAGGGTCCTGGAAAACGACCTGCATCTCGCGCCGCAGGGGACGGACCTCCCGCGACCGTAGGGCGTGGATTTCGCGCTGGTCGAACTCGATCGGACCGTCAGACGAGATCAGGCGTAGCAGGGCCAGCCCGAGGGTCGTCTTGCCGGACCCGGACTCACCAACGACACCGACGGTCTGCCCCTCGCGCACCGTCAGGGAAATGCCATCAACGGCCCGCACATAGTCGACCGTGCGGCGCAGCACGCCCTTCTTGATCGGGAAATAGACCTTCAGCGCGTCGGTCTTCATGACCGCGTCGGCACCATTCATCGCGCGGTGCGGCCGGCCCGATGGTTCCGCCGCCAGCAGGTGCTTCGTGTAGGGGTGCTGCGGCCGTTCGAAGATTGCGTTGACGTCGCCCTGCTCGACGATCTCGCCGTCGTTCATGACGCAGACCCGGTCGGACATCTTGCGGACGATGCCAAGGTCATGGGTGATGAACAGGATCGCCATGCCGAAGCGGGATTGCAGATTCTTGAGCAGTTTCAGGATTTGCGCCTGGATGGTGACGTCGAGGGCGGTCGTCGGTTCGTCGGCGATTAACAAATCAGGTTCGTTGGCCAACGCCATGGCGATCATGACGCGTTGACGCTGACCGCCGGACAGTTCGTGAGGATAGGCCGTCAACCGGCTCTCCGCATCCTGCAGGCCCACCAACCGCAGCAGTTCCAGGGTGCGCGACCGGGCGGCGACCTTGTTGAGGCCTTTGTGAATGAACAGGACCTCGTTGACCTGCTTCTCGATGTTGTGCAGCGGGTTGAGCGACGTCATCGGTTCTTGGAAGATCATCGCGACCCGGTTGCCGCGGATCGTGCGCAGCACATCATTGGGCGCGCCGACCATGTTCCGGCCGTCGAAATCGATCGTGCCGCCCGGGTGACGGGCCACGGGATAGGGCAGCAACTGCAGGATCGACAGAGCCGTCACCGATTTGCCGGAACCGGACTCGCCGACGAGGGCCAGGGTCTCGCCCTTGTCGATATTGAAGCTCACGCCCTTGACGGCACTGACGGTGCCGCCGGGCGTGCTGAAGTCGACCCGCAGGTCACGTACCGACAGCAAACTCACTGGCCGACCTCAGCCGTTACCTGCTTGCGAGGATCGAATGCGTCGCGCACGGCCTCCCCAATGAAGATCATCAAACTGAGCATGATGGCGATGACGAAGAACGATGTGATGCCCAGCCAGGGCGCCTGCAGATTATCCTTACCCTGTTTGAGCATCTCGCCCAAGGACGGTGAGCCCGGCGGCAGGCCGAAGCCGAGAAAATCAAGGCCGGTCAGGGCGGTCAGGCTGCCGGCGGTGACGAATGGTAGTAGTGTGATCGTCGCGACCATGGCGTTCGGCAGGACGTGGCGGAACATGATGACGCCATTGCCAACGCCAAGCGCCCGCGCGGCGCGCACATAGTCGAAGTTGCGGGCGCGCAGGAATTCGGCGCGCACGACACCGACCAGCGCCATCCAGCTGAACAGCAGCAGCAGGATCAGCAGCGACCAGAAACCAGGGACGATGACGCTCGACATGATGATGAGCAGGAACAGCGTCGGCATGGAGCTCCAAATCTCGATGAACCGCTGGAACGCGAGGTCGAGAATGCCGCCGTAGTAGCCCTGCACCGCGCCGGCGGCGACGCCGACGATGCTGGCGAACACAGTCAGCGTCAGACCGAACAAGACCGATATGCGGAAACCGTAGATCAGCCGCGCCGTCACGTCGCGGGCCTGGTCGTCGGTGCCGAGCCAGTTCTGCAGCGTCGGCGGGGACGGCGCCGGTTGCGGCAGGTCGGCGACCGGTGTGTCGAAACTGTAGGGAATCAACGGGAAGATCAGCCAGCCGTTCTCTTCAATCAGTTCGGTGACAAACGGATCGGTGTAGTCGGCCTCGGTCTCGAAATCGCCGCCGAACGTCGTCTCCGGATATGGCGTGAAGATCGGCAGGTAGAACGCGCCGTCAAAACGGATCAACAACGGCTTGTCGTTGGCGATGAACTCCGCGAAGAGGGTCACCAAGAACATCGCGAGGAAGATCCACAAGGACCAGTGGCCGCGCCGGTTGGCCCTGAAATTGTAAAGTCTCCGGGCCGAAATCGGCGAGATCTTCCAGCGCAGGAAACGCGGTTCCCGTGCCTCCTCCACCGTCGGACGGTCGGTGATCGCGACCATCTAGACCTCCCGCCCCTCGAAATCGATGCGCGGGTCGACGAGCACGTAGGTCAGGTCGGTGATCAGCTGCAGCGCCAAGCCGATCAGCGAGAAGAAGTACAGCGTGCCGAACATCACCGGGAAGTCGCGGTTGAGGGCCGCCTCGAAGCCGAGCAAGCCGAGTCCGTCGAGGGAGAAGATGATCTCGATGAACAGCGATCCGCTGAACAGGATGCCGATGAAGGCGCCGGGGAAACCGGCGATGACGATCAGCATCGCGTTGCGAAACACGTGGCCGTAGAGGACTCGTTTTTCGGCGAGGCCCTTCGCGCGCGCCGTAATGACGTACTGCTGATTGATCTGATCCAGGAAGGAGTTCTTGGTCAGCATGGTCAGGCCGGCGTAGCCGCCGATCACCAGCGCCCCGACCGGCAAAGTGATGTGCCACAGATAGTCGCCGACTTTGCCGAGGAGGCTAAGCTCGTCCCAGTTCTCCGACGTCAATCCGCGCAACGGGAACAGATCGAAGTAAGACCCGCCGGCGAACAGCACGATCAGAAGGATCGCAAACAGAAACGCTGGAATGGCGTTGCCGATGATGACGAATGCGCTGCTCCAAATGTCGAAGCGGCTGCCGTCACGAGTCGCCTTGGCGACGCCCAACGGGATGGCGATGAGGTAGGTGAACAGCGTGGTCCAGAGGCCGATGGTGATCGACACGGGCATCTTGTCGAGCACCAGATCGACGACGGCGCGGTCCTGGAAAAAGCTATCGCCGAAGTCGAACGTGGCGTAGTTGCCCATCATCAGGAAGAAGCGCTCGTGCAACGGCTTGTCGAAGCCGACCATCTGCTCGATCTCGGCAATGATCTCCGGATCGAGGCCGCGCGCGCCACGGTACTTGCTTTCGAAGCCCGAGGCCGCTTGTTGCGTGTCGACGCCTGGTTCCTGGATCTCCCCGGACGTCGCCGAGAAGCGTTCGGTGGCTTCGACGGCCGTGCCCTGGATGCGGGCAATAATCAGCTCGACCGGCCCGCCGGGCGCCAATTGGACGATGACGAAGTTGATCAGCATGATCCCGAACAGAGTCGGGATGATCAACAGCAGCCGGCGAATGATGTAGGCGAGCATTGGGTTTGGTGTGTCTTACAGCGCGCGGCGCCGTTCGACCAGTTCTGCTTCCTTGTCGATGTCGATCCACCAGGTGTCGAGTTGTGTCCCGCGCAGTGGTGTCACCTCGGGCCGCCCGAACTTGTCCCAATAGGCGATCCGATCCTCACCGACGTGGAAATGCGGCACGAGATAGTGTCCCCATAGAAGGACTCGGTCGAGGGCACGTGTCCGCTGGACCAAGCTCTCGCGATCCGGCGCCGTAATCACCAATTCGATCAGCTCGTCGATAACCGGGTCGGCAATGCCAATGATGTTGCGGCTGCCGGAGCGCGTGGCCGCCTCGCTGCCCCAAAACTCGCGCTGCTCATTGCCCGGCGACAAGGATTGGCCCCAGATGCCGGTGACCAAGTCGAAGTCGAACTCATCGAGCCGATTGCGATATTGGGATGCGTCAACGACACGCACCGTCGCGGTGATGCCGAGGCGTTCGAGGTTGCGGGCATAGGGAAGGGCCGACCGCTCCTGCGCCGGACTGCTGAGTAGAATCTCGAACTCAAAAGGTTCGCCGGTTTCGTTGTGGAAGAGCTTGCCTTCACGCACGACCCAGCCGGCTTCCTCGAGCAAACCTTTCGCCTTGCGCAGATTGCCGCGGATGCCGCGGGCCCCGGACCCGTCGGTCTGGGGCGGCTCGAACACCTCGGTGAACACCTCTTCCGGCACGCGGCCCCGATACGTTTCCAGAATCTCGCGTTCGCCGGGGTCGGCGTCGGCGAGCAGCCCGGAACTGCCAAGCTCGGAATTGTCGAAATAGCTGTCGGTTCGCTTGAGTAGCCCGTACGAGATATTCTGATTGAGCCATTCGAAGTCGTAAGCCAGGCCGAGCGCCTCGCGGACCCGGCGATCCCCGAACAGCGGGCGCCGCAGATTCATGACGTAACCTTGCATGCCCTGCGCACGCTGGTGCGGAATCTCGTCGCGGACAATGACCTCAGCCCTGACGGCCGGCGTATCGAAGGCCGTGGCCCATTGGCTCGATGAGTTTTCGACCCAGAGGTCTAGGTCGCCGGCCTTGAACGCCTCCCGAGAGACGGTGCGGTCACGGAAGTACTCGTAGCGGATGACGTCGAGGTTGTCGTGACCGACGCGGGTCGGATGATTGCGGCCCCAGTAATCGGCGACGCGCTCGTACACGATAAAGCGGCCGGGCTCGAAATCAGCGATGCGATAGGGTCCGCTGCCCAGCGGCGGCTCGAGGGTGGTCGATTCAAAGTCGCGCTCTTCCCAGTAGTGTTTCGGGAGGACGATCAGTTGGCCGACAATCAGCGGCAGCTCCGGATTCTGCGCCGCGCCGAAATCGAACTTCACCTTGTTCGCCCCGGTTTTCTCAACCGACACGACGTCCGCATAGTAGAAGCGATAGAACGGCGCGCCGGATTCCAGCAGCACATTGAAGCTGAAGATGACATCTTCCGGGGTGATCGGCCTGCCATCATGCCATCGGGCATCGTCCCGTAGCGTGAACTCCACCCATGCGCGGTCGTCCGACACCTCCATTGCTTGGCAAAGCAGACAATAATGGGTGAAGGGCTCGTCGGCCGATGCCACCGTCAACGAATCGTAGATCAAGCTGACCGCCGCGGCCGGATTGCCGCGGATGATGAACGGGTTGAAACTATCGTAGGTCCCAACAGCTTCGGTCGTGCGGGTGCCGCCCTTGGGGGCATTCGGGTTCACGTAGTCGAAGTGCGTGAAATCCGCCGGGTATTTCGCGCCGCCATGCATGGCAATGGCGTGGGACGGGCCATTGGTGCCGGCGGCAAGGGCGACACTGGAAAGCCCCACGCCGAATGCAACTACTGCGACTGCCAGCGGCGAACTCTTCTTGGCTATGAACACGGTTCTCTCCTGCCTCAGTTGCTGAGGCCCGCCATGCGCTGTTTCAGATCGGCTTCTTTTTGCGGGTCGATCCACCAGGCGCCGATGACCACGCCGGTGGTCGGAATCGTCTCCGGGATACCGTACCGATCCCAGTAGGCGACCCAATTCACATTCAAACGAAAGTGCGGAATCAGATAGTAGCCCCACTGCAAGGCACGATCGAGGGCGCGGGTGCGCTGGACGAGGCTGTCGCGGTCAGGCGCCGCAATAACTAGCTCTATCAACTCGTCGATGACCGGATCCGCGATGCCGATCCAATTGCGGGATCCGGGTTCGCTGGCCGCCTCGCTGCCCCAAAAGCCGCGCTGCTCGTTGCCTGGCGATTCGGCTTGGCCCCAGATTGCGCTGATCATGTCGTAGTCGAATGCTTCGACACGGCTCTGATACTGGGCGGCGTCAACGATGCGAATGGTCGTGGTGATGCCGAGGCGTTCAAGGTTGCGCCTGAACGGCAATGCGATTCGCTCGTCGGAGGGGCTGTCGAACAACAGCTCGAACTCGAAGGGCTCGCCCGTCTCCTTGTTCTGAAGCGTGCCGTCAATGATCTCCCAACCAGCCTCCCGCAGCAGACCGGTGGCCATCCGCAGGTTTTGACGAACGCCGCGGGCGCCGGAGCCGTCGGTACGCGGCGGCTGGTACACCTCCGAATAAAGTTCGTCGGGCAGGCGGCCGCGATAGCGCTCGAGGATTTCGCGCTCCTCCGCGCCGGCCTCGGCCAACAAACCGCTGGAGGTGAGTTCCGAATTGTCGAAGTAGCTGTCCGTCCGGGTATAGAGGCCGTAGAACAGATTCTCGTTGGTCCACTCGAAATCGAATGCCTGGGTCAAGGCGAGGCGCACGCGCCGATCCTGGAACAACGGGCGGCGGACATTGAAGATATAGCCCTGGATGGGCCACGTCCGCTGGTTGACGAACTCGCCCTTGATCAGCATGCCGTCCCGCACCGCCGGCGTGTCGAACCCCGTCGCCCACTCCTTCGAGGTGTTTTCAATCCAGATATCGAGGTCGCCAGCCTTGAACGCCTCGCGGGAGACGGTCCGGTCGCGGAAATACTCGACCCGCAGTTCGTCGATGTTGTTGAAGCCGACCTGTGTCGGATGATCGGCCGCCCAATAATCGCGGATCCGCTCCAGAACGATGTTGCGGCCGGGGTCGACGCTTTTGATGCGGTAGGCGCCGCTGCCAAGTGGCGGTTCCAGTGTCGTCTTGGTGAAATCTCGGGTTTCCCAGTAGTGCTTCGGCAGGATGCTGATGCTGCCGACGATCAGTGGTAGCTCCCGGTTCTCGCCGTTGCGGAAGTTGAACCTGACCTTCCGCGGGCCGGTCTGCACGACCTCCACGACATCGGCGTAGTAGGCACGGTAGAATGGACGGCCATCCTTGAGCAGCGTGTTGAACGTGAAGATAACGTCGTCGACCGTCACAGGCTTGCCGTCGTGCCAGACCGCGTCGGCGCGCAACGTATACTCGACCCACGATCGGTCGTCGGGGATCTCCAGCGTTTCGCACAGCAGGCAATACTCGGTGAACGGTTCGTCCGCCGACTGCACGGTCAGGGAATCGTAGATGCTGGTGACGCCCGCCGGCGTGCCGCGGAGGATGAACGGGTTCAGACTGTCAAACGTGCCGGTGGCCGCCGAGACCTGGGTGCCGCCCTTCGGGGCGTCGGGGTTCACATAGTCGAAATGGCGGAAATCGGCGGCGTATTTCGGCGCGCCGTGCATCGCAATGCCGTGGGCGGGGCCGTTCGTTCCTTGGGCCGCGCTGGGCAGGCTGTAAACGAAGGTGAGAAGGGCGACGCCGGTGGCGGCAGTCGCGAGGGTCCGCATGTTCATTGCGCGCTCCGTTGGTTGGGCGCCGACCGACCCCATTTGGGGCCCATGCCTTGTTTATCAATATTTATGAAGGAAAGATTAAGGAGATTTAACCTCACAAGCCTGTGCAATAGCGTTTGAGTCAGCCCGGCGCGCCCATTGTCGCCAGGGCCTCGGCATGGATGCGCGGGTCGCCGGCACCGATCACACGACCGTCGGACTGCATGGTCAGCGCCTTCCCGTCCCAGTCCGTCATGATGCCGCCGGCGCCCTCGATCACCGGCTGGTGGGCCAGATAGTCGTAGGGTTTGAGGCCAGCTTCGATCACCAGATCGCCGAAACCGCTGGCGACGAGACCATAGGCGTAGCAGTCGGTCCCGAAGCGCCGCTCTCGCACCGCCTGCTCCATGCGGCCGAAGGCATCACGGTCGGCGCCCGTAAACAGATCGGGAGATGTCGAATAGAGGATTGTGTCCGCCAACTTGCGACAGGGCCGGGTGGCAGCCTGTTGGCCGTTGAAGGTTGTCGGTCGGCCAGCCGCGCCGCGCCAGCGTTCGCGCATCGCCGGACATTCGATGATACCGAGGATCGACTGACCGTTTTGGCAGAGCGCGATCAGCGTGCCGAACACAGGCAGGCCGGCGATGAAAGCGCGAGTGCCGTCGACGGGATCGAGCACCCACACGAACTCGGCGTCGGCCCGGTCGGCACCGTACTCCTCGCCGAGGATACCGTGGTCGGGGCACTCGGCCTCGAGGATTTGCCGCATGGCGGCCTCGGCTTCGCGGTCGGCCCGCGTGACCGGGCTGTCGTCGCCCTTGCGCTCGACGTCTA
>CAJICA010000021.1_pt1 | contig 12202 bp, 15 predicted proteins | sample 9199501 | NCBI WGS metagenome assembly CAJICA01 (sample SAMEA7708319, study PRJEB35096) | sediment metagenome | biome: marine neritic benthic zone biome [ENVO:01000025]; feature: sediment [ENVO:00002007]; material: shallow marine sediment [ENVO:03000034] sea grass bed [ENVO_01000059] ... | reverse complement strand
GGCTCCGCGGCAACAGCATGGCCGACGACGAGCTTTCCAAGCACCCGTTCGGCTACATGTACCGCAACGAGGTGCGTCGTTTCCGCCGACGGCTGGACCGGCCAAACGCCCCGATCGAGTTCCCGCTGCTGGAGAGACTGCGAGATCAAGGCGCGACCGACTACCTGGCTCTAACGACCCAGTTCGGAGATGACGACGCCAAGGGACCCCTTTCCGGCTTTGCGTCATCTTGGACCACGGATTTCGCGGGCGGTTTCTCGCAGGATCATCTCGATACGATTGAAGGTCTGTTGCCTGTCTTGGCCTTGGGCATTAAGAGTGCCGCAACCTATCGCGCCGCCGAGAGCGTGCTGGAAACCTACCTTGGCGCCGACGCCGGGCATCGGGTCTTGAGCGGCGCGATTGAGCGCGGCTCCGCAGAGACGATCCGCGCCGTTCTGCTGTACGCCGACCTGCAGGGGTTCACGAAGATTGCCGACACAACTCCCGGCGACGAACTAATCGTAATGCTGAACCAGTATTTCGGGTGCATTGTTGATTCAGTACATGAGCACGATGGCCAGGTGCTCAAATTCGTCGGCGACGGCCTTCTCGCCATTTTCCGGCTGACAGACGACGATCGCGTCTGCGCCAGTGCCATCGCCGCAGTCGATGCCGCCTTTGCCCGGATCGAAGGGATCAACACCGAGCGGCATGCCCGTGGGCAGCCGACAACTCGGGTCCATGTCGCCTTGCACCTTGGCGACGTCCTGTACGGCAATATCGGGGGTCACGACCGGCTCGACTTTACCGTGGTCGGCCCGGCAGTGAACGAGGTTAGCCGCATCGAAGATATGTGCCGGTCGCTGGAGCAAGATGTCGTGATGTCGTCGGCCTTTGCCGAGGCCGCCAACCGGTGCACGGGCCGTATTCTGTCCCTCGGCCGGTACGCCCTACGGGGTGTTGGGAGGCCACAGGAGCTGTTCACCCTGACGGCCAGCAGCGATCCGAAGTTGACGGAGCTCGCCGGCTAGCCGTGAGCCTCACATTTCGGCACCGGGGCTTCGGTTTTGCCGACGGGCGGTCTATATAGGAGGCTTGGTAAGACACGTTCCAAACCAACCCCGGGAGACCGCAATGGCGGTAAGAGTTGCAATCAGTGGTTTTGGTCGCATCGGTCGGCTCGTGCTGCGGGCGCTGTTCGAAAACCACCCGCAAGATATTGAAATTGCGGCTGTTAATGACCTCGCGCCGGCGGACACCAACGCATATTTGTTGAAGTATGACAGCGTCCATGGGCGCTACCCGGGAGAAATAGAAGCGACTGCGGAAACGATCAGCGTCGATGGCAAGAAGATCCAATCGTTGGCGATACCGGATCCGACGAAGCTCCCATGGGGCGATCTTGGGATCGACATCGTGCTGGAATGCTCCGGTCGGTTTACGAAACGCGCCGATGCTGAGCAGCACCTGGCCGCTGGCGCCGGCAAAGTCCTGATCTCGGCACCGGCAACCGACGAAGACATCACCGTTGTGTACGGCGTCAATCACGACCGGCTGACCGCTGACCACAAGATCGTTTCCAACGCATCCTGCACGACCAACTGCTTGGCACCCGTCGCCTATGCCCTGAACAATGCGGTCGGGATCGATAGCGGCTTCATGACCACGATCCACAGCTACACTGGCGACCAGCGGATTGTCGACACCATGCACAAGGATCTGCATCGTGCCCGGGCCGCCGCGCTGTCCATGATTCCGACGTCGACTGGCGCCGCGAGAGCGGTCGGCAAGGTTCTTCCGGACCTAGATGGCAAGCTCGACGGTGTCGCCATGCGCGTGCCGACACCCAATGTCTCAGTAGTCGACCTCACCTTCGACGCGGGACGGGATACGACCCCGGACGAGATCAATGGGGCGATCAAAGCCGCAGCAGACGGTCAGCTGAAGGGCGTACTCGCCTACTATGATGAACCCCTGGTCTCGACCGATTTCAATCACGATCCGAACTCGTCGATCTTTGCCGTGAACGAGACCAAGGTTACGGGCGGGCGCCTCGTCCGCGTCCTGAGTTGGTACGATAACGAATGGGGCTTCTCATGCCGGATGGGCGACACGGCCCTGGCAATGGCGGCCGCCCGTTAAAGGAGCGGCTACGGCGGTAGGTGTAGAGGGCGGGACCGGCAAGCAGATGAGCACGACAAGCCGGCATAGGCAGGTAACTGGCGCGGCTCTAGCCACAGCCGTCGCCGCCGGGCTCGTCCTGTTCACCACCCAAAGCCGCGCGTCCGACAATTTCAACGATATTGCCGTCATCGTCGGCGCGGTCAACGACGCCCTCGAATATGCCCGGACCGGCGCCGTCCTGCCGTGGAAGAACCCGGAAACCGGTAGCCGCGGCACGATCGTCATCGAAAGAACGTTCTACCAGCCGGATGAGACACCCTGCCGTAACTACGTGCGCCAAACCGATGGCCCGACGCCATCACTCACACGGGGTACCGGTTGTCGCGAACAACCTGGCCGTTGGAAACTGACGGAATCAGATCCACTGAGCGTCGAGCCCAGCAAGAAGCTGACAACAGCGGCCGGATCTACGGACGAAAAAGCCGAGGTCATTGAAGTATCGAGTGCCGCCGACCCGGCCGAAACGTCATCGTCGACCGCCCCGGTGCCCCTGCCGATTTCGAAGCCGGAGCTACTCTCGGGCAGCATGCCATCACGCTCTTACTAGCGCGTGAGTTCGGTCGTCACCCAGCGTTTCAACCCATCCGCCGGCGACCATTTCGACGGCTATGAGGTTCTGAAAGCCATATCGAAAACGGCCGAGAGCCGAGTTTTCGCTGCCCATGACCCCGACACGAGCGAAGACGTCATCATCAAGGTGGGCCTGACCGACGAACGCCAGATGGCGCTCAAGCGTGAGGCCCAAATCCTGGCCTCCATCAATCTCCCCAATGGGCCAAGTCTCATCCGCACGGGAGCGCCCGACGGCCGTGCCTACATCGCCTTGTCCATCGTACCCGGCAGGTCCCTGCAGAACCGGCTACAGAGCGGGCCGCCCCCAACAGAACCGGAAACACGCGAGCTTCTGACACAGCTCACAGACGCACTGGAGACAATCCACAGCAGAGGCTACACGCACCGTGACATCAAGCCGTCGAATGTCATCGTGCGGCCCGATGGCGTTCCTGTCATCATTGATTTCGGCGCCGCGGCGTCCGCCGGGGATACGGACAGTTCCGCGTACGCCGACTTGACCCCCGGCTACGCCGCGCCGGAACAGTATGAGCGAAACGGTCAGGAAGGCCCGTGGACCGATATCTACGCCCTGGGCGCCATCGGCTACCACATGCTGACCGGTCGGGTGCCGCCGGACGCCCGACAGAGGTACCAGGGTGCCGCGTTACCGTCGGTGAGAACCGTCGGTCGAGACGGGCAGTACAGCGGTCTGTTGGCCGCGATCGATGGCGCGTTGCAACTCGACGACACCGCGCGGCCCGCATCTGCACAAGTCTTTCGTGATTTGCTCGCGGTCCCACCGGCTGGCGAGGCCGGCGACACGACGGCGCACGGTAGCGAAGGCGACATTCCGACCCAGCGGATCGAACGGCTCACTGACCTACGCCCGGCGCCGATGGTGCCGGCAGCGACCATCCAGCCGCCACCAGCAACGCGCGGCGTTCCACGCGGCCTTCGCCGAACGGGTCGCTTTCTTGCGGTCTGTATAATCGCGGCCGGTTTGTTTCTGACTTGGGCTCCGCGACGTCCGGATATCCAGGATCTCTGGGTCGTCGACCCGGCGGGGCAAGGCGATACGACGACAATCGGCGAAGCCGTGCAGCGTGCGCCCGACGAGGCGACAATCAGCGTCATGCCCGGCGTCTACAACGAAACACTGATCCTCGATCGGCCGCTGTTCATCGTTGGTACCGATCCAGCAAACCGCGCCAAAGTATTGCCGTCGTTAGGACCATGTGTCCTGGCTTCGGCAAGCCACGGTCTGGTCGCCGGGCTTGAGTTCGGGCCGGCTGACAGTGACGGCACCTGCATTGTCCTCGCCAACAGCGGCGTTGCGATCGAAAGCAATGTGATCTCCGGCAGGACGGGTCCGGCCATCTCGGTCAGCGGCGAAGCGCACCCGCTGATACGGAACAACAAGATCGCAGAGATTGATGGTTCCGGCATCCTCGTGCAGGCAGGGGCCGGCGGGTGGATACTGGAAAACGAAATCACGCAGACGAAACTACCCGCGATAATCGTCAGCGACGGCGCCCGCCCAGTGATCAATCGGAACGTCATTAGCGAAACGCAGCAAGCGGGTGTTCTGTTTGAGCGCGGCAGTGCCGGTCTCCTTCTCGACAATGACATTCTGGCGAGCCAGGCGTCAGGGATAGAACTGAGGGACGCGGCGCGACCGACCATCAGAAACAACCGCATCCAGGCCGGTCGACAGGCTGGCATCTACGCGTATGACGGGGCCTTCGGCCAGATTGTCGGTAACGCAATAACCGACAACTCATTCTCAGGCATCGTGCTCGATGGTGCTTCGCCTGTCGTCCGCGGCAACGAGATACAAGACAATGCGGAACACGGCGTCCTAGTCGTGAACAGCAGCAAGGGCGAGGTGCGCGATAACGCGATCACCGGCAATGGCGGGCACGGTGTCGCCGTGAGCCTTGGCGCCGAACCCGAGGTCGAAGCGAACACCCTATCCAACAATGAGGACCCACAGACCCAGTATGGAATCATGTCGGAGACTGATCCGTGAGAACGTACGTCATCGGCCGGGACAGAAGCGCCGACATCGTCATACCGAACGGCGAGGTCGGCAGCCGCCATGCCGAACTGATCGTTACCAACCAAGGAGAGTACCATCTCACCGACTGCGCCACCGGCCGCGGCACGTGGGCGCAGACGAGCGACCCAGGAGCAGAATGGAAGCGATTGCGCCAGGACTTCGTCCGCCACGATCAACCGCTTCGGTTGGGGCGTTACGACTGCACGGTCGAATCGCTCCTAAAGTCGACCGTCAGTCGATCCGGGGACAATCAACGCGCCGGAGGTGAAATGGGTAAATCCGGACCGGCGAAGGTCATGCCGACTGGTACTGTCGAGCGCGACCCGATGACCGGCGAGATCCTGCGCAAAAGAACTTAGAATGACAGAATTGACCTCGGCTACAGATGGCGTCGACGCACGCGTACGTGTGACACGGGTCTACGCGCAGCCGGTGGTTCTCGTTGGCGCTTTGGCAATCGCCGTGCTTCTCATTGCCGCCATCCACAACCTTGCACCTGACGCCGTATCCGTTGTTCTCATCGACAAGAACCGCGCCACCTACCCCTTCACCGTGCAGAACACGATGTGGCTGGTGCTTGGTTTAGGCCTCGGCGAACTCCTACTCCGTTACCTCGACGCCAGAGCGGAACAACAGCAACTTGATGCCGGTTACCTGCCGGAAGACGACCGGACATTACTGCAGCTACCAGACCTCCGTGACATCGCGGCGCGGGTCGGTGCCGCGACACGATCCAACGCGGCCGACCGATACCTGCCGCGGCTCGTCCAACGCGTCATCTTTCAGTTTCAGTCCAGCCGATCGGTCGATCAGGCGCATACGCTCTTGAACTCGAGCTTGGAACTCTTTCTGCATGAAATCGACCTGCGCTACAGCATGATCCGCTACGTGGTATGGGTAATTCCAACCCTGGGCTTCATCGGCACGGTGGTCGGCATCTCACTGGCGCTGGCTTTCGCCGGCTCGGTCGATGTTCAGGACCCGACCTTGCTCGCCGAGCTTACGAAGCGGCTTGCCGTTGCCTTCAATACGACTCTGCTGGCGCTCGTCATGTCCGCTTTACTCGTGCTCATCCAACACATCGTTCAGGCGCAGGAAGAGCGTGCGCTGAATCGGGCCGGCCAGTACTGCCTTGATAATCTAATCAACCGGCTTTACGAGCACTAGGGGCATCGGATGATCCGACGCGCATCCCGCTCCCTAGACGTCCTCAGCATTTCGGCGCTGGATCTGTTTGCGTCCGCCCTGGGTGTGTTCATTCTGGTGGCCATCCTCCTGTTTCCGTTCTACCTGAAACAGCCTTCGGTGCTGGACGCGCTCGCCGGCGCCCGCGCGGAACGGAGTGCCGCCGCCCTTGCGAACATGGAGAGCAAGGACGGTTCCGCGACGGCGGCAGATAGCCGCGCCGCCGCCGAGGAAGCCTTGGCCGCCGCGCAGACGGCGCTGGCAAGCGCCGAAGCAGACCGCGAGGCGGCCCAGGCGGCTGCCGCGGCGGCCGCGGAACAACGCCAGCAGGCCGAGCAGCGCAAGTCCGCCGCCCTCACGCAACGCGCCAACCTGTTCGTCACCGACCTCGATCTCGTCTTCGTCATGGATACCACAGGCAGCATGGATGACGAGTTAGCGGACGTGCAGGCCAACCTGTTGGGCATCGTGCGCGTCCTCAGCCGCCTGGCACCGTCACTTCACGTCGGCTTTGTGGCCTACCGAGACCCGGGCTTCGCATACGTGACCCGTGTGTTCCCGCTCACCGATATGGCCGGCGACAATCTGCGTCAGGCACAGGCTTTCGTCGACACATTGGATGCAAACGGTGGTGGCGACCACCCGGAATCGGTTGATGTCGCGCTCGAAGACGCGTCGGACCTGAATTGGCGTCCGAACGCTCAAGGCCGGATCGTCGTGGTCGGCGACGCACCCGCGCGGCGCCCCGAATGGGAATCCACCTTTGCACAGGCAAGTCGTTTTCAGAACTCCGCCGAAATCGGCCTACCACGCCACGTCTCCGCCGTCTTCTCCGGGAACCGGCCGGAAGATCGCGCCTTCTTCGAAAGCTTGGCGCGTTCCGGCGGCGGCGACTTTGTCGAGCACCGCGGACAAATGATGGAAAGCGTTCTGCTATCCGTCCTGACGAAGAGTGCGCCTCAATGAGGAAACGGCGCAGCCGCCGTCAAGACGGTCCAGAAAGGGTCGTATGGGAACTCGCTGGGCAGGACAGCAACAGCGGGTCCATATCGATCCACGTGAGCGAACATCGCCTAATGGAAACCCACAACGGGCTAACCGTCGGCCGGCACGCTCAGCTCTGCGAATTCGTGATTGCCGAACCAGCCATATCCAGGCGGCACTTTCGCATCGTGCGCACCGCAAAGGGAACGATGATCGAGGATTTGAACTCCCTGAACGGCACATATGTCGACGGCTGGCGCCTCGAGCCCTTCCAGGTCGTACCGCTGCGCGACCGGATGACCATCGTCGCGGGTGACGTTCGGCTCTCGGTCACGCGGCAGGTTCAAGCATGAAACGCCGTAGCCGCAGCCTCTCCATTTTCAACATGTCCGCCCTCGACGTGTTGGCGACCGCGACAGGCACCTTCGTCCTGCTCGTCGTCATGCTCATGCCGTACTACCGCCAGACATTTGATGCCAATGCGGAAATCGAAGACGTACGCGTCGAGACCGAGCAACTCCGGACCGAAACCGAAACGATTCTTGAAGCGAAGGCCGCCCTGGATGAGAGCATCGCCGCACAACAGGCCGCAGCGGCAGCACTTCAGGCCCGCGCCAATCAAGTCAGCGCGGAAGCGGCCGCCTTGCGCGCGGCTGCCGCAGAAGACCTTGGTCAGCTACCGGACACCACGCAAGACGTCATAGACCTGCAGGCCATCGTCGACCGGCGGTCCGTGCGTGAGCTCGACATCGTCTTTGTTGTCGACACGACGGCAAGCATGGGCCCGGTCCTCCGCGATATGGGCTTGTCATTGGCCGGCATTGTCCGCGTCCTGGAGCGTCTCGTACCGTCCCTGCGTGTCGGCATCGTTGCGTATCGCGACCACGATGTTCCCGGCTGGGTCACGCGCCAGCTCCCGCTGACCCCAACCGCGACCAACCTGAATTCGGTACTGAGTTTCACCAGAAGCCTTCGGCCCCGACGTGGCAGCACCGTACCGGAGGCGGTCTATGAGGGATTGACCGAGGCCACGCGCATGCGCTTCCGCCCGACTGCGAAGCAGACAATCGTCCTTGTCGGCGATGCCCGCTCTCACACGCGCCGCGTCCAGGCTTCGCTGCGCGTCGTCAGCAATTTCGCCGCATCCAACTCCAAACGCAGTGTCTCCGCCCTCTTCATACCGACCAGGAGCTATCTCGTGTATGGCGATACCGACCGCGAGTTCTTTCAGGCCATCGGACGCAGCGGACGGGGCGAATTCACGGACCACGCCGGACGCATGACCGAGAGCGTGCTCTTATCCGTGCTCAGTGGCTAGCCAGCATCCCCCGCTCGCGGAACTGCTGCGAGCCACCAATGGGGTTGTCTGCGCCGTCGGTGCCGGCGGCAAGAAGAGCCTCCTCTACCACCTGGCTCGCACGCTGCCAGGTAAGATTGGTTTCACCGCCACGGTTCAAATGGCGCGCTTCCCGCCCGACATCGGAGCGCAAATCGTCGCACCGCTGGAGGGCCTTAGGCAACAAGTCGAACGCGCGGCTAAGGACGATCGAGTAGTTGCGTTCGCCCAGGCTTCCAATAAGCCCGATCGTCTGAGCGGATTGCCGCCGGACATGATCGACGACCTTCGGCGCACGTGCGGCTTCGACATCATGCTCGTCAAGGCAGACGGCGCCCGCATGCGCCTGATGAAAGCGCCCCGCGTGGGCGAGCCCGTGCTGCCCGCAACCACGAAGACAATCGTCCCGATTGTCTCGGCCCGGATCATCGGACGGCAGCTCACCGAGGAGGTGGCCCACCGGCTCGACCACATCACGGCGATCACCGGCCTCCGCCGCGGCGACACAATCGGCCCAGGGCACCTCAGCCGACTTCTGGCTAGTCCGGCCGGCGCACTGCAAAGCACGGGCAACGCGATCGTCAGCCCGGTCATCAACATGGCGGACACACGAGACATTGCCGACGCCGCCAGGCTGGCCGCGGCCGCGGCGTTACGGGCGACCGACCGGTTCGATCGGGTCGTGCTTACCTCGCTGCGGGACAGCCAGGTGGTTGTCGATGTCGTCGAGTAACGGTGCGCTCGGCCCGGCGGAGCCCCACAGACGGGGCATCGCCATCACTTGAATCGGCATGCCCCTCCCCCAATCTGAATCTTAAGGAAAGTCAGAAACGGCGGGAGAGCATGGCCGAGACAACATGGCACGGCAAATATCATCGTTGCGGCCCATCGCATGGCAACTGGGGGCCGCTGAACATCGCCGCAATGATTGTCGGCTTCATTATCTATTGGCCGCTCGGCCTGGCCGTTCTCGCCTACAACATTTTTGCCCAGCCGGGTGACTTCGGTCGTTGGATCGACCAAGCTAAGGCCATATTCCAGGACCACCGCACCCAGCACCACCGCGAACGTTCGCATGCTTACACCGGCAATCGGGCCTTCGATGCGTACCGGACCAGGATGATGCGCACTCTCGACGAGGAACGCGAACGCCTCGAGGAAGAAGTGCGCGCTTTCCGGCGCTTTCAGGAAGAACTTCGCCGCACGCGCGACCGCGAGGAATTCGATCGCTTCATGGCCGAACGGAAGCCCGCGCGCGAGTAACTAGCCGTCTTTGGGGAACGGGGTCTGCGGCGGCGCCACAACGAACGGCGAGAACGCAAAAAACGGATGAAATCCATGGAACGTCTGAAAAACCGGCGGACGTACTCGCGAGCGAAGTATCCCACAGTCCCACCGATAACCCGCCGACGTCCCGGCCATCGCGCTGGCATGAAAGAACCGGCATTCACAGCGCACCCCAGCCTGCTCGCTTAGCTGGCCGGCAGTCGCCTCGGTGCATTGGAACGTCTGCGCATGAGCCACGCCGCCACCGTTGCCCGCGGCCACGAGCGTCACAACAGCTGCGAGAGCGGTACGGCTTCCAAGCATCTTCAACATCCCGGAGAACTAGGCCCAGAACGCGGGCATGGCCATTCCCCATTCGTGGGCACTTTTCGGGGTAGCTGCGAAGAGACCTTGGTGCGGGCGGTGGGACTCGAACCCACACGGGCCGAAGCCCAAGGGATTTTAAGTCCCTTGCGTATACCAATTTCGCCACGCCCGCCGCGGCGGTGACGCTACTCTGCCCATTCGGGTCACGCAAGCAGGCGGATGCATCGATATGAACGACACGACACGCCTCATCGCGCTGATCGGCTTCATGGTGCTGGTCGCCCCGGCGTTTCTGTACGCCCTCCGCGACAAGCGCGCGGCTGTTCGCAATGGATTGATCTGGCTGCTAATCGCCGTGAGCCTCGCGGCCCTCTACGCGTTCTTCACGTCCACCTAGCCGGCGATGTTGCCGTCCACCGGCACGCCGCCAAGCTCAATCATCAGGGCGTGCAGCGCTTGGACCGCGGCATCCAGCCGTGCCGGCGCGGTGCCCCGCACGACAATCGATGCCCCGGGCTGGCCGTCGTGAAAATAGGGATAGCTGCCGATTTCGAGATCAGGGAACTTATCCTGCAGTCGTTGCAGACCGGCGGCGATGGTGCCTTCCGGGATGTTGGCCGACAGTGTCCGGGAGTGCACAGTTTGGCCACCTTCCAAACGATCCTTGAGATCTTCGAACATGGCCTGCATCACGGATGGGATCCCCGCCAAGACGAAGACATTCTCGACCTGAAAACCTGGCGCCGTGCTGATCGGATTCGCTATCAACCGCGCCCCTTCGGGCGTATCCGCCATCTTGAGACGGGCCGGGGTCAATTCGCGCCCCGTTCGCTCGTAGAACGCGCGGAGCAGCTTTTCCGCCTCGGGATTCCGGATCAGCGGCCGGCCGAAAGCAGCTGCCACGGCACCGGCGGTAATGTCATCGTGCGTCGGGCCGATACCACCGGTCGTGAAGACATAATCGAAGGCCGGCCGGCAGGCGTTAACGGCCGCAACGATGGCTGGCTCTTCGTCCCGAACGACCCGCGCCTCGCCCAGCACGATACCCAGCGTATTCAGCTCTGCGGCCAGAAAAGGCAGGTTCGCGTCCTTAGTGCGCCCTGAGAGAATCTCGTTGCCGATGACGATCAACGCGGCGGTCACCCGGCGCGGGTCGGGCATCACAGATCCTCGCCGGCGCGGGCGTAGCCGCGGCCTCGCATGCACCGGTCGACGACATCATCGAAGCGCTGCTCGACCCGGGACTCCCGTACGTCGTCGCGAAACGTGCCAAGGTCCGTCGACAAAGGGCTCCCGACACGGGACGCCCGGATGTCCTGCTCGATGCGGCGGTCCCGGCTCGTTACGAGACTTCCCTGGTCCCGGCATATGGCAAGATCTTGGCGGAGCTCGTCGTCGGTGGCACCTTCCTTCACCCAGTCACCGCCGCCGGCACAACCACCTAAGACCAAGCCGACCACCAAAACTGCTCGACGCATGTTCCCCCCAAAAAGAGCGTTAATCGGATAAAGGCGCAGCGATGCCGCCCGTGTCACCCAGAAAGGGCCTCACAATTGCGGCAAGCTGCGGGCATCGATAGGTTCACGCCATGAAATTCGCGACGCCACTCGTGCGCGGCAAGCTCATCCGCCGGTATAAGCGCTTTCTTAGCGACATTCTACTCGAAGACGGGCGCACAACCACCGCCCATTGCCCCAATCCTGGTTCGATGCTCGGTCTCCAGGCGCCCGACTCCGAGGTTTGGTTGGAGCAGTCGCCGAACCCGCGCCGCAAGCTGCCCTATACCTGGGAACTGCTTCGCGTCGGCGAGAGCCTGGTAGGCATCAATTCCGCCCGGGCCAACCAAATCGCCGCGGAAGGGATTGCTATGGGGCACATCTGCCAACTCCGCGGGTACGCAAATATCCGCCGCGAGGTCCCCTATGGTCACCGGTCGCGGGTGGACATGGTGCTCAGCGGACCAGGCCGCCCGGACTGCTACACCGAGGTCAAAAACGTTCATCTGCGTCGCGACACGGGCCGGTCGGGCCTCGCCGAGTTTCCCGATTGCGTCACCAAGCGCGGTGCCCGACACCTGTCGGAACTTGCCAATATGGTTCGCGACGGCGCCCGCGCCATCATGCTCTACGTGGTCCAGCGGCAGGATTGTGCCGACTTTCGGCTGGCGGCGGACATTGATCCCGGATATGCGGCGGCGTTTGCCGAAGCCCGTGCAGCAGGCGTCGAGGCGATATGCTATGCTTGCGACCTGACGACCGAGGGCATTGAAATCAGCCACGAACTGCCGATGTCTGGGCAAACGGTTTAGGAAATGAAGAGGCGAT
>CAJICA010000142.1_pt1 | contig 12391 bp, 11 predicted proteins | sample 9199501 | NCBI WGS metagenome assembly CAJICA01 (sample SAMEA7708319, study PRJEB35096) | sediment metagenome | biome: marine neritic benthic zone biome [ENVO:01000025]; feature: sediment [ENVO:00002007]; material: shallow marine sediment [ENVO:03000034] sea grass bed [ENVO_01000059] ... | reverse complement strand
TTGCCCTCCGGCTGCTCGTTCAGCCCGTCCATGACGTCGGCGATCAGTTCGCCGATCCGGCGGAATTCGGCAAGGCCGAACCCCCGGGTTGTCCCGGCAGGACTGCCGAGACGGATGCCCGACGTCACCGTCGGCTTCTCCGGATCGAATGGAATCCCGTTCTTGTTACAAGTCAGGCCGGCCCGCTCCAGCGCCACCTCGACAACATTGCCGGTAAGCCGCTTTGGCCGGAGATCGACCAGCATGAGATGCGTGTCCGTACCGCCGGAGACGATGTCTAGGCCACGCACAGAAAGCGTCTCCGCCAAGATCTGAGCATTCTCGACGACGGCGCGGGCGTAGGCTTTGAACGACGGTTGCAGTGCTTCGCCGAGGGCTACCGCCTTGCCGGCAATCGCGTGCATCAGGGGGCCGCCCTGCAAACCTGGGAAAACGGCCGAGTTGATCTTCTTGCCAAGATCCGGGTCGTTCGAGAGAACCATGCCGCCGCGGGCGCCGCGCAGGGTCTTGTGCGTTGTCGTTGTGACAACATGGGCATGGGGTAGCGGGCTCGGATGGACGCCGCCGGCGACCAGTCCGGCGAAATGGGCCATGTCGACCATCAGCAAGGCGCCGACCTCATCCGCGACGCGCCGAAACGCCGCGAAGTCGATGATTCGAGGGTAGGCCGAGCCGCCGGCGATGATCAGCTTGGGCTTGTGCTCCCGGGCCAGGTTGGCGACCTCGTCCACGTCGATCCGCGCGTCTTGCCGCCGCACGCCGTATTGGATGGCGTTGAACCACTTGCCTGAGAGGTTGGGCCGGGCGCCGTGGGTGAGGTGCCCACCCGCCGCCAGGGACATGCCCATCAGCGTGTCGCCCGGTTTCAGGAGCGCCATCAAAACCGCCTGATTGGCTTGCGCACCCGAATGCGGCTGGATGTTCGCGAACGCGCAGTCGAACAGCTTGCAGGCGCGCTCAATGCCGATGCGTTCGACATCATCGACGTGCTCGCAGCCGCCGTAGTAGCGACGCCCCGGGTATCCCTCGGCATATTTGTTGGTCAGCACCGAGCCTGTCGCCTCCAAAACGGCGCGCGAGACGATGTTCTCCGAAGCGATCAGTTCGATCTGACCTTGTTGGCGCTTCAGTTCCGCCTGCACGCCGGCGGCGACGGCCGGGTCCGCTTTGGTCAATGAGGTCGAGAAAGTGTCGGCCGCGGAGAAGTCCTCTGACGCGGCTGGTATACGTTCGTGTGTGTCCATGGTCGTGCGCTATCCAAGTTTTGCAACGCGTTGCGCGTGGCGTCCTTGTTCGAACGCCGATGTCAGAAAGGCCAGCACGCAATCGAAGGCGGTGGCGCTCCCAATGACCCGGGCCCCCAGCGCTAAGACGTTAGCGTCGTTGTGACCACGGGCGAGCTTGGCGGTCGTTACGTCATGACACAATGCGGCCCTGACCCCGGGGACACGGTTCGCGGCAATCGAGATTCCGATCCCGGTACCGCATACCGCGATACCGTAAGCGGCACGCCCGGCTTGCACCGCCTCGCCAAGCGCGCGGCCGTAGTCGGGATAGTCAACGGACCGGTCGTCGAAAGCGCCCAGGTCAAGTGGTTCATACCCTTCTTTCTCAAGAAGTGACCGCAACTCTTCCTTCAGGGCGAAGCCCGCGTGATCGCTGGCCATGGCTATGACTTGACCCACGGGACGGCACCTGCGCTGTCGAGAGTGCAGTGCGGTTGTTACCATATCTGGTCGTCGGCCGCCAACCCGGCACAACAAGTCGGCGTGGTGACCATATATGCCCCGACCAGCCGACTCAATAAAGACTCACGACCACCAAGTCTGCAGATGCGGAAACGGCCGGATCTGTCAAAAGAGGCCGCAATCCGCCATGAAGAGAGAAAGCTCAGAGGCGCCTTTAGTTGCGTTCTTCTATAAGCATCGTAGTCTGGTCAGCATAATTACTGACGGAAGATTTGTTTCTTCTTGACACTTCGTCTTGTGCGCGGTTAGAAGCTAGACTAGCAAGTTGTTGCCAAGGAAATCGCAATGGCTGAGACAGCGGCTGACAAAATACCGCAGAGTGAAATGCTCCAAATGACTGCCCAAATGGTGTCCGCTTATTTGGGTAACAATACCGTTCCAGCTTCGCAGATCCCGGAATTGATCCGCTCTGTTTTCTCTAGCCTTTCGAATTTGGACGGCGGGCCGGCGGAAGTCGTTTCTCTGACACAAAAACCGGCCGTCAACATCAAGAAGTCCATCACGCCCGAGTTCATTGTCTGCTTGGAAGACGGCAAGCGGCTGAAAATGCTGAAACGCCACCTCCGCACGACCTACAACATGACGCCGGACGAGTATCGCGCGAAATGGAACCTGCCGCCCGACTACCCGATGGTGGCGCCGAACTACGCCAAGCAGCGGTCAGCCTTTGCCAAGAAAATAGGACTGGGCCGTAAGGCCCGATCAACGACCCGGCGCGCGTCTGCCCGATAGTAGCGTCTGCCCTCCCGCCGTCCTGGGACCATCTGGGCTTCCCAACCAAGTTGCCATAGTCTCCCGCAATGGATGACGGGAAGATCAGCGGTCGCGCGTGATCACGGTTGAGGCGGTTTGCAAATCGTTCGGCGGCCTTGTCGCCGTCGACGCATGCAGTCTCGAGGTTCCTAAAGGCAGCATCACCGGGCTGATCGGCCCGAACGGCGCCGGCAAGACGACTCTTTTCAATATCGTCGCCGGATTCATGCGGCCCGACGACGGCAGGATTTTCTTTAACGGTCAGGACATCACCGGCGCGAAGCCGCATCGGCTCTTCAAGCTTGGCCTGATGCGGACATTCCAGATCCCGCACGTGTTCGATCGGATGACCGTTCTGGAAAACCTGATGGTCGTGCCGGGCGACCAACGCGGCGAAAACGTCCTGTTCTCTTGGCTTCAGTGGGGCCAGGTGCGCGATCAAGACGACAGCATCCGGCGGCGCGCCGACGACGTTTTGGGTTTCCTGCGCCTGGACCATGTCCGCGACGAACCGGCCGGCAATCTTTCCGGCGGGCAGAAAAAGTTGGTCGAACTCGGGCGGACAATGATGTCCGACTGCAAGACGGTCCTGCTGGACGAGCCGGGGGCCGGGGTGAACCGGACGTTGCTCGGCAGTTTGGTCGAGGATATCTCGCGCTTGAACCGCGAGCTCGGCTACACATTCTGCGTCATCGAACACGATATGGACGTGATCGCCCGGCTTTGCGATCCGGTCATCGTCATGACCGAAGGCAAGGTCCTCACCCAGGGCCGGTTTGACGAGGTCCGCACAGATGCGCGCGTACTCGAAGCGTATCTCGGTGGCGGCGCGCAACCCGAACCGGTCTCATGAGCCTGCTGCATGTCGCCTCGGTTTTCGGTGGGTACGGCGGCGCCGACATTCTGAACGGCACCAACATGCATGTGGAAGCCGGTCAGATCGTGGTGATCGTCGGCCCGAACGGCGCCGGCAAGTCGACTTTGATGAAGGCGATTTTCGGCCTCGTTCGCGTACGGGAGGGCAAGATCGCGCTCGATGGTGACAACATCACAAACTTGAACGCTGACCGGCTCGTCCCGCTTGGCCTCAGCTACGTGCCGCAGGAACGGAATGTGTTTCCGACGTTGACCGTTCAAGAGAACCTGGAGATGGGCGCTTATACGCGCCGGGACGACTATTCGCAGGATCTTGAAAAGGTGTTCGATATCTTCCCGCCGCTGAAGGAGCGCCGCAAACAAGTGGCCGGATCGATGTCGGGTGGACAGCGGCAGATGGTGGCCATGGGACGGGCGCTCATGGTTAACCCGCGGCTCCTGATGCTGGACGAGCCCACGGCCGGCCTATCGCCCAAGTTCATCGAGCTGATCTTCGAGCGCATCATCGCCATCAATGCCCTGGGGATCAGCATCCTGATGGTCGAGCAGAACGCCAAGAAGGCCTTGTCCTTTGCCCACCGCGGCTACGTCCTCGTGCTCGGCAGCAACCGGCATGACGATACCGGTCCCAATCTCCTGGCCAACCGGGAGGTGGCCGAGATGTTCCTCGGAGGCTAGGTACCGACGCCTGGCCGCGGGGGGATGACCCGCGTTGCGATTTAGGGCTAGCGGGCAAAAAAACGCGGTATGCCGGAGGAAAGGTTATTTCGCTTTGCCAGGCCCGGCATCACGGCCAAAATGGCCGAAATCTATACGTTGGAGGAAATCAATGAGCGTTGGAAAGACAGTCATGGCGTGCAGCGTTGCCGCGGCGGCGTTGTTGCCACTGAGTGTATCTGCGGCCGAGATCAAGATCGGCGTCATCATGGGCTTCACCGGCCCAATCGAGTCGCTGACTCCCGGTATGGCCGATTCAGCTGAATTGGCGCTGAAGGAAGCGTCGGATTCCGGTCTGCTCCTGGGGGGTGACACCATCACACCCGTGCGGGCGGATTCAACTTGTGTCGATGCCGCCGCCGCGACGGCAGGCGCCGAGCGCTTGGTGACCTCCGACAATGTCGCGGCCATCGTCGGTCCCGATTGCTCGGGCGTTACGATCGCCGTTACCAACAATGTCGGCGTGCCCAATGGCGTGCCAATCATCTCCCCGTCAGCGACGTCGCCGGCGTTGTCGACGATCGAGGACAACGACTTGTTCTTCCGCACCTCGCCGTCGGATGCTCGGCAAGGCGCCGTCCTCGCCCAAATCGTGACTGAGCGCGGGATCGACAATGTGGCGATCACATTCACCAACAACGACTATGGCAAGGGCCTCGCTGAGTCCTTTGCGGCCGCGTTCGAGCCGATGGGTGGAACCGTCGTGTTTGAAGCGCCGCACGAAGATGGCAAGGCTGATTATTCGGCGGAAGTCGGTGCGCTCGCCGCATCGGGCGCCGAGAACCTCATCGTCTTCGGCTACGTCGATCAGGGTGGGCGCGGCATTATTCAATCGTCGCTCGATACCGGCGCGTTCGACCAGTTCATCTTTGCCGACGGCATGGTGGGCGACGCGCTGACAACGATCGACGGTGATCTGACCGGCTCGTTCGGCACGCTGCCGGGCACCGACTCCCCAGGTGCCTCGACCTTCCTGGACGTCGCGACCGCCGGCGGCGTCGATGGCGAGGGCCCGTTCCGGGGCGAGTCCTATGACGCGGGCGCATTGATCGCGCTGGCGATCCAGGCGGGCGGTTCGGCCGATCGCGCGGACATTGCCGCCAACATCATGAGCGTTGCCAATGCGCCGGGCGAGGAAATCTTCCCGGGCGAGATCGCCAAGGGTCTCGAGATTCTCGCCGGTGGCGGCGCGGTCAACTACCAGGGCGCCAGTGACGTCGAGTTCAACGAGGTCGGTGAGGCCGCCGGTTCCTACAAAGAGCTGGAGATCCGCGGCAGCGATTTCGACACGGTCAGCGTCCGGTAATACCTATCGCTTCTATCGTGAAAGGCCCGGTATCGAACCACCGGGCCTTTTCTTTTTGCGGTTCCTCAACGGACCTGGCGGACGTACTCCGGCAGGATGCCGCGGGGACTGAACCTGAGGACCAGGATCAGGATCAGGCCCAGCAATAGCACGCGCATATGCGGCGCGGCGTCGAGCATGCGTTCCGCGATGATACTGCCGTCGGCGAACAATCCCGCCAAATGGCCCAAGGCCCAGGACGACACTGGTTCTGCCTCGATCCAGACAAACCAAATCATGAAGCCGCCAAGAACGGAGCCCAAGTTGTTGCCGCTCCCGCCGACGATCACCATGACCCAGATGAGAAAAGTGAAGCGTAGGGGCACATAGGACCCAGGCGTGAACTGGCCATCCAAGGTCGTGAGCATTGCACCGCCGACGCCGATGATCGCCGAGCCGAGGATGAAGACCTGACGTTGGCGGAACGTGATGTCCTTGCCCATGGCGGCGGCGGCATGTTCGCTATCGCGGATCGCCCGCATCATCCGGCCCCACGGCGAATTCAGCGCCCGCACGCAGAGCCCGAGGATGATCAGTGTGACGGCTAGGAAGAGGGCGGAGTAGCACAACTTAACGAAGATCCCGGAACTACTGATGACGAGCTGGTTCAGAACATCCTGCCGCTCCGCCGCGCTCGCGGCTGCCAACGTGCCACCGTGCAGCCGCTCGACCCAGCCGATGAACCAATCGCTGGTCTGGAGGTCGATCTCGAACGGCACGGGACGGCTAAGGCCGGACACATTCTTGACCCCGCGTGTCAGCCAATCCTCGTTCTTCAGAAGGGCGACGACGATTTCCGATATGCCGAGTGTGGCGATGGCAAAATAGTCCGCGCGCAGGCCGAGCGCGATCTTGCCGATGAGCCAGGCAACGCCCGCGGCGAGAACGCCACCGACGACCCAGGAGAAGATGATGGGCAGGCCGAGCCCGCCGAGGAAACCGGTGCGAACCGGATCGACCGACTCGATGGCGTCGACGGCGCTGCTGAAGAAGCCGCGCCCCGCCCAATAGCCGATGAGAATAACGACAATCATGAAGACCCGGCGGATCGGCCCCTCGGGCAGCTTTTTCTGAACCATGTAGCCGCCGCCGACGATCACCGCGAAGATCGCCAAGCCAATCAGCAGGTCGAGGCCGCCGGCGGTCCACGCCTCGGTAACCGGCGCGTGGGATACGAGCACTGCAGATACGCCGCCGATCGCCGCGAAACCCATGACACCCGCATTAAACAGCCCGGCATATCCCCACTGGATATTCAGGCCCAATGCCATGACGGCCGATATCAGGCACAGGTTGATGATGACCAGGGCGACGGACCATGACTGGCCAAAACCGACGGCGGCGAGCAGGATCGCCATCACGCCAAAGGCAATACCGGCGCGCGTGCTCTGGGTCATACGATTTTCCCACGCATGATGCCGGTCGGCCGGACGAGCAGCACGACGACCAGGATGACGAAGGAGATCGCGAACTTGTACTCGGTGGGTATCAGCTGCGCGAGGCCGGCTGGTTCCAGGCTCTCCGGCAGCGCATAGATGAAGAACTTACGGTAGGCGTAAGTCGCGCCGATTTCGGTGAACGCGACAATGTACCCTCCTAGGATTGCCCCGACGGGCTGGCCGATACCGCCGACGATCGCCGCCGCGAACATCGGCAGCAGAAGCTGGAAATACGTAAAGGGCTTGAAGCTTCGATCGAGCCCGTAGAGGACGCCGGCAATGGCGGCCAGGGTTGCGGCGATGATCCAGGTGACGAGCACGACCTTGTCGGGGTCGATACCGGAGAACAGCGACAGGTTCTCATTGTCGGAATAGGCGCGCATCGCCTTGCCCATGCGAGTGCGCTGCAAGAACCAGAAGAGCGCGATCGTCACGACGATGGCGACGACGATTGTAATGCCCTGGGTCGCCTTGAACGTCAGACCCTCGCTCAGCCCGGTGATCTCCTTGAAGGTCCGAGCGTGGATGATGAACTTCTCGCCGTCGGCAAAACGCTGGTCTTGGGTGCCGATAAACGCGCGAACCACCCCGTTCAGCACAAACATGACGCCGACCGACGCGACGACAAAGATGACCGGTGCACTGCGGATGCGCCGGTAATACCGATAGACGAGCCGATCGGTGCCGACCGCAAACAGGATGGTCGCGGCAATCGCAACCGGCAGCGCGAGCAGCGCCGTGGGTAGCACACCGAACGTTACGCCGAGAGCCTGCAGCCCCCAGGTCACGAAGATCGCGATCATCGTGCCGAACGCCATCAGATCGCCATGGGCGAAATTGGCGAAGCGCAAGACGCCGAAGACCAGGGTGATGCCGAGCGCGCCTAGAGCCAGCTGCGATCCCAGCGACAGCGCCGGCACCAGGACGAAATTCGACAGCAGAACAAGCGCGTTCAGCAGATCAATCATGTCTCGCCGGCCCGTCCGCCAAGGAAGGACCGCCGCACGTCGGGGTTGGCCAACAGGGCCTGGCCGGTGTCCGTGTAGCGGTTCTCGCCGGTGACCAGGACGTAGCCGCGATCGGCGATGCTCAGCGCCTGGCGGGCGTTCTGTTCGACCATCAGGATCGCGATGCCGGCCTTTCTGATCTCAATGATGCGGTCGAATAGCTCGTCCATGACGATCGGCGACACGCCGGCCGTCGGCTCGTCCAGCATCAGCACGGTCGGATTTGTCATCAGCGCGCGGCCGACGGCCACTTGCTGGCGCTGACCACCTGACAGTTCGCTCGCCGGGCGCTGCCGCTTTTCCACCAGAGCCGGAAACAGTTCGAACACCTGCTCCATCGTCGCGCTGATATCGTCGCGGCGCAGGTAGGCGCCCATTTCCAGGTTCTCCTGAACCGTCATGCTGGCGAAGACGTTCTGGGTCTGCGGGACGAAAGCCATGCCGCCCTTGACCCGGTCCTGGGTCGACAAGTTCGTGATGTCGCGGCCATCGAGCTCGACACGACCCTCGCTGAGTTGCAGCATGCCGAGCATGGCGTTCATGGCGGTCGACTTGCCGGCGCCGTTGGGACCAACGATCACCGCGATCTCGCCACGATCCACGCCGATGGAGCAACCATGCAGGATCTCGGCCCCGCCATAGCCGCCGCGCAGATTCTCGCCGTGCAAATAGCTCATGCGCTGGCGGCGCTCGGCTTGTTCTTCATGCCGCGGCCGAGATAGGCCTCGATGACCTCCTCATTATTCTTGACTTCGTCCACCGTGCCCTGGGCCAGCACGCTGCCCTCCGCCATGACGATGACCGGATCACACAGCCGGCCGATGAAATCCATGTCGTGCTCGATCATGAAGAAGGTGCAGGCCCGCTCTTTGTTAAGCCGGATGATCGCATCGCCGAGGGAATTGAGGAGCGTGCGGTTGACGCCGGCGCCGACCTCGTCGAGCAGAACGACCTTGGCATCGGTCATCATCGTGCGGCCAAGCTCGAGCAATTTCTTTTGGCCGCCCGATAGATTGCCGGCCCGCTCGTAGCCCACGTGCGAGAGGTTCAGGAACTCAACGACCTCTTCGGCGCGCTGACGGATATCTTTCTCCTCAGCCCGGGTCACGCTTGGCCGGAACAGGGCGTCCCACAGGCGCTCCCCGGATTGGCGGGGCGGCACCATCATCAGATTCTCTAGGACCGTTAGGCTGCCAAACTCATGGGCAATCTGAAACGTCCGTAACATCCCCTTCTTAAAGAGCTGATGTGGCCTGAGGCCGGTCACGTCCTCGCCGTCCAGCACGACCTGGCCTTCGGTCGGCTCGAAATGGCCGGCGATGAGATTGAACAGAGTTGTTTTGCCGGCACCGTTGGGACCTATCAATCCCGTGATCGAGCCGCGCCCGACCTCCATGTTGGCGCCTTCGACGGCCCGCAGACCGCCAAACCGTTTCGAGATGTTCTGAACCTTGATCATCCGGCCCGCATACTACCAGAATTGCTCATACCGTCATTTGTGCGCCAATGCCAAGGTAAGCGTGTCCTCCGGGCCCGCTCTGGGCCCCTTGATGCGGATCACCTATATTCTGGGTCACGCAGAAAGGTGACGTGACCATGGCCCTCGCCGAAGCCGAGAAACCCGCCGCGATCAAGCCCCGCTTCAAGTGGGAAGACCCGCTGCTGCTCGATGATCAGTTGAGCGAAGAAGAGCGGATGGTGCGTGATACTGCACGGAGCTACTGCCAAGACAAGCTGATGCCGCGGATTCTCGAGGCCAATCGGCACGAGGTCTTCGACCGGGCGATCGTCAACGAACTCGGCGCGCTCGGCATGCTCGGCCCGACCATTCCCGCCGAATACGGCGGCGCCGGCGTTAACCACGTGTGTTACGGACTGATCGCGCGGGAAATCGAGGCCGTCGACTCAGGCTACCGGTCCGCCATGAGCGTGCAATCGTCGCTGGTGATGTACCCGATTCATGCCTACGGCTCGGACGAACAGCGGCGGAGGTTTCTGCCAGGCCTGGCCAAGGGCGATCTGGTTGGCTGTTTCGGCCTGACGGAACCGGATCACGGCTCCGATCCCGGCGGCATGCGGACGCGGGCGCGCAAAGCGAACGGCGGTTATCGCCTTTCCGGAACGAAGACCTGGATCACCAACGCGCCGATTGCCGATGTCTTCGTCGTGTGGGCGAAGGACGACAGCGACACGATCCGCGGTTTCGTTCTCGAAAAAGGCATGGACGGCCTGACCGCGCCGAAGATCGAGGGCAAATTCTCACTGCGCGCCTCGATTACCGGGCAGATCGCGATGGATGACGTGTTTGTGCCGGAAGCGAACCTGCTGCCGAACGCCCGCGGCCTGGGCGGGCCCTTTGGCTGCCTGAACAAGGCGCGCTTCGGGATCTCGTGGGGGTCGATGGGTGCGGCGGAGTTCTGTTGGCACGCCGCCCGGAACTACACACTTGAGCGCGAGCAGTTCGGCCGCCCCCTCGCCGCCAACCAACTGATCCAAAAGAAGCTCGCCGATATGCAGACCGAGATCACGCTGGGGCTGCAAGGCGCCCTGCGTCTTGGCCGGCTGTTGGACGAAGGCCAGGCGGCGCCGGAAGCGATTTCGATCATGAAGCGCAACAATTGCGGGAAGGCCCTCGACATCGCCCGCACGGCCAGGGATATGCACGGCGGCAACGGCGTTGCGGACGAGTATCACGTCATCCGCCATGTCATGAATCTGGAGGCCGTCAACACCTACGAGGGGACGCACGACATCCACGCGCTGATCCTCGGCCGCGCCCAGACCGGGATTCAGGCGTTTACGGGCTAGTTTTCGCCGAGACTGCCGCCCGGGGGTTGGGGCGCCGTCAATCAGGCGGGTTACCGTCCCTCAAGTTCAGCCACGCGAGTTGCGCCGGCGATAGGTTGACCTCGCCGCCCTTCAAGGTGTCCGTCAACTCTTCGACCGTGCGCGGCCCGATCAGCGCGAAAGACGGAAAGAGCTGGTTCAGGACGTACGCCGTCGCGATGTGACCGGCGCTGACACCAAGCTTTTCGCCAAGCGCACGGGCGCGGCGGCGGCGTTCCCGATTGTCGTCGCCACCGAAGCACTCGTCGGGACGCGTTCCTTCGGGCAGCGAGTCCGCGTCGGCGGATTCGTAGAAGTAGCCGCGCGCTTGGCTCGACCATGAGAAATGCGGCGTGCCAGTCTGCCGCAAGAAGGCCAGTGTGGCGTCATCTGAGGCGCTGATGCACCCCGGCCACAACGGCGCCAGCATATGCGCCAGCGAAAGATTGTTGTTGAGGATGGCGAACCCCTGCTTGCCATTTGCGGTCGCGTAGTCGTTGGCCGCGCGAAACCGGTCGACCGTCCAGTTCGACCCCCCGAAGAGCCCGATGCGGCCGGCCTCTACCTGTTGGTTCAGCACATCGACGAACTCGCCGACGGGGATGTCGAGATTGTCACGGTGCATGATGTAGATATCGGCGCGGTTCAGCTGGAGCCGATCCAGTGACTCGGTCAATTGCTGGACGAGGTTGTCCGGGTCGCAATCGGGTGTGTGGGCGCCCTTCGCCGTCACGACCACCTTGTCGCCGAGTCCCTCGCGCTGCAGCCACGCCCCAAGCGCGCGCTCGCAATCCCCTGCGCCATACACGTACGCCGTGTCGAAGGCCGTGCCGCCGGCCGCGACGAAGGCATCCCACAGCGGCGCGCCATCATCCACGCTCAGCTTGTTGTCGCACCCCATGATGAGCCGCGAGACCTTCTTGTCGAGGCCCTGAAGCTGTCCGTAGCGCATGATTGCCGTGCTAACTTGCCCCTGCCAGGTTTCACCGATCGCGGTTGCCATTGGTCTACATCATGACAGGCTGCCAACTCAAACCTCGGCCATGAAATCAGCGACAGACTTTCGCCGTGCCCGCCTGGCGATAACGGGCGTCTCAAACATCGGTGAGGCCCTTTGTCGTGCCGATCGCGAAGCGCCATGTGGAAGGCCATGGATACGCTCAGCCGTCGCGGCTTCGTCGCTGCGGGACTGGCCACAACGGGGCTCACTTTCGTTGGGGTGTCCCCGGCCTTCGCCGCGCCGAAAGCGGACCTATGGGAGCGTTGGCTCGAACACGATGCCGGCGCCCAGACAAGCGTCGATCACCAGGCCTGGGACGGTTTTCTGGCGGCCTACCTGCGCCCGGCCAATGACGGCATAGCGCGGATCGCCTATGGCGCCGTCTCGGTCACGGACCGGACGAAACTCGATGCCTATGTGCACGGCTTGGAAGCGGTGCGGGTCGGCACGCTCAGCCGGCCGGCGCAATATGCGTATTGGGTCAACCTCTACAACGCCGCGACGGTGCGGCTGATCGTCGAGAACTATCCTGTCGACTCCATCCTGGATCTCGGCCTCTCGCCGGGCCTCTTCAAGTTCGGCCCGTGGGATGCAGAACTCCTGGAAGTCGAACAGGAGGTCCTTACGCTCAACGATATCGAGCACCGCATTCTACGGCCGATATGGGGTGACCCGCGCAC
>CAJICA010000177.1_pt1 | contig 12491 bp, 9 predicted proteins | sample 9199501 | NCBI WGS metagenome assembly CAJICA01 (sample SAMEA7708319, study PRJEB35096) | sediment metagenome | biome: marine neritic benthic zone biome [ENVO:01000025]; feature: sediment [ENVO:00002007]; material: shallow marine sediment [ENVO:03000034] sea grass bed [ENVO_01000059] ... | reverse complement strand
TTCCTCGGCTTCACGACGCACGGCTATGTCCGGTGCCTCACCATCGACCAGACCGGCCGGCACCTCGATCAACATGCCGTCCGGATGGCCGTTGACGAAGGCGGGCAGGCGGAACTGGCGCGTTAGGACGACGGTGCCGCGTGCCTTGTCGCAGAGAAGAACGCCGGCACCGTCACCACCGCTCTCATAAGCCTCGCGCACGATCGTCTGCTCCGTGCCGTCGGCCCGCCGCTGCGCGCAGGTGTACTTGCGTAGCAAGAACGCGTCGTCGCTCAGGGTTTCGGTTTTCAGGATACGGATGTCGTCAGAGACGGATGAATTCATGCCCTCGCCCGTCGCGTGCCTGTGATCGGTTGTGCGTGGCGGTTAATTAGTCGCAGACCCTTGCCAGATCGAGATGGTCGCGAAGGAAATGGCACGGCCGATGGCGCGTTTCTCAGAGACGCCATCGAAATGGGCGATCTGTGGTGCGACTTTGTCCTCGGCAGACACGGCATCAGGCCTCGCCCTCGGTGATGTTTGTTTCGCGAACGATGTAGCTGGGACGATGGCGGGTTTCGCGCAGGATGCGGCCGAGGTATTCGCCGACAATGCCGAGGATCAGCAGTTGGAGGGCGCCGAGCGCAGAGATGACGATGATGACCGACGTCCAACCGGGAACAGCCGTTCCAGCGAGGAGGAAGACAGCGGCCGCATAAACCGCATAGATCAACGTCAGGGTGGCGACGATCCCGGCCAACACCGTCGCCGCGCGCAGGGGCTGGATGCTGGTGGCGGTGATGCCGGTTAGGGCTAGGCTGATCATACGTTTGATGCTGTAGCTGGTCTCGCCGTGGTGGCGCGCCTGGGGCCGGTAGTGGACGTCCGTGGCCTTGAAACCGATCCACGGAATGAGGCCGCGCAGAAAGAAATCGGTCTCGCCGAGACCGCGAATGGCGTCGACCACCTTGCGGTCGAGTAGACGAAAATCGGCCGCGCCGGGCTTAATCGGAAACTCGGAAATCTGGCCGGCAAGCCAGTAGAAGAGTGAGGCGGTCACCCGTTTCAGGCGCGGCGTCTCCGGGCCATCGTTGCGGACGGTGGTTACCACTTCGAAGCCGGCGTGCCACTGTTCTATGAGCTGGGGAATGAGCTCGGGCGGATGTTGGAAATCCGCGTCCATCGAAATAACGCACGCGCCGCGTGCCTGGTCGAGGCCGGCGCGCACGGCGGCTTGATGGCCGAAGTTGCGCGATAGGGCAACGTAGTGAACGCATGGGTCGGCGGCGGCGATTTGTTTGGCGGTGGCTAGCGTGCCGTCGGTGCTGCCGTCGTCGACGATGATGATCTCGTAGTTGCCGTGCGGCCGGAGCTGGCGACTCAGCGCCGTGTGCAGCAAAGGCAGATTGCCAGCCTCGTTGTGCGCTGGGACGATGACGGAGACGGTGATTTCTTCGGTCTGGGCAGCGAAGACCGGGCGCAGCGCCTCTTGGATGGCCGCCCTGATCGGATCAGTTGCCGATCTGCCGATCGGCGGGGTCGTTTCCATGAAACTGCCGCTGCTTGCCCAGGCGCGGCACCGTATGGGTCAGTAGGTTAACAAAAGGTTCTCATCCGTCACGCGAGGGGCGGACGGCCGAGGCGCTCGCGCGGGGTGCCGATGACACGTTCGATTGCAGCGGCGATGGCCAGGAGCCGTTGGTCGGCATTGTTGGGCGCCATCAGTTGGAGGCCGACCGGCATGCCGGCGGCGTCGAGGCCGACCGGAATGGTGATGGCGCAGTATTCGAGCAGGTTGGCGATGCTGGTGTTGCGCAGCGACCGCAGGGTTTCGGCCTGGTGCCGTTCGAGTTGGGCGATGTCCGTCAGGCGCGGCGGCGTGTTGGCGACCGTCGGGCAAACCAGCACGTCGACGTCGTCGAAATTGCCGGCGGCTGCCGCGATCAGTTCGCCGCGCCGGTGCAGGCGGCCGACATACTCCGCGGCGGTCATCTGTTGCAGCTGTTCGAACCGGGCGGCGACGGCGGGGTCGATCGTGGCGCGCCATGCGGGCAGCTCCCGGTTGACGAAGGCCATGAACTCGGGCGCGGCGAAGCTGCCGGTCCGTTGCATCTCGAGGACTTCGGGGACCTGGGGCACTGTCGTTTCGGTTGCCTGGGCGCCGGCGTGCACGAGTTCGTCGATGGCGGCCTTGACCGCTTCGGCGATGCCGGGTGAGCAGTCTTCCCACAGAGTTTGGTCGCAAATGCCGAGCCGTAGCCGGTCAATATCCGCGGCGGCCAACACGCGGTCGAACGAGGTCGGGTCGTCCTGGGTCGGCGGATCGATGACACGAAAGGCAAAAACGGTATCGGCGACGGAACGGGCGAGGGTACCGGCGGTGTCGAGGAGGGAGCTCAGCGGGCTGATCCCGGCGGTCGACCAGCGGCCGATCGTGGTCTTCAGGCCGACGGTGCCGGTGTAGCTGGCCGGCGCGCGCACCGAGCCGGCGGTGTCGGTGCCGAGCGCTAGCAGAGCCGAGCCTTCCCACAGGCTGACGCCGGCGCCGGCGCTGGACCCGCCGGGCACGCGATGGTCGTTCGCATCCCACGGGTTGCGCGGCGTGCCCCAATGCGGATTGGTGCCGAGTGTGCCGATCGCGAACTCGACCGTGTGAGTCTTGCCGGTGACGATGGCGAGCTGGCGGCGCAGTGCCGCCACCACCGGGCCCTCGGCCTCCCACTTGGCCGGCAACCGCTTTGGCGTGCCGGCGAAGGTCGGCCAGCCGTGCACACCGTATAAGTCTTTGACCGAGACAGGCAGGCCCTGCATTGGGCCGAGGTCGTAACCGGCTATGAAGGCTTCGTGTGCGGCCCGGGCCTGGGCGCGGATCTTATCGGGGTCCCAGGTCTTGTAGGCGTTCAACGCTTCGCCATGGCGCGCGTGACGGTCGATCACCGCTTCGGCCAGCGTTTCCGGGTCCATCTCCGCGCCGCGCAGACCGGCGGCAAGCGCGGACATGGGGCGGTCGAGCCAGTCGGTCATGGCTTCGGATAGCCGAGATCACAGGCGTTGACAACGTTTGCGCCCGGTGGTGTAGCTGAGGACGACGAAACAAGGCGTTGGGGGCAGGTTTTTGGCCGTTCTAGGTTCCGCCGAGACCCGGTGGGCTGAGTCGCGCGATATCGGGGATCTGCGGCGGCGCGGCGACGTGCCGGGCTGGCTGAGCATCGGTCTGCCGGGACTGACGATCGGCTTTATTCTGCTGTTAATGCTCGTCGCCGCACTGCGCCTCAAGTTGCTGGGGCAAAGCACGGCCTTTTCGCCAACGTTCCTTGGGATTCTGCGCAGCGAGCGTGGCCCGTTGGAATTGGGCACGTCGGTCCTGGCGTTGGTGGCGGCTGGTATGGCCGTCCGGGCGTTTTTGATTGCGAGACGTGGACAGGCGCCGCTTTGGTTGCTCGGGTGGGTCGGCGCCAATTGCTTGGGTGCCGTGTATTTTGCCGGTGAGGAGGCGAGCTGGGGGCAGCATCTGGTCGGCTGGCAGACCAGCGGCTGGTTTGCCGAAAACAACGACCAACTGGAAACGAACCTCCATAACGTGTCGAGCTGGCTCGACCAGAAGCCCCGCCTGCTGCTGTTTCTGTGGTGCGTGATCGGCGGCATCGTCGTGCCAGTCGTCGAGTGGCGGCGCGGGCTGTTCCGGGCGAACACTTGGCCTTACTGGATCTGGCCGACGCGGGCGTGTTTGGCCGCGGGTCTCGCGGTCTTGATCATCCGCATTCCGGAGGACCTGATCGACCTCGCCGCCACGTCGCTCGACAGCCCGGCGCGGGCCATATTCACCCCGATCAATCTGACCGAAGTGCAGGAGTTCCTGTACGCGGTCTTCATCCTGATCTTTATGGTGTCTTTGATGCGCCGTGCGGTGGCGCGTTTTGGCTGACCGGCGGAGGCGTTTCGAGATGGATGGCGATCGATGAGTAGGCCGCTGCGCCTGCGGCCCGGCGGCCGCATTCTGGTCGATGCGCTGATCGCGCACGGTGTGAAGGTTGCGTTCGGCGTGCCGGGCGAGAGCTTTCTACCGATCCTCGACGCGGTGTATGCGGTCAAGGACGAGCTGCGTTTCATCATCTGCCGGCACGAGGGCGGCGCCGGCTTCATGGCAGAGGCCTATGGCAAGCTGACCGGACGGCCCGGTGTCGCGCTGGTGACCCGGGGGCCGGGGGCATGCAATGCGTCGATTGCCGTGCACACTGCCTATCAGGACAGTACGCCGATGGTGCTGCTGATCGGCCAGGTGCCACGGCCGTTCGCGGGGCGTGAGGCCTTTCAGGAAGTCGAATATCGGCAGATGTTCGCGCCGCTGGCGAAATGGGTCACGCAGGTGAACCAGGCGGACAAGCTGCCGGAAGCGATCAACCGCGCGTTTCAGGTGGCGATGTCCGGGCGGCCGGGGCCGGTCGTGCTGGCACTGCCCGAAGACATGTTGGCGGACAAGGTCAAGGTGCCGGATACGGCGCACTACCGGGCTGTTCGGCCATACCCGAGCACTGACGACATAGAAGCCCTTCGCATGCAGCTGCGGGGCGCGTCGAAGCCGGTGCTGATCGTCGGCGGCGGCGGCTGGACGGCGGATGCGTGTGCCGACCTGCGTGCGTTCATCGACGCCAGCAGCGTGCCGACCGGGACGTCGTTCCGCTGCCAGGATCTGGTCGACAACACAAACCCGAACTTCATCGGCGACGTCGGTATCAACATCAACCCGCGGCTAAAGGCGCGTGTGCAGGAGGCGGACCTGGTCGTCGCGGTGGGATGCCGTCTAGGTGAGATCACCACCCAGGGCTACACGCTGCTCGACACGCCGCGGCCGCGGCAGACCTTTGTGCATGTGCATGCCGATCCGACCGAGCTCGGCCGGGTCTACGAACCCGACCTGGCGATCAACGCGGGCGTCAGCCAGTTCGCCGCGGCGGCGCGCCGGATGGCGCCGGTCGACGGGCGGCAATGGCTCGACTGGGCGCGGTCGGGGCGGGAGGATTATCTGGCCTGGCTTGAGCCGGGGGATTGCCCGGGGCGCCTCGATATGGGCGCGGCGATCTTGGGCATGCGCAATGTCTTGCCGCCGGACGCCGTCATTACGAATGATGCCGGGAACTTCGCCGGGTGGGTCAGCCGGTTCCATCAGTTCCGACGGTTTCGGACGCAGCTGGGTCCGACCAATGGGGCGATGGGCTACGCCGTGCCGGCGGCGGTCGCGGCGAAGATTGCGCAGCCGGATACGCCGGCGGTCGCCTTTGTCGGCGACGGCGGGGCGTTGATGACCGGTCAAGAACTGGCGACTGCCATGCACTATGGGCTCAACCCGGTGATCGTGGTCGTCAACAACGGCATGTACGGGACAATCCGCATGCATCAGGAAAAGGCCTATCCCGGGCGGGTGATCGGCACCGACCTCACCAATCCCGACTTCGTTGCCTGGGGCGCGGGATATGGGGCGCATGCGGAGCGGGTCGAAACCGCCGATCAATTCCCGGAGGCACTGAGCCGCGCGCTCGCGAGCGGCAAGGCGGCAGTGATCGAGATGCGGCTGGACCGGGAAGCGATCACCACGCAGACGACCCTTTCGGCATTGCGGGAGCTGGCCAAAGCCAAGGGGTGAGCCTACTCGCTTTTGAGCAAGTCCTAGTCCAATAAGCCTGGCGGCGCTTTTTCCCAGCCATAGCCGGCCAAGGCCGAGTCGTAGCCGTAGTCAAACAGCTTGTTCATATAGACCATGTCGAACTGGCCCTCTTTGGGCTCGTCGAAGTCCTTGCCAATGAAGGCCAGGTTGTAATCGACTTCGTCGCGTTCGGTGATCGCATAAATCCAGAACAGGTTGGCAAATCCTTGCGTCTGAATCAGTCCGCCGATCGACCGTCCCGCGATATCGGTGGTCTGCCGGTCAGTGGCGGCCCACTCGGGATCAAGGCGCGCGTTACGGATTATGTACAGCCGCCGCTCGTTGAGCTCGACGTTATTTCGCTCGGCTTCCTCGCGGACATTGAGTCCGGTGGGGTAGACGAACACTTGCGCCATGACCCCGCCATCGACGTGCATCTCCTGATAGCGCTGGCCGTCTACCTCGACATCGATCATGACCGGGGGGAAAGCGCCGGGGATGGCAGCCGAGGCGATCAGCACGCTGCGGAACAGATTCAACGCGTCGGGATGACCGCTGGCCGCGATCATTCCCATGTTCCAGATGACGCCGCGTTGGGCGTCGAGATTGGTCGTGGCCACCAAGAGCATCTTGCCCTTTTCGTGTTCCTCCGCGATGGCGCGCAGCAGATCCTGGTTGGCGAACTGGCTGATAAGCTCCCACAAGGGCGCGGTATCGGCCATGGCGTCATTGTTGACGGCGGCCATGAGGCCGCGCTTTGTCAGTACGTCGTCCTCGGAGATCGTCGTGTAGACTTCCTTCAGCTTTTGATCATAGTCCGGGCCGAGGAAGGCGAATGGGGCGGTCAGCGCACCTGTACTGATCCCGGTTACCAGCTTGAAATCGGGGCGCGTCCCAGCTTCGGTCCAGCCAAGCAGGAGACCGGCACCAAAGGCACCATTGTCGCCGCCGCCGGAAACCGCCAGGTAGTTGGTCGGCGGCCGCGGCCCCGTCTCGCCTTGCGCTTCACGCCAGGCAAGTTCGTTTTGATAGGCCTGTAGCGCATCGGCCACAATTGCATCGATATCGTCGCCGAAGTAGCGGACGCCGGGCATGCCTGGGATTTCGGTCTGGTCGAGGGAGCCTTCCGGCGGCGGGACACGTTCCGGATGGGCGCAGCCGGCGACGCCGGACAACGCCACCAAAGCCAATATCGTCTTCGCTTTCTTTGATCCCAGTGACATTGAACCCCCTCCGGCGGCTGTCGGCCATGAGCGTTTCGGGCCATATACACGGTGCCGGCCTCGCAAAGGAACATTTTTCAGACCTGATGTCCGCCCGATCGTCCGGTTCTCCCCGGACATGCCGGGTGTGACGCGGACCTGGGATATGGGTACAATTGCCAACGGATGTGGGTCGGCCGCAGGGCTGAGTCGGAGGAACCGGGGATTTTTGATGTTTGAACGCTTTTTGATGTCGGGAGCGGGGCTGTTGGCTTCGCTTTGCCTGGTTCTTGCATTACCCGCCGCGGCCCAGGATGCTGTTGGCGCTTCTGCGGAGGTGCAGCAGCTCAGCGCCGAGGAGTTGCGTTCCTTCATGGCGGAGCTGGACGACGTTCGCGCGTTCGTCAGTGCTGAACTCGACCGGCTGGCGACGTCGCCTGGCGGCGACGGGGCGGCAGACGGGGGCGGGTTCATCGGTGCCGTGCAGGGCGATTCCGTGAAGATCCGCGATCGTCTCGCGCAGGTGTTCGAGGCGCCGAAAAACGGACCGCAGGTGATCGCCCAGACGTTCGATGAAATGACGCCAGGGAGCCAGGGATTCGCATCTTTAATGTTGTTCATCTTTGCGATCGCCACGCTGGTTATCGCAGGGCTGGTCGTCGAATGGCTGTACCGCCGGATCACTCAGGAGGTTCGGCTGCGCATTGATCAGACACCGGAGTGCAGCCTGGGTATAAGGTTGCTCAATCTCATGCTGCGGGCGGTACTCGACGTCCTCGCAATTGCCGCGTTTGTCCTTGGCGTGTTCATCGCGTTCACGCTGTGGCAAGGCAACGATGTCGCGCGGGAGTTCGTTGCGACATATGTGCTGGTCATCGTTGTCGTTCGGTCGGTCAGCATTGTGTCCCGGTTCGTTTTCTCACCGAACGCGCCGGGGCTGCGCTGTGTGCCAGCGAGCGATGCCGAAGCGCGGGCGTACCACCGCTGGGCGTTATGGCTCGCGGGCGTCTGGGCGTTCGCTTTCTTCACGATCAACTTCCTAGAACTGAGAGGCATTTCGCCGGAATCAATAATTCTTGACCGCGGCCTGGCGGGTTTCGTCATTGGCGCGATGCTGGTCGCGATCGTATGGTTGCGCCGTCGCGTCGTCGCAGACGCCATCCGCGGCGGGGTCGACCCCGAGGCAGCAAAGACCGCACCGGATGCCATCACGCGGCTGCGGGCACACGTTGCCGACCTGTGGCATCTACTAGCGACGCTGTACATCGCGCTGGTCTGGCTGCTGACATTCGTGGCAGGGCTAGCGGACCGTCCGAGTCAAGCCAAGGGTGCGATATTGAGTCTAGTGGTCGTGATTGCTTTTCCGCTGATCAATATCAGTGTCGGGAAGCTGACGCGGCGGCTCTTTCTGCGCAAGAACGAGGAAGGCGAGTTGGTGTTAACAGCGACGGATGAGCAGTCGGCAGTCGGGATTCAACGCGCCATTCGTATTCTGCTCGCAGTGATCGCCATTGGGGCCTTCATGTCGGCCTGGGGCTTCAACGTGACCGGCGCCGCAATGACCAATCCGGTCGGTTCCGTTCTCGCCCGCCCGTTGTTCAATATCGCCCTGATCCTGATCTTGGCTTATGTGGCGTGGGCGGCGTTGAAGTCGGCGATCGACCGCCGCCTGAGTAAGGAAGGTGGCGACCCGACCGAAAACGCTGGCGAACAAGAAGCGGAGGAGGGCGGCGGCGATCCAGGGACGCGGCTGCAGACGTTGCTGCCGTTACTTCGCAAGTTCGCCATCAGCGTTCTCGCCGTCATCGTCGTCTTGTCGATACTGTCGTCGTTCGGCGTCAACATTGCGCCGCTGCTGGCCGGCGCTGGTGTCGTTGGTATCGCCGTCGGTTTCGGTGCCCAGGCGTTGGTGCGGGATATCTTCTCGGGTTTCTTCTTCTTGATCGACGACGCCTTCCGGGTCGGGGAGTATATCGAGATCGATTCCGGTTTGATGGGAACCGTCGAGGCGATCTCGGTTCGCTCCATGAAACTGCGCCACCACCGTGGCGCCCTGCATATCCTGCCGTTTGGCGAGCTACGTTCCATCACCAATCGGACGCGCGGTTGGGTTGTCGAAAAGCTGGACCTGCGCCTGCCCTATGACACCGATGTTGAGCAGGTGCGCAAAATCATCAAGGGGATCGGCATCGAGATGATGGAGGATCCCGATTTGGGGCCGCGCATGATCGACCCCCTGAAGTCGCAGGGCGTCTACAAGCTCGAGGACTCGGCCATGATTCTGCGGGCGAAATTTACGGCGAAACCGCGCGGCCGCGCCAAAGTACGGCGCGAGGCACAGGTTCGTATCAAACGCGCGTTCGATGCCGCCGACATCCACTTCGCGCACCGGCAAGTGACGGTGCACGTGCCGGAAGGCGAAGCTGGCGGCGCGGCGGCCGGTGCCGCGGCGGCGGCCGCGGTACAGGCGCAGGAAGAACAGGAAGCGGCGCCGGCGGGCGCTAAGGCTTAGCCGAATTCTTTTCGGGCACGGCGGTCGTGACGTGGCCGCCGGCATCGACGAGGACCGCTTGATCCGGCCGGACCGCGTCGATCAGCAACTGGGTTTGGCTGACCGGTGCAACGGCAATCGCTGTTGACAGGGCATCGGCCGTCGTCGCGCTGGCGTCGCGCACGGTGACGCTGCGGTAGCTGTGGTTGCTGACGCCGTGCCGGGGATCGAACAGATGATGATGGCGACCGGTCGCGTCGAACATCGTTCCGGCGGGCGCGGACGTCGCCACGGCGCCCTTGGTCAGGTTGAGCGTCCGAATGAGATCTGCCGGTTCGGCGGGATCGGCTATTCCGACCCGCCATGGTGTTCCGTCGGGTTGCGGCCCGAGGGCCTTGGTTTCGCCGAGGTCGATTAACACGTGCGCGAAGCCAGCGTCGCGCAGCAAATCAGCGACCCGGTCGGTGATGTAACCTTGGGCAATCCCGTTCAACGTCACGGCCATGCCCGGCCGGCCGAGCGTTATGGCATCCGGTTGCACCGAAACAGCGCGGTGGTCGACGAGCGCGGTTGCCGCCTCGATCTCCGTGCGGCCGGGGCCGCGTGGGTCAGCGCTTGGCATGCCAAAATGCCGGGCGTAGAGGTCCCATAGGGGCTGCACGGTGACGTCAAAGGCGCCGCGGGTTCGTGCGCCGAAGGTCTGCGCCTCCGATAGCAGACGCACGAGATCCGTCGGAGGGCGGCGCAACATGCCGGTCCGGTTCAGTTGTGACAGTGCCGAGTCGGCGCGATAGAGACTGAAAACCTGCTCTAGCCGCTCGATCTCGGCGACGCTTCGATCGATGATTTCGTGGGCGAACGCCGCATCTGGGTGATGGAGCAGGATTGTAGCCTGGGCACCAAGCGCGGCGCCGCGCCAGCGGATTGGCTTCGCCGATGCACCGCTCGTTGCCGGCAACGCGAAAAACGCCGCGGCGGCCGCGCCGATGGTCAGCAGGCGGCGGCGGCTGAGCTTGCTCACAGGTTTGATCCCTCGGCCTGTTCGGCGTGCCCGACCAGATCGTAGACCTCGGCCGGTGGGATATCGCCCAGGCGCATTGTCTCGCCGCCATGACGCGCGGCGAAATCGGTGGCTGCCGACAGGCTCGAGAAGGGCACGATTTCCGGTAGGCCGAGACCGCCGGTCCGGTCGCTGCCGACGACATACCAAGCCTCTACAGCGTCGATCCAGGTGCCGGGTTCCGGGTTGTCCCAATCACTGAGTTGGGCCACGTCGTTGACATAGATACCGACGATCTCGTCCTGCTGCTCCGGCAGCATCAGGTAGGCGACGGTATCGCGGACCGACGGAAACCACAGCGGTTCCTCCTTGTTGGCCAAATGCACTTGTCCTTTCGGACCGGGATGCTCGGCCACGTACATGCCGCAGAAGGCGCCGATGACATCAGCCGTCAACTCGTGCGGGGCCGGCGCTTCGGCGCTGCCGTTGCCGTCGCACGCCGTGACGGCAGCCAACAAGAGAAGACCCAACAAACGTGTCATAACTCTCTCCGTTGCAGGAGAAACGTGGCGAGTGATAGCGGCACGACAAGCCAGGCGACGAGACAGGCCGCGACGACTATTAGGCCGAATCCGGCGGTCGCACTCAACTCGGCCATCCCCGACAAGAACCGCACCTCTTCGAAACCAGCAAGATTGAGCAGACGGTATGCATCGGCGGGGTTCAGCAGCAACAAGACACTGACGACCGAGCTCGGAATGTCGGCGGCGACAAGCAGACCCAGCAGCGCGGTGTCGAACAGAATGATGAAGATGACCCAAACACCGACCGCCATGCCGGCCGCGCTGCCACGCTCTTGCGCGAACCCGCTCACCAGATAGCCGAGCGCAACAAACACGGCGCCGAGCAGTACCGATGAGCCGACGAGCGCCGCGAAGGCGAGCCAGCTGGCGAGATCGTTGCCGCTCGTCGTGAACAGCACGAGCAAGGCGGCGGCGCCGTAGCCGACGATTGTTGCGACCGCGAGGATCGCCGTGTGGCCGAGGAATTTGCCGATTAGCATCTGCCAGCGGGCAATCGGATAGCTCAGCAACAGCAGCAGCGTACCCCGCTCGCTTTCGCCAACAATCGCGTCGTACGAGACGAGCAACGCGATCAACGGGACGAGGAAGATACTGAGGCTCGACAGACTGACGACCGTCACCGTCAACGCCGAGGAGCTAACCGTGCCGGCCGGTGCGCTGCCGAGCAGGACCAGCGATAAGGCGAGGGCGGCCATCAGCAGCGTCGCAGCCATAACCCAACGATCGCGCAAACCATCGCGCAATTCCTGACCGGCGACCACCAATACGGCTCTCATGCGGTGTCCTCCCGACGCAGGAAGTGCGCGTAGATCTGTTCCAACGTCGGTGGGGCGATCTCGAGGTCCTTGACGTCATGACCGAGGGCCGACAAGCCGCGCAGTACTTCCATCTTGGCATCGGGCGCGCAGGTCAATTCGACCGAGCGGTCGTTGAGATGTGCGACCTGGACTCGTGCGCCAACCCGCGCCGACAAGTCCGCACCCTTGCCGGGCGGCACCGCAACGTGGATGCGGGTCGGCAAGCCTGCGGCATGGCGCAACTCGGCTAGAGTCGCATAGGCGACCAAACGCCCTTGATTCATGATGGCGACGCGGTCGGTGCGCGCCTCCAACTCGGTCAACGCGTGCGACGACAGGAGGATCGTGGTGCCGGCCGCCTTCAGGCTCTGCACGGTTTCATAGAATTGGGCGCGTAGGGCCGGGTCCAGGCCGGAGGTCGGTTCGTCGAGCAGCAACACTTTTGGTGTGCCGATCAGGGCTTGGGCCAAGCCGAGCCGCTGCCGCATGCCCTTGGAATAAGTGCCGACCCGCTTCTTGGCCGCCTTCGCCAGGCCGACCCGGGCCAGCAGGGCGTCAGCCTCTTGGGCCGCGTGGCGCTTGAGCCGCAGATAGAAACGCAAGACGTCGCGGCCGCTCATCGCCTGCTGAAACGCGACGTTCTCGGGTAGGAAACCGACATGCCGGCGCGTGGTTGCAGCGGCGGCGGAGGCCGGGTCCGTGCCGAGAACGCGCACGTCGCCCGACGTCGGGAGCGTCAGTCCCCGCATGAATTGCATCAGCGTCGTCTTGCCGGCTCCGTTGTGGCCGACCCGGGC
>CAJICA010000151.1_pt1 | contig 12526 bp, 13 predicted proteins | sample 9199501 | NCBI WGS metagenome assembly CAJICA01 (sample SAMEA7708319, study PRJEB35096) | sediment metagenome | biome: marine neritic benthic zone biome [ENVO:01000025]; feature: sediment [ENVO:00002007]; material: shallow marine sediment [ENVO:03000034] sea grass bed [ENVO_01000059] ... | reverse complement strand
CTTGCTGCCCGACCTGGAGCGCTTTGGCGAGGAGTTGGATCAAAGATTCGCGCAAATGTCCCGCATGCTTTCTGGTCAGCCTCCAGAGCGACGGCCCACCGCCCACGAAGTCACGTTCGACAAAACCGAAGTTAGAGCCCTGCCGCATTTTCAGCGGGCGGCGCTGGCTGTTACCCGGGCGCGCCTGCAGCATTTGGAGGTCCTGACCCGGGCCCTATTTGACACGGTCAGCGACATAAAAGGTTACGGCCGCGCGGCTGCGGCGAGTAAAGAGGTGAGCGCCGCGCCTGTCCCGTTTCTATTCGATCCGGATCGGCTTGTGAGTGTCGTTCGGGTGATGGCGAGCCTCTGGCTCGCCTTTCTGGCGCTGATCTATATAAACGACCTACCTGGCGGCACCGCTTTCGTCATCGTCGTCACCGTGTTCGGCATGCAACTCGCCACCGCGCCGCAGCTGCCGATGTCGAAGTTGTTCGCGCCGATCGCCATCGCCGTCCTCTTCACCGGTGTGCTCTACGTCTTTGTGATGCCCCAGTTTTCGACCTTCGCCGGCCTCGGCGGCCTGATCTTCGCGGTCACGTTCGGATTCGCTTATTTGTTCGCCGAGCCCAGGCAGGCGCTCGCCCGGTCCGTTTGCCTCGCGCTGTTTGTCATGGTCATTGCCGTCACGAACGAACAGACGTACAGCTTCCTCGCATTCGCGAACACCGCGCTCCTGTTCCCACTGGGCTTTGCCCTCCTCGCACTCACGGCCTACGTGCCGGCCTCGCCGCGGCCGGATCACGCCTTCCTGCGTCTGCTGCGGCGGTTCTTCCGCAGCAGCGAATACCTCATGACCACGATGCATTGGGACTGGCCGCAGAAAGCGACCGCACTGGATCGTTGGCGCAGGGCCTTCCACGCCCGCGAAATGGCGACCCTGCCGCGCAAGGTGGGGACCTGGGCCCGCTTCATCAACGAAAAGACCGTGCCGGGTGTCTCGCCGCCATCCGTGCAAGCGCTTGTCACCGGCTTGGAAGGGCTGTCTTTCCGCATGCACGATCTGGTCGACGCGCGCCGCAGCCCTCAGGCAGACTACTTGGTCGAGGAACTTGTCGCGGATGTCCGGGTTTGGCGCGTTGAGGTGCAACGCATCTTCTCACGGGTGTCTGAGGAGCCGGACGCCGTGGAGGGGAAGATGTTTCGCGCCAGGTTGACGGAAATCCTCCGCGACCTGGAAGATCGCGTCGAAACGACACTCAACAAGGCAGGTGAGGGCCAGATCGGTACCGAAGACAGGCTCAACATCTATCGCCTGCTCGGCGCGTTTCGCGGCGTGTCCGAAGCACTGATCAACTTTTCCAAGTGTGCCGACGGGATCGACTGGGTCCGCTGGCGCGAAGCGCGCTTCTGAGGAGCTCGATCGACCGTGCGCCCCATTCCAAGCGACTTCGTCATCGGCGACATCTATTTTCCGCCACTCCTGATTGCAGCGTTGCTCGGCTGCATTGCGGCTTGGCTGACAGCGCGGCTCCTCAACCGGTACCGCCTGTCGCGCTTCTTTGCTTATCCGCCGGCGGTGTTTCTGGCGTTGGCAGTCGTCTACACTGTCGCCGTTGGCACATACATCGTACCGGCGTGAACCATGCTTGGTGTGTGAACCATGCAGAAGTACTTGAAAGTCGGCCTGACCTCGGCCGTTGTCCTGGTCGCGGTGATCGCGGTGGGGTTGAAATATTGGGACTACTTGCGAAACCCCTGGACCCGCGACGGCCAGATCAGCGCGAACGTCATTCTCGTCGCGCCGCGGGTCTCGGGGCCGATCGTCAACCTGCCGATCAGGGACAATCAGTTCGTCAATGCCGGCGATCCGTTGTTCGAAATCGACCCGCGCACGTTTCAAGCCGAACTGGACCAGGCGGCTGCCAATTTCGACAAGACCCTCGACGATCTCGTTGCGCTCGAGAAACAGGTGGAGGCCGCTGAGGCCAGCGTCCAACAATACCAATCGTCTATCAGCGTCGCGGAGTCGGGGGTCAGGGGCGCGGAAGCCGAACTTGTCGCGGCCAAGGCCACGTACGACCGCGCCCGCCCGCTGGTCGAGAGAGACAACATCTCCAAGCAGCGCATGGATCAAATCACCGCCGATTTGCAGGTCGCGATCGCCACGAGGGAGCAGGCCGACGCCTCGCTATTGTCGGCCAACAGTGCCCTGCTGCAGGCCGGGGCCAATCTCGCCCAGGCACGGGCGAATCTCGGCGCGGCAGGGGAACAGAACGCCCAACTGCGGGCGGCCAAGGCCGCCGTCGAAGAGGCCCAGCTCAATCTGGACTTCACGCGAGTCGAGGCTTCGGTGGACGGCTATGTGACCAATCTGGACCTGCGCATCGGTTCACAGGCGGTCGCCAATCAGCCGGCCCTGGCGCTTGTCGATGTTTCGTCTTACCGGGTCGATGCATTCTTCCGGGAGACCCTCGTCGGCCGCATCCGCCCGGGTGACCGCGCGGTGATGACGCTGATGAGCCATCCCGGCATCCCAATCGAAGGCCGGGTCGACAGCATCGGCTGGGGGATTGCGCAATCGGACGGCGCGACCGGCGCCGACCTGTTACCGCAGATCAGTCCGACATTCGAGTGGATCCGGCTGGCTGAACGCGTTCCCGTGCGTGTCCATTTCGAAGACATACCGGACGGCATCGACTTGCGGGTCGGGACCAGCGCATCGGTGCTGGTGATGACCGGCACCCATGACGATCCCGAAGCCAACAAGGACCCGGTCGCCGCGCTGCCGACCGTGCTACAGTAACGCCGAGGAAGCTCGGGCTTGGGGGGGCGAGCGATGTATCAAAACCTCGCGATTCTTGGGGCGTTTGTCCTGGTCTACGCCGGCTTGAGCGGCCGGCTGGAGCGCACGCCGATCAACGGGGCGGTCGTTTTTGCCGCATTCGGTCTTGTCGCCGGTCCGATTGGACTCGGGATACTAAACCTGAGCATCGACGCCGAGGAACTGCGGATTCTCGCCGAACTGACCCTGGCTTTGGTGCTGTTCATCGACGCCGCGAATGCCGACCTCGCCGTGCTCAGGCAAAGCTTCCGCATTCCAACGCGCCTCTTGTTGTTCGGGCTGCCGCTGACGATCTTGCTCGGGTTTGGCGCGGGCGCGTTGCTGTTTGGCGAACTGCCCCTGCTTGTCGTCGCCCTCCTCGCCACGATGTTGGCGCCGACCGATGCGGCCCTCGGCAAGGCGGTGGTCTCGGACGAATCCGTACCGAACGAAATTCGCCAGGGTCTCAATGTCGAGAGTGGCTTGAACGATGGCATTTGCGTGCCGGTGCTGTTTGTGTTTCTCGCTCTCGCCACGGCCTCGGGCGGCGAAGAGGGGGCCACTGTGCTGGCGTTGGAACTGTTCGCTGAAGAGGTCGGCATCGGCGCCGCCGTCGGCGTGGTTCTGACCGGCCTAGCGGTGTGGCTGCTGGTCCGGTGCCAGGATAAGGGGTGGATCACGGAGTCCTGGCGGCAATTGCCGGTCGTCGCACTCGCCGTCGCCTGTTTCGCCGGTGCCCAAAGCCTCGGGGGCAGCGGCTTTATCGCCGCCTTTGTCGGCGGCCTGCTGTTCGGCTGGCTGACGCGGCGGCGCCCAACACACATTACCATCCTGGCGTCGGAAGGGATCGGCGATACCCTGGCCCTGCTCACATGGGTGGCTTTTGGCGCGGTCGTCGTCGGCCAGGCGGTCGGTTCGTTCACCTGGCAGGTCGTTCTCTACGCCGTGCTAAGCCTTACTGTGATCCGCATGTTACCGGTGTTCCTGGTGCTCACCGGACTCAAACTACGGGCTGACGAAAAACTATTCATCGGCTGGTTTGGACCGAGAGGCCTGGCCAGCATCGTGTTCATCGTGATTGTGTTGGGCGCGGACTTGCCCGGTGAGGGTACGCTGGCCGCGACTGTCGCTTGCACCGTCATCCTGAGCGTTCTGGGCCACGGCCTCAGCGCCAACCCGTTGGTCGCCGCGCTCAGGGCGAGAACGAAGCGTCTGGCGGTCAGCGCTTAGGCAGCGGTGCCCTGGGTGCCGGAAGACGACAGCGGGTCAGATTGAGCTATGCGGCGAGTTGGACCAAAGCGAGCAGGACCGCCCCGACCGACATGAGGAATGCCAGTGTGGACATCACGGCGGCGAAGATTGCGGCGCGCCGCGCGCCGCGCGCAAACTTGAAGAGCTCCATTGGCGGCTCGGGGTAGGCTGCCGGCTCCATGTGAGGCGGCGCGAAGACCGGCGGTTCCGAGGCCGGTGCCGGACGGCGAGGTTCCGGCGCCAATCGAAGGTGGTCCGGACCGCTTCGATTCTGACCGGAGCCCGACAGCCGGTCGAGCTCGGCAAACTCGGCTTCGATATCCTCGACGCTGCGTGACGGGCCGACCGAGGGTTCCCGCATGACTTTCGGCGCTCTCGCCATGACGCCAACTCCATATGTTCGTAGGATAGATGCTGCCCAACCCGGACCCTACAAGGGAGGCAAAGACGGGTAGCCCAAGAGTCCCGCCCGTTCGCCGAAGAGTTAGTTGCACTGTGCGAATGGATAGGGACGGAAGTATGGCGAAGCTGTGCCATTGCGATGACCGGCGGCGCCCGTCACCGTGACTTACAGGGAGAAACGGCATGGCAGACACTGTTATCCGGGCGGGCGCCAGCGGCTTTAGCTACAAGGCCTGGAAGGGCATCTTCTATCCAGAGGATCTACCGGATTCTCGGATGCTGGCCTTCTATGCCGGGCAATTGCCGACCGTTGAGATCAACAACACGTTCTACCGCATGCCGAAGGCATCGGTGCTCGAAGGCTGGGCCGGCAAGACCCCGTCGGACTTCCGCTTTGTCCTGAAGGCCTCGCGCCGCATCACTCATCAGCTGAAGCTGCAAGAGACCAAGGAGGCCACCGACTACCTGTTCGAGACCGCCAAGACCTTGGGGGACCGGCTCGGCCCGGTGTTGTTTCAGTTGCCGCCTTATCTGCGGAAGGACACCGACACACTGTCCACATTTTTGGCAACCCTGCCGCCGGACGCGCCGGTCGCCGTGGAGTTCCGCCACGCCTCCTGGCTGGCCGACGATGTCTACGACATCCTGCGGGGACGGAACGTCGCCCTGTGCCTGACCCAGACTGACGACGTCGAGAAGAGCACCCCCTTCGTGGCGACGGCCGACTGGGGATATCTGCGCCTGCGCCGGACGGCCTACGACGACGCCACATTGGTCGAGTGGGTCGCGCGCCTACACGACCAGCCCTGGCGCGAAGCCTATGTCTTTTTCAAGCATGAGGACGAAGCCCACGGACCGGACTATGCGAAGCGGCTTTTGGCCCAGTGCGCGGCATAGTATGCCCCGGTGTCCTCTTAGTCAGGCAGCTCGGCGCACGGCACCCCGAACTCTTGAATGCAGTAGGCATCGTTGGTCGGCGGCGGCGTGATGTCCGACTCGTCCAATTCGGATTCGTTGGACGCGGCGCAGCCGGCCAGCAGGAGCATTGGAATGAGCAGACGGATCAGCAATTCTTCCTTCCCGTTGTTTGATCTCGCGGCACGTCGTTCGCGGCAGACATTCAAGGAGGCAGAGATACCCTGGTTAAACGTCAACGTCTTGACCCGGTCGAGGCAACTCCATGGCATCGCGCCGAACGCCATCGGGTGACCGTGATGAAGCTGGCTCACCGCGGAAGTCGCGCCAATATCGATGCATCTTGCGGCGATTGGTGAGCAAAAGGTGGCCGTAACGCATTTCTAACCATGATGAAGCCATCGTAAACGCGCGAGCGGGCAAGGAGAGCGCGCGATGTTGACGGGATTGGCAAGGCTTTCGGGGATGATCCTGGCGCCGGCTGCGTTCGGCATCCTCTTGAATGAGATCATCATTCGCTACCACGGGACGGGTGCCAGCAGCCTCGACATCCTGTTGCGCTATCTCCGGGAGGCGGTTCAGCATTTGACCCTTTGAAGGGCGGCGGCCGGCGGCCCTTCTTTGCCGCAGTTATGCTTCCCCAATGCCCTGTGACCGCCGCTATGGTCCGGGTCGCGAGCGGATCGGGGGAACATGCGCGCACACACGGAGGTCACGCGGGCCCCACGCTCGCACCGTATCACCACCGCAGGAGCACGCGTTTGCGGCGAGCGCGACCAGGGAGGAACACCCGGCCGCGCGCGTGCCGGTGCCAGGTTGAGGAACACCGACATCCGGCACCGGTTGCGCGCGCGCCGGGCGCTGCCTGGCTCGGCGCCGGCGATCGTTGTACTGCTCGGACTCGCCGCCGCAACTTGGCTCGCTTCGGAAACGGCCCCGGCCACGGATTGGCTGCGTGCCCTTGGCCCGGCAATCACCCAGGCCGACACGATACGCCGGGATTGGTGAACAGCGCCGTGCACCGACAATCTCAGGGGCGCCGGCGGCAGCCTAATCCCGTTGTCTAAAACTTGTACGATGACCCTATTATTTGTACAGTGCCTCCGTCGGGCCCGGCGCGGCCGGTCCGATTATGGGAGAGCAAACGATCTACAAAAAGGGGAGGCCAGCATGACAGCAATCCGGGGGCGCACAGCCCTGACGGCAGCGGCGTTCGTTAGCGCCATCACATTCGGAACAAGTGCATCCGCGTTGGATATCAAATCCAGCGACGTTCATCCGATGGGCTACCCGACCACCGACGCCATTCAATACATGAGCGAACTGCTCAACACGTGGACCAGTGGCCGCATCAACATTCAGATCTTCCACTCGATGCAGCTCGGCGGCGAGAAGGAAGCGCTGGAGCAAGTGCAGCTCGGCGCGCTTGAGATGACCCGCGTCAGCGTCGGCGTCGTTGGCCCGATCGTCGAGGAATTCAACGCGTTCAACCTGCCGTACTTCTTCCGCAGCACGGATCACATGCATAAGGTCGTCGACGGCGAGATCGGCACCGATTTGCTGAACAGACTGGAAGCGGGTGGCCTGATCGGCCTCGGTTACATGGATGCCGGGTCGCGCTCCTTCTACAACAACGTCCGTCCGATCAAGTCCCTCGAGGATGTGGCCGGTCTGAAGCTGCGCGTGATGCAGAACCCGATCTTCGTCGAGATGGTGAGCGCCCTCGGCGGCAACGGCCTGCCGATCGCCTTCAACGAGCTCTACACGGCCATGCAGACCGGCGTCGTTGACGGCGCCGAGAACAATCCGCCGTCATACGAGTCCGGCAAGCATTACGAGGTCGCCGGCTTCTACACGCTGACGGAACACCTGATGGTGCCGGAGATCTTCGTCTTCTCGAAGAAGATCTGGGACACCCTGGACCCGCTCGATCAGCAGCTCATCCGCAAGGCGGCCGCCCTCGCCGTCGAGCGCGAACGTGAGTTGTGGGCGGCGCGCGAGCAAGCCTCGCTCGACGTCCTGCGGGAGCAGGGGATCGAAGTCATCACCGACATCGACAAGACGCCCTTCATCGAGGCGACGGAGCCCGTTCGGGCCGAGTTCGGCAGCCAGTTCGCCGATCTGATTGCCAAGGCGAGCGCCGTCAACTAAAGCGCCAACAGACGTGACGACGGCCGGCGTGGATCTATCCCGATCCGCGCCGGCCGACTATCGGGGGCCGGCATCGAAGCCTGAAGGCGGCCGGCGGGGGGCTTGATATGCGCGCCGTCTACACGAAGCTGATGGACAAGCTGTACGTCGTCTGCATCGTGATCTGCGTGGTGTCGGTGACCGTGATGACGGGGCTGATCTTCACCGGTGTCATCATGCGGGTCGGCTTCTCCACCGGCGCGCGGTTTGCCGAGCCGATGGCGATTTTCTTTGCTGTCCAGCTCACTATGTACGGCGCCGCTGCCTGTTACCGGGCCCACATCCATTTGCGGCTGCAGGTCTTCGTCAAGATGCTGACGCTGCGCCTGCAGCACGTCACGGAGCTGCTCGTGCAGCTTTTCATGGGCGCGATGGCCGTTCTGATGATCATCTTCGGGATCAGCCTCGCGCAGACGACTTGGTTCCAGTCCTATCCTGAGTTCGAGTATGTCCGGGTCGGTCTCGTCTACTCGGCGATCCCGGGCAGCGGCATCGTCACGCTGTTGTTCGTGGTGGAGGCCCTGCTCTTCCGCCGGATGGCGATGGTGCCGGACGAGGAACTCCAGCGCGCCGTCGAGCACACCGAGAAGGAAGAACGCATGCTCGCCGCCGGCCGCGACGACCACAAGCTGGGCTAGGCGAGCGCGGCATGGGCGGTACGTTCGGTCCAATCTTGTTGCTCGGCAGCCTGTTCGGCCTGCTGGTGCTTGGCATGCCGATCGCCTACGCGCTCGGTTTGTCGGCGGTCATTACCGCCGTCTTCGCCGGGGTCCCGCTGGAGGCGGTCTGGCTCAAGGTGTCAGACGGCGTCGACAACTTCGCGCTGCTCGCCATTCCTTTCTTTGTATTCGCCGGCGCCCTCATGGCCGAGGGCGGCATGGCGTGGCGGCTGGTCGCGTTTGCCAACATCTTTGTCGGCTGGCTGCGCGGCGGCCTGGCCATGGTCAACGTGCTGGCGTCGATGTTCTTCGGCGGCATCTCGGGCTCGTCCGTCGCCGACGTGTCATCGATCGGCTCGATCATGATTCCGATGATGAAGAAGCAGGGCTACGACGATGATTTCTCGGTGAATGTCACGATCACCTCCGCCACGCAGGGGATCGTCATTCCACCCAGCCACAACGCCGTCATCTACTCCTTCGCCGCGGGCGGCACCGTGTCGATTGCACAGCTCTTCTTGGCCGGGATCATTCCCGGCATCCTGATCGGCCTGGCGTTGATGGTGCTGGCCTTCATCGTGTCTTCGAGGCGCAGCTATCCGAAAGGCCGTGTCGTCAAGACGCGTGAGGCGTTACGGATCACCTGGGAAGCGCTGGCCGGCCTGTTCACGGTGTTCATCATCGTCGGCGGTGTGATCGGCGGATTCTTCACGCCGACGGAGTCCGCCGCCGTTGCGGTCGTCTGGGCGTTCTTCGTGACAATGTTCATCTATCGCGACTTGACGTGGAAGCAGCTTCCCCAACTCCTGCACAACACTGTCAAAACGGTGGCGATGGTGATGATCGTCATCGGTTTCGCGTCGGCCTTCGCCTTCCTGATGACGCTGATGCAGATGCCGGCCAAGGCGACGGCTTTCATGCTCGCCCTGTCGGACAACAAGATCGTGCTGTTGATGATGGTCAACGTGATGTTGTTGATCCTCGGCACCTTCATGGACATGGCGCCGCTCTTGCTCATCTGCACGCCGATCCTGTTGCCGGTGATGAAGGCGGTCGGCGTCGATCCGGTGCATTTCGGCATTATCATGTTGCTCAACCTCGGCATCGGCCTGGTGACGCCGCCGGTCGGCACGACACTGTTCGTCGGATCGGCCATCGGTAAGGTGCCGATCGAGAAAGTCGCCAGGAGCCTATGGCCATTCTGGCTGGCCATGCTGGCCGTGCTTCTCGCCGTGACCTACGTGCCGGCTTTGGCCCTCTGGATACCCAGCCTGCGGTACGGCTAGCCGGTCCACTGGCCGGCTCTCGCCTAGACTTCAGCCCGTGCCATTGTTAACCAGCCGGCATGCCGACTTCGCTCACGCCATGAAGAGAATGCCGCAACTCGTGGCGGCGACTCTGCTTTTCGCCGCACCCGCCCAGGCGCTGACCATGCAGGAGTTGCTCGAGATGCCGGACGAGATCCGCTTCCCCTACGTCCTCGGCCTGGCCGACGGCATCGTAGCCGGACAGCCGGACATCGCCGCCCACAACTTCCTCAGCCGGTGTATCACGGACCTCGGCATGCGGGAGCTCCATGACCAAATGCGCAGCCGCGTGCGTGACGATCCAAGCTTACTCGAAATGGACACGGGCCTCGTCGCTCGCCTGGTTCTCGCTGATCACTGCACCAGCCTTTAGGACCGCTCAGGCGGGCCGCGGGAACGATCAAGTTAGTCCGAAAGTACGAAAAAAGTCACCAGTTCTTAATAGCCTGAGACGCATGGTACGGACCCTGTCTCGATCTACCGGAAGTCGCACAGATGTCCATAATGAAAAACCATGCCTGGTTGAGCATTTCGTTGCTTTTCGTCGCTCTGGTGGCGGCGTCACCAGCCCTCTCCCGTCAGCTTCCCGCACCGGTTGGGCCGGTCATCCTGACCGTTACGGGGAACATCGCCAGCACGACCGATGGTGACGTCGCTCTGTTTGATCGGGCGATGCTGGAGGAACTTGGTATGACCACGGTTGAGACCACAACACCGTGGACAGAGGGTGCCAGGCGTTTTGAGGGCGTCCCGGTGCGGCGTCTGCTTGACGCCGTCGGCGCCACGGGCCGCAGCGTCTTCGCCACCGCTCTCAACGACTACGCGGTCGAGATCCCCGTGTCCGACTTCCTGCAACACAAGGTTATCCTCGCCCTCAAGATGGACGGCGCCTATCTGAGTGTTCGGGACAAGGGACCGATTTTCGTCATCTACCCATTCGATGCGGAGCCAAGGCTGCGCAATGACGTGATCTACGATCGGAGCATCTGGCAACTCAGTCAATTCGAAGTGCAATAGGCGAGCAGGAGGATCCGCAGCGCGCCGCGGCGCCTGCAGGGACCGTCCACAGCGCAAAAGAAAGACCAATAGCGATGCCCGTTGCCCGCCGCACGCTTATCGCGCTCATCGTGCTATTCACCGTGACGGCGGGGGGTCTCCTTTTCGCGGTCATCAAGGAAAGCTTCGCGCTCAACAGCGGCGACCGCGACGAGCTTGTCTTCAGTACGTTCAAGGCGAAGGCGGAATTCGCCGCGTTCCAGCACGCCCTGGCCTTGACGGCACGCGGTGGGGATCCGAGCGACATTGAGCGGGTTGTTTTGAGCTACGACATCGTCTACAGCCGGACGAAGACGCTCGTCGAGAGCCATTGGGGGGACCGTTACTACGCCGACCCTAAGGCCGGGTCGCTGGTCGATACGTTCCGAACATCGGTATACGAGATGGAGCCGCTGATCGAAGCCCTGACCGGCGGCGACTTGGGAGCGCTGACCCGACTCCAGGAACGAGCGGCGCCCTTGGAGCGAGTCATCCTTCGTCTCAACAGCGCGTCGTGGCAGCTGGATAGCAAGCTTGTCACCGAGGGCCGGCGGCACCTATTGCGGCTTTTCTCCATGCTCGCGGGTTTGCTCGTCGGTCTTGTAGCCGCCGTTACCGCCTTTATCTTCATGCTTGTTCATCAGATCCGCGTCACGGATGGCGCGCGCGCGGAACTGCAAACCCTGTCGCAGGACTTGCTGCGTGCTAAAGATGATGCGGAAGCCGCCAACCGGGCAAAATCGAGCTTCCTAGCGACGATGAGCCATGAATTGCGCACACCGCTCAACGCGATCATCGGCTTCTCGCAGATGATCCATCGCGAGGTCTTGGGTCCGGTCGGCGACGCCCGCTATCGGCAATATGCCGACGATATCAGTGCCAGCGGCGGTCATCTGCTGGGATTGGTGAACGGTATCCTCGACCTATCCCGCATTGAAGCCGGCAAATTCGAGCTGGCGGAAGACGTGATCGACCTGCCCGCGGTCATGGCCGCCTGTGTCGAGATTGTCAAGCGCACCCCAGCGGCGGCCGGCGTCGAGTTCGGTGGGCCGGCGCGGTTGGCGATCCCACCGATATGGGCGGACGAGAAGGCCGTCCGACAAGTGCTGCTGAATGTTATGAGCAACGCCGCGAAGTTTACGCCACCCGGCGGGGCCGTGTACGTCGACGCCCGTCTCAGCGGCGACGGCGCGGTGTGTGTCGTCGTGCGTGACACCGGCATTGGCATGGACTCGGTGGAAGTGGATCGCGCCACGGAGGCGTTTGCGCAGGCGGACAGTACCATTGCCCGTGAGCAGGAAGGCGCTGGCCTCGGCCTGTCGATCACCCAATCGTTGATGGCCTTGCACGGCGGCGAGCTCCTGATCGACAGCGAGAAGGGCCGCGGCACGACGATCACCCTGCGATTCCCCCCTGGGCGCGTGTTGGCCGCCGGCGCGAACGCGGTCGCGAACCAAGCGGAACCGGAGCCCGTCGGCAATCGGCCAGTTGCGCTCGCGAGCTAGCTGGCGCGCTGCCAAGCCGCCTGTCTAGAGGACGGGCGCGGATCTGCCCGAGATTGGGGCCGGCCCGTCGCCGCCCGGCATCTGGCCAATCCACAGGCGTCTCGCTACAAACAGACCCGCGGCAGAGCGGCAAGCAGGGGCGGACGATGCGGACAACAGGGCTGGCGGCGTAGCGTGACCAATGTCATCTGCATCGGTGTCGCGGTCATCGACAGCATTTACAGCATTCCGACGATCCCCCGCCAATCGATCAAGATCTTGGCCGATGCCTATGAGGAGGTCGGCGGCGGCATGGCCGCCACCGGTGCCGTCGCCATTCGCCGGCTCGGCGGCACGGCGAGCGTGTGGAGCCGCGTCGGCGAGGACGATATCGGCCGCCGGGTCATCGCCGGTCTTGAGGCCGAGGGTGTTGATGCCAGCGGCGTACGCATCTTCGCCGGACACCAGTCCACCCACGCG
>CAJICA010000032.1_pt1 | contig 12559 bp, 10 predicted proteins | sample 9199501 | NCBI WGS metagenome assembly CAJICA01 (sample SAMEA7708319, study PRJEB35096) | sediment metagenome | biome: marine neritic benthic zone biome [ENVO:01000025]; feature: sediment [ENVO:00002007]; material: shallow marine sediment [ENVO:03000034] sea grass bed [ENVO_01000059] ... | reverse complement strand
ACCGGCACGTTGGCGACGTGCAGGTAGATGACGTAGTCGTCGATTGATGTGTCTTCGATGAGACCGGTCACGGAATAGGTCGCGTTGTTGGCGATGGCGTTTGCCGTCCAGGTGTAGCCGTCCCGGGGCGCGTCCAGCGCGGCCTTGGTACCGATCGAGCCCGAGGCACCTGGCTGATTGACGACGACGATCTCCGTCCCCAGCGCTTCTTCGAGGATGGGCGCGACAACGCGTGTCACTTGGTCGGTAGAACCGCCGGCCGACCACGGCACAATGATATTGATGGGGCGATCCGGCTGCCACTCGGCGAGAGCCGGGCTGCTCATCGCTGCCAGCGTCAGGACGGGTATCGCCGCTAATGCGTGTCTGATCTTCATTTGCCTCTCCCTGTTACTGACTAGTAGGTAACTTTGTGTCTCGGCGATTGTCAAGCTGAGTGCGCGATTGGGTTGTCGCGTCGCAACTACCGTTGGATCGCCCGGGCATGGCGGCGGGACGGGCGTTCGGTCAGGCGTCGAGAAATAGGGCTGGTGCCGATTGAACAGCGGCGCCTGGGAGATTAGACCGCTCTAAGGCTCACTATGAGTGGCGTTCCAGCCCGCATAGGCCGGATGCTCTTGTACCATCGGCAAGCGGACATCCTCTCCCGTGGCAGCGCTGTGGTAAATGGCCGATGCCAGTTCGATCGATTGCCGCCCGGTCTCCTGCATCACGGCCGCTTCGCCCTTCGAGCCCAAAGCCGTGTAGATGTGGGTGAGAAGCCCGGTGAAGCCGGTCGGACCTGGGCTGAAATCTCGCAGCGCCATATCGACCTGGGGCTGCGTACCTTCCGGCCGTGCGCGAAATTGCCAGGGTTCGGCGCCAGGGTCGTAAGGCGCGTGACCATCATTCTCGGCTGTCATATCGGTGAAGCAGACGCGAATCCGAGAAAGCTCGTCGGCGCCGCCAAGCGTAATCGAGTGGGTGACAAGCGCACCGCTCTCCATCTCCAGGTTGATTGATGCGCAGTCTTCGGTCTCGATGTCGTTCACCCGGACGGCCGTTCGGGCAAACACGCGACGCACGGGACCTAGCATCCAGGTCAGCAGGTCGTGCATGTGGATCGCGTGGGAGAGTACCGCACCGCCGAGTTCGTAGGCGCGCCGACCGCGCCAGGGATTGTCATAGTACGCCGCACGGCGATTCCAATGCGTCTCAAGCGACGCCACGAGCTGCTTGCCGGTCACGTTTGCATTGATGAGGTGACTGAGTTTCTGCAAACCAACACCGTATCTGTACTGAAACACCGGGAGCAGACTACGCTCCGTCGCCTCGGCTTGAGCCGCGAGCCGGTCGAACTCCACTAGGGAGCTGCACACGGGTTTTTCGCACACAACGTCCTTACCGGCGTGCAAGGCCTTCTCAGCCACTTCCGCATGCAGGTGTGGCGGCAGGCAGACGTCGATCAGGTCAACGTCGTCGCGGTCGATGGCGTCGTCGATCAACTCGGTCGTCGCCGCGTGCGGCGAGCGCGCAGCGAGCGTACGGGCGCGATCGAGATTCGCATCGCAGATGACACGGACATCGTACAAATCCGTCAGCGCAAGATAGCCGTCGAGATGCGAACGGCCGATGCCGGCACCGAGAATGGCGACCCGTCGCTTTGGCATTATGCTGCCGCCAACGCGCCAATTCTGACGGCTTGCTGCTGCGCTTGGAGCGCAAGTTCGCAGACCTTGAAGCAATGGGACTGGCGCATCGACGTCTCGGTGCGCGCAAAAATGTCGTCACGCAAGTTCGCGTAGTAGGGAAGGTCGGCGTCGCTGCAATCGACGTAACGGGTTCCGTTCTTGTCGACCAGAAACAGATGATCGATTCCGGGCCGCCCGGCTATATCGACATACTTGCGCAACTCCATGAACCCTTCGGTGCCGAGTATCGTCAGCCGGCCGTCGCCCCAGTTTGCCAGGCCATCCGGGGTGTACCAGTCGAGGCGCACATAACATGAGGCACGGTCGCTACGTAGCAACATCTCGCCGAAATCCTCGAGTTCCGGATGATCGGCGTTCGCGAAGTTGCCGACCGTGCTGGTCACGACCTCGGCATCCTCGGAGTCCGTCAGATAAAGAAACTGATCGATTTGATGTGAGCCAATGTCCGCAAGTATACCGCCATATTTGGCGCGTTCGAAGAACCAAGCCGGGCGCGTCGGCTTGTTCAGACGGTGGGGGCCGACGCCTAGGGTTTGCACGACGCGGCCGATGGCGCCGGCGCGAATGAACTCGTCGGCCCGCGTCACTGCCCGGACTTCGAACCGTTCCGTGAAGTTGATCGAATAGATGCGGCCCGTTTCCTCCTGCGCGGCGCGCACCGCCCGCAGTTGCGCGTCGGTGACGACACCAGGCTTGTCGACCATGACGTCCTTGCCGTGGCGCATCGCCTCGATGGCAATGTCGGCGCGCTCCGACGGAATCCCGGCCGATACAATAAGGTGAATGCTGGGGTCGTTCAGAAGTTGCGATCGGTCCGTGACCCGCGGAATCTGCGGGAAACGCTTGATGAAACCCGCAACCGGCGGGACATCTTCACGTGTCCAGTAACCGACGCACTCGGCGCCGATGGCCAGCAGCCCAGCCACCTGATCATAGATGTGGCGATGATCGAGGCCGATCGCCGCAAACCTGAGCGTTGGGTATTCCGTCACGTTGCTTGTCCTTAGTGTTCGGCGAGTTGAACGGCCGCCTTGTCACGCGATGACTTGACGAGCGCATCGATCAGACGATGGACTGCGAGGGCTGCCCTTCCCGTCACGCGGGGCGCGCGACCGGTGGTGATTGCATCGATGAAGTCCGTATGCACGGCGAGATGCGCGTCGTGCGCAAAATCCATCGGATCGGCGCCGCCGCCCGACGCTTGCGCCTCGCCGATGCTTTCGTCGCGACCGTCATGATACCTGATCGTCAGCCCATCTCTGCTGAGAACGGCGGTCGCATTCGCGCACAGAAGCTCGATGCTCTCGGATGCGCCGGGGTAATGGCTGGTGGTTGCCATCAGACACCCCATCGCTCCGTCGGCAAAGCGAAGACCGGCGCCAACGAAGTCCTCCGCCTCCATTTCATGAATCGCTGTCGTACCGCTAACGGCAGCAACCTCCGCAACTGGACTAGCGTAGGAAAGGGCGAGGTCGATTGGGTGGATCGCCTGGCTGATCAACACGCCGCCGCCGTCGCGGGCGTAGGTGCCGCGTCCGGGCTCATCGTAATAGCTCTGCGGGCGCCACCAAGGCACGAAGATGTTGATGGCGGCGATCCGCCCGAGTGTTCCATCTTGGATGAGGACTCCCAGCCGTTCGGCAGCTCTGCGGAAACGATGCTGCAAGACAATGCCAAGCGTTGCGCCGGCACGTTCCGCTATTGCAACGATCTCCTCCGCCGCCGGTGTCGTGCGCTCGACCGGCTTTTCCATCAGGATGTGCTTGCCGGCTGCGGCGAGGCGCCGGACGAGATCGACGCGTGCATTGGGCGGAGTCAACAACACGGCATAGTCAATCGACGGATCTTCGATCAGCTTCTCCAGATCGTCGGCGACGGGCAGCTTGAATTTCTCGGCAAACGCTTCGCGGCGTGCGGGTGTCGGGCTGTAGGCGCCAACGACCTCGACGCGGTCGCGCAGATCGATAAGGCTCTTGGCGTGCGGTGTCACGGCCATGCCGAGACCAATGATGACGCAGCGCATCGGTATTCCCCTACTGAAGTCGCGGCAATGCCACTTCGCCTTGACCTTTTCGGAAGACGTGGCAGTTGTCGGGCGGAAAACACACCTGAATCGTATCGCTTTCCCGGACCGACGTTTGGCCGGAGACATGGATGGTCACATCGGCCTGCGTCGGCAGCTCGCAGTACAGATAGCTGTTGCTCCCCAGTTGCTCAGTGAAATTCACTTTCACCGTCGCCATGTTGGCGCCGTGCGATCCCGCTTCGATATGCTCGGGTCGGATGCCGAGGTAAATCGCGTCGCCGGCGGCCACGCCTTGCCCGAGGGTCGCCGACTTGATGGCACCGACCCCGTCAATATCGAGCGTCACCCCATCGGCGCCGATGTCAGCCACACGCCCGTCGAGGAAGTTCATCCGTGGCGAGCCAATGAACCCGGCGACAAATCGGTTCGCCGGGTCGTTGTAGAGTTCGAGGGGGGCGCCGACCTGTTCGACAACACCCTCGCGCAGCACGACGATCTTGTCCGCCATCGTCATTGCCTCGGTCTGATCGTGCGTCACATAGATCATCGTGCTTTGCAGCCGCCCGTGCAGCCGCGTCAGCTCGCTCCGCATCTGCACGCGCAACTCCGCGTCCAAGTTGGAGAGCGGTTCGTCGAACAGGAAGATCTTCGGTTGCCGCACGATCGCGCGCCCGATCGCCACGCGTTGTCGCTGCCCGCCGGATAGCTGCCTCGGCTTGCGGTGCAATAGCTCACGGATCTGCAGCAGTTGCGCCGCTTCACCGACCCGCATCTCGATCTCCGGCTTTGGCATGCGGCTGTTTTCGAGGCCAAACGCCATGTTCCGATACACCGACATGTGCGGATACAGCGCGTAGGACTGAAAGACCATGGCGAGCCCGCGGTCGGCTGCGGTCATATCGTTGACGATGTCGCCGTCGAGCACGATGTCGCCGCTCGTCACCTTCTCCAGCCCGGCGATCATCCGCAGAAGCGTGCTCTTGCCGCAGCCGGACGGGCCGACAAACACGACGAACTCACCGTCAGCGATGCTCAGATCCACATCGTGAATGACGTGCGTCTCTTCGAAAGCCTTATTCACGCGGCGCAGCTGCAACGTTGACATCGGGCGCTCCGGCTAACGGCTGCGCATTATCGCCGCCTGCCGCGGCTCGGCGCGCTGCAGGCGCAGGGGCGGGTGTCCCGCGAGGATCTGGCGTATGTCATCCATCATCATCTCACATATGCGCCTGTATGACGCCCATATGCCACCGGCCCGATGTGCCGACAGCTGGATGTTCTGGCTTCGCCGGACGGGATGGTCGGCATCCAACGGTTCTTCTGGGTAGACATCGATCGCCGCCCGGAACCGCCCCGCCGCGGCCAGTTCCACCAAGGCATCGAAGTCGACCACCTCGGCCCGGCTTGCCAGGATGACGCACGACTCCGCGGCCACCAGCTCCAACATCGCGCGGCTTAGAAATCCCTCATTCTCGGTGGTGACCCCGGCCAGGATGAAGATGAACTGCGACGTCGACAGCACCTCTTCCAGCGTCGCCGCGCGACAGCCGTTAGCAGCCAAATACCCGCCCGATAGCCATGGATCGTAAACCGCGACATGGCAGCCGAAGGGCGACAGAAGCGGCCGGAGCGCGCGGCCCAGATTGCCGAAACCGATGAACCCGACCCGCGCGTCATACAGGCTGACCGCGTCCTGGTTCCCGGCGATGCCGTACCGTTCAGCGCCCTGGCGGAACAGCCGATCGGCATCCACCGTGCCGCGGCCGAGATCGATGGCAAAGCCAAGGCACGCCTCGGCCACCGCGGGGGCCATGGCCGGCGCGATCGACAACACCCAGATGCCGAGCGCCTGGCATGCGGCATAGTCGATATTCGGCTCCCAATTGCCTTTGACGTTGATGACGGCCTTGAGGCGTCTGGCCGCCGCCAGGCGCTGCGCGGGTAGGGCGGTTTGGCCGATCACCACCGTTGTTTCGGGCAGGTGGGCCTCAACCATCGCGGCCGGCATGCGTTCGCCGAAGTGGCTGACGACCCGGCCATAACTCTCGAGTTCCGCCCATGCAGCGTCATCGAGGATCATCTCGCGCGTACGTGGAAACGGATCGAGCAGGAAGAGGTGTGATGGCATCCAGCGCGCCGGCCTATTTCATGCCGGTATTGGCAATGCCGGTCGTGATGAAGCGTTGCAGGAAGGCGAAGACCAGGGTGATTGGCAGCAACGTCACGACGGTCATCGCCAGCACGAAATGCCATTGCACTTGCAGTTCACCTTGAAACGCGTTCAGGCCGATCTGCAGCGTGTAGACCTCGTTGCGAGTCAGGATGATGAGCGGCCAGAGAAAATCGTTCCAGCGCCACATCACGGAGAAGATCGCCAACACCGCGATTGCCGGCAACGCCAGCGGCAGGACAATGCGCCAATAGATTTGCCACTCGCTGGCGCGGTCCATCCGCGCCGCGTCCATCAGCTCGTCGGGGATCGTCAGCATGTACTGGCGCAGCAGGAAGACGCCGGTCGGCGTCGCCGCACCGGGAATGATCACACCCCACAAGCTATTGTTCATGCCGAGCTTGGTGACGACCAGGAACACCGGCACGAGGATCACTGTGATGGGGATCATCAGCGTCCCGATGATGAACACCATGATCGACGTGCGGCCGCGAAACTCGTACTTCGCCAAACCGAACGCTGCCATGCTGTTGATGACGAGCGTGATCAGCGTCGCCACGACCGTCACCACGACGGAGTTTGTGAGGTAGCGCAGGAAATTGAACTGCTGCAGCGGCGTGATGTAGTTCTCCCAGGCGAAGCTCAGGCGGCGTATAGGCGTGCGGTCGTTGATGTGAACCTCGATCCGCTCGCTCGGGTTCTCGGGATCGACCATTTGTGAGATGAGGCCCACGCGACGCGTCTGCGCCAGCACCCGTGTTTGGCCGTCGGGCTCGGTCACCTCGAACAGCGGCAGCGGCTTGTCGAAGCCCTCGACCGTGATCTCCTGCTGCGACAGCGGCAGGAACCGAGGCGGAAACTCCAGCAGTCCGGCCTGGGTTTTGAAGGACGACATGACGAGCCATAGCACCGGTCCGAACATCATCAGGACGCCCAGGGCCAGATAGCCGTAGGTCAGGATGTCGGTGATGTGCCAGCGCCGCCCGCCGCGCCGCCGCGTTAGAAAGGTGCCGAGGTCGGTGGCCGTCATGCCACTACACCTTGGCGCCGCGCCGCGCCGCGACCTGCATCTGCAGCAGCGTCAGAATCAACAGGGCGACGCCAAGGACAGTCGACGCCGCGGCGGCCAGGCCGAAGTTTTGTACCTGGCTGGCAAAGCCGGTCGTATAGATGTACTGCACGATAAGCTGGGTCGCCGTGCCGGGTCCCCCGCCAGTCAAGACAAACACCTCGTCGAACGTCTGCACCGATTTGATCAGCGACAACACCAGGACGACCAGCATCGTCGGCCACAACAGCGGCATGGTAATTTGCCAGAACGCCCGCCAATGCGACGTGCCGTCCATCTCCGCCGCTTCGTAGATGTCCTTCGGGATCGACTGCAGGCCAGCTAACAGGATGAGGGTATAGAAACCCATATTGGCCCAGATCGACACGCAGATGACCCAGAACATGGCCCAGCCGGGCTCGACCAAGAACAGGGTCTTCTCGCCGCCCAGCCCCGTCACAAACGCGTTGAGCAAACCCTCGCGTTGCAGGATCCACTTCCAGATCAGCGCCACGACGACCGGCGACAGCAGCACCGGATAGAAGAAGACGCTGCGGAAGAAACCGCGAAACGCGATCCGCCGGTTCAGTACGAGTGCCGTGATCAGCGCAAACAGCACCATGAAGCCGACCTGGAAGAAGACGAAGAAGGCCGTATTGAACAGACCCCGCCAGAATTGATCCTCACGGCACGTCGCGGGATTGGTGTGATCCTCGCAGGCAAACAGATAGCCGTACTGCTCGCCGCCGACGAACGGCCGGTCGCTCGGGAACAGTTGCGTGCCGCCGGTCAGCGAATACTGGAAATTGATGAACAGGGGGACGACGACGAAGGTGCCGAAGAACACCAGGTTGGGCAGCACGAACATATACGGCATGCGGGCTTGCCCGATGAGCCGTTGCAAGCCGCGCATCGGGATATCGAGCACGCGCATGACCATCAGCCACGGCGTCTGCGCGATCGTGACCATGCGCCGGCCGTTGCCCGCGGTGCCGCCGGCTTCAAGGCTACCTGTCGCCACTGCGTCCCACCCTCGCAATGCGAACCGAAAGGGGTTGGGGGCGGCAAGCCCCCAACCCTGGAGTCATTGGCCTATTGCCGGCGTTGCTCGGCGAGGTCGGCCTCGATGTCTTGGGCAATGCGATCGTAGGCTTCGTCGAGCGTCATTTCGCCGACCACGGCCTGCCCCAACCGGCTGATTGTCGCATTGAACATCAGTCGATTGAACGGATAGCCCTGGTAATCGTAGGCGGCCTGATCGAGCTTCGGGATGTGGCCCAGAAACGCGCTCAGCGCGTCCTTGGCCAACGGCATGTCGGTTTGGAAATCGACGCCCTTTTCGGCCAGTCCCAGATGCGCCGGAATGAACAGCGTGCGCGCCGAGAATTCGGCCAGGATGTCTTCGCTCGACAGGAACGCCATGACCCGCCCCACCTCGGCCGGATGTTCGGTGTCCTTGATCGCGACCAGCGCGGCGCCGCCCGGCATCCCCGTGCAAGCCGCCGGACCGCACGGCTGCGGCACGGCGACCCAGTCGAACGCATCGCCGATCGTGTCGGCGAACTGCTGCACCTGCCAGCTGCCGCTCATATAGAAGACGACTTGGGCGTTGGCGAACTCTTCGTTGGCGCCGACATAGCTCGAGCCGCTGGCGCTGCCCCACAGCTCCTTCGACATCGTGCCGTCGTTGTGCCAACTGACGATTCGCTCCGCCATCGCCTTGAACCCGTCGTCGATGAGCGCCGGCTCGCCATCGGCGTCGAACACCTGGGCACCCATGCTGATGGCGGGACCCGAGAATCGATGGCCCGAGCGGTCCATTGCGATCGGGATCGGCACGTCCAGCGCCGCGGCGACGGCGTTTGAAGCGGTCGCCCAATCGTCCCAGGTGGCGCCCTCGCCGGGCACCGCGACCCCCGCCTGGTCGAACAGCGTCTTGTTGATGAACGGACCGGTAATCGTCAGCTGTGTCGGAAACCCGTGGATCTCGTCGACCCCCTCCGGCGTCCGCAGCCATTGCAGGAACGGCCCGAAATTCTCTTGCCAGTAGCCGACATTGCTCAGATGCGGGGTCAGATCGAGGTAGAACTTCGACAGCCCGCCCAGGTCCGTCACGCGGGCGATGTCGGGACCTTCGCCGGCAGCCAGTTGGACCGGCAGGGTCTCGAGAATGGCCGAGTACGGCACCGTGTCGACGCTAACCTTGACATCCGGGTTGTCAGCCTCGAAACGGTCGAGGAGATCGCGCAGGATCTCGCCCTCGTTGCCGTCATTGTACCAAGAAATGCGCACTTCGGTTTGGCCGTAGGCCGGCAGGCCAACAACCAGGCCTAGCGCCGCTGCACCAAAGACCTTCGCAATTCGGTTTCGCATGTTTCCTCCGTAAAGGCGGGGCTTCCAATGTCACCCGTCGAGTATGTAGTTCGGTCCTACTGTTAACACATACGGGGCCATTAGACATTACCGAGCGCGGCCGCCAAGCCTGGAGGAGCACCGAATTCTCACCCTGAGAGGCAAGGTCGGCTGAGTTTGCCGTTTCGGGGCCTTGACCGCTTGAGGTAGTAACTCATGGGGATATTCAAGGCCCGTGCCGGTACCCCACGCTCACGGCCACACCTTTCCCAAAACGGCGAGTATCCAGCATGCCTTCCAAGACCGGCGAACCGTACCGGGATCCGACCGCGTTCCGGCCCGAAACTGTTCATTCCTGCCTCATCGCGGAAGCGCCGCGTAGGCTCGCCTATCACGCGAAGGTCGATTTCGCGAGTTGGCGCGAGCGGCTCGTGCAAAAGACGTCCGAACTGCTCCGCCGCCCGACGGCACGATGCGACTTGGACATTCGAATCGATTTTGAGCGCGAGCATGAGGCGTTCCTGGAACGGCGTTTCGTATTCATGGCCGAACCGAATGCCGCGGTTCCTTGCCATCTCTTATTGCCGAAGTCTCCAGGCGGTCCGTTTCCGGTCATGATTTGTCTGCAGGGACACAACACCGGGATGCACATTTCTTTGGGACGCCGGCGGTTTGACGGGGACGAGCACTTCATCGACGGCGACCGGGACTTGGCGTTACAAGCGGTCGGCCATGGGTACGCCGCGGTCGTGTTGGAGCAGCGTGGTTTTGGCGAGCGCGAAGACCGGCGCTCCGAAGGACGGGAACGATATGCGGAGCATCCCCGAACGGACGAGAACCGGACGTGCAAGCATGCGGCCATGGCGGCACTTCTTCTTGGCCGGACCCTTCTCGGCGAGCGGGTCTTCGACCTCCAGCGTCTCTGCGACGTTGTCGTAACGTTCGACGAATTGGATGGGGACCGCATTAGCTGTATCGGGCATTCGGGCGGCGGCACGGTGATCTGGTATGCGGCGGCGGTCGAACCGCGCATCCGGAGCATCATCCTCTCATCGTGTTTCGCCACGGTCGCATCCAGTATCGGCAGCGTTGACCACTGCACCGACAATTATCTGCCCGGTATGCTCGAGTGGTTCGATTTCGCCGATCTGGCCGGCGCTATTGCGCCACGGGAGACCCTGATCGTCATGGGAAAGCACGATCATCTCTTCCCGTACCACGGCGCATGCGAAGCGTTTGACCGCGCCTCCGAGATCTATGCGGCGGCCGGGGCGCCGGACGCGCTGCGGCTCGTCCTTGGCGAAGACGGGCACCGTTTCTATGCGGATCTAGCGTGGCCCGTTTTCAAAGGAATGACCGACTAGCACTCCGTCGACGAAGACTACCAGCGCGGCACCTTTCTTTCGTAGCCAGGGACGTACTTGCGCATTTCGGCGGTGTCGTCCCGGTCGTCGACATCGCAGGTTTGGTACAACGCGTGCAGTTCTTCGAAGCGGTCGCGGTCCAACTCGACACCCAGTCCGGGACCGTTCGGCACAGCCAATGCGCCGTTTTGGAACTCTCTCCGGTCGCCGACCGTGATGTCGACGTCCGTCCATGGATAGTGCGTGTCGCAATCGTACGACAGGTTGGGTGTCGTGGCCCCAAGGTGCGTCATGGCCGCCAGGCTTATTCCCAGATGGGAATTGGAATGCATTGACAAACCAAGACCAAAGACCCGGCAAATGTGTGCCAGATGCTTCGACGCGCGCAGCCCGCCCCAGTAGTGGTGGTCCGATAGAATGACCTGCACGGCATTCTTCTCGATCGCTTCGGGTATGTGATCGAACTCGATCACCGCCATGTTCGTCGCTAGCGGCATCGGGACTTCTCGGGCCACGGCGGCCATGTCATCCATGCCGAGAACCGGATCCTCTAGGTATTCCAGTACACCATCGAGTGCTCGACCGACCCTGATGGCGGTTTCGACCGTCCACCCGCCGTTCGGATCGATGCGGAGTGGATGACCGGGTAGGGCTTCTCTGAGCTTGATCATTGTCTCGATCTCGAGATCCGGCTCGAGCACGCCGCCCTTCAGCTTCAAAGACTTGAAGCCATGCTCGCGAACCATGCGCCGGGCCTCTTCGACGAGGGCGTCGGGCGTGAGGACTTCGCCCCAGCTGTCGTCACCCGGATGTTCCGACGGTTTCGCGAACTTGAAGAACAGGTAGGCGCTGAAAGGAACCTCGCTTCGAACGGTACCGCCGAGCAGGTCGCTCACGGGTCGCTCGAGGATTTTGCCTTGGATGTCCAGGCAGGCGACCTCGTATGCGCCGGCGACGACGTCAGTGAGCTGGTGGTCCGCAACGGTCGTCGGCGCGTTGACGCCACCGTTGGGTAGCGCATCCACTACGCGTTGGCGCAGCTGGTTCAGGTGAAACGGGTCGAGCCCGATTAGCGCCTCAGCCGACTGCCGCAAACCGGCCAGAGTCCGCTTGGCGCCATATGTCTCGCCGAGCCCGACAACGCCCGTGTCGGTCACAAGCTCAATGATGCTCCGCAAAAAAACCGGCTGATGGACGCCGTTGCAGTTGCGCAGCGGGGCGTCTGGGACGGCGACCGGTGTTACTGCAACGCTTTGAATAATCAACGTTTCTTTTCCCTGTCGGTCGCGCCGCGGTTGTGGAGCGAGTTGGCCCCTGATTTCGATACTCGTACGGTACTTGTGACACGTTGCCAAGAACCGCAAAGGTGCCAGCAATAGTCATGCGAGCGCGGCCGGTGTGATGCCGGCTGTCGAGGAGATCACCGGCGCGGGCGGCCGGGCGATCGCCGTGCAAGGTAACATGACGAGCGATGCCGGCGACGGTCCGCCCGTCGACGAAACGCGCGCTCCTCGGCAACAGCATCAGCTTGCTTATTCATTTTATCGGCGGCTTGATTGCGTAGCGCGCATCGGCGGCTCGTCGCGGCAAAGCTTGGCTCGCGGCACCGGCGACATTGAGGCCGGTTACCTAAACGGCGAAATCATCGGGCTCGGGCGGCGTCACGGCGTGCCGACCCCCGCGAACATTGTGATCCAGCGCCTGGCCAATGACTGCGCACGCGGCAAGGCGCCACCCGGCTGTGTGACAGCGGACCGGGTGATGCAGTTGATCGCGGAAGAGAAGGCGCTGCCGGCCCGCCCGTCGCACTCGCGTTGGCCGGTCCGCGGGAAGGGCTTTCTGGATATTGGCTGTGAATGGTGCCGCCGGCGTGAATTGAACACGCGACCCCACCCTTACCAAGGGTGT
>CAJICA010000078.1_pt1 | contig 12592 bp, 14 predicted proteins | sample 9199501 | NCBI WGS metagenome assembly CAJICA01 (sample SAMEA7708319, study PRJEB35096) | sediment metagenome | biome: marine neritic benthic zone biome [ENVO:01000025]; feature: sediment [ENVO:00002007]; material: shallow marine sediment [ENVO:03000034] sea grass bed [ENVO_01000059] ... | reverse complement strand
CAGTCGCCTTCGGCGCACCCTTCCTTCGTGCCGGTCAAGCCATCGACCTCGCGCAGGAAGCGCAGAACCGTTTGGTTGGGGTCGACATCGTCAATTGCGCGGCGCCGACCGCGATGCAGGAAGCGGATTGCCTGTCGCATATCCGGCCAATTAGCGCCGTTCTCAGCCGTTTTGGCAAGCATCTACGCTAGCGTGCCGCTGGCAGGCCCGCTAAGACTGGAGCATGACTCTTGAGGAGCTGAATGAGTTCGATCAGGTCGGATTTGCCCGCGCTCTCGGCTCGGTATTCGAGCATTCGCCCTGGGTTGCGGAGCGTGGTTTCGCGGCCAGGCCGTTTGAGAGCACCGAGGCGCTTGCGGCGGCATTGGTTAACGTCGTCGACGAAGCCGATGTGGCGGAGCAGACCAGCCTGCTGCGGGCGCACCCCGATCTCGCCGGGAAGGCGGCGCGCGCCGGCACCATGACGGACCATTCGACCGTGGAGCAGGCCGGCGCCGGCCTCGACCGGCTGAGCGATGCGGAATATGAGCGCTTCCATGCCCTGAACGCGGCTTACCGCGAGAAGTTCGGTTTCCCGTTCATTCTTGCCGTCAAGGGCCATGACAAGGCGAGCATCCTCGCCGCGTTCGAGCGGCGCCTGGGACACACGATAGAGGTGGAACGAGAAACCGCCCTGACGCAGGTAGCAAAAATCGCGCAATTCCGGCTTGAAGCCATGCTGAGGACGAAATGACAGGTCTAACAACGCACGTGTTGGACACGGCGCATGGCAAGCCAGCGGCCGGCATGCGGATCAAGCTGTTCCGCACTGCGGATGACGGCTCACTGGATTGTGTAGCCTCGGTGGTTACCAATACCGACGGACGCACCGACGGGCCATTGCTGGAAAGGCCGGACCCCTCGGCCACCTATGAGCTGCAGTTCCACGTCGCCGACTATTTCCGGGGGCAGGGCGCGACGCTGGCGGAGCCGCCGTTTTTGGACATTGTGCCGATCCGGTTTTCAATGGCCGAATCGGCGGCGCATTACCATGTGCCTCTGCTTTGCTCGCCTTGGAGTTATTCGACCTATCGGGGTAGCTGAGAATGGCGGATCGGCGGTTATTCGTCTCTGGACTTCTTTTGTGAGATTCTTTTCCAATATTGAGAGTTCGTCACGCTGTATTCCCGGAGGAGCCCATGTTCCGTCGTCTCTGGATGCTAACCGCAGCCATTGGTCTGTCCCTAACGATGGCTGGCCCGGCCACGGCTCAAGACGTTTTCACGGGCCTTAAACCCGCGGCAATCGACGGACAGTCCGTGGATCCCGGCCTGGCCGTCACCTATTGGAGAGGCAACAACTATCCCTTGATGATCGAGTACCACGACCTTATCAGCCGGTCGCCGGGCCAGCTGGGGGATCCTGTATTACAACTCGATACAGGAAATACCGTGCTCACAACGAAATCGACCGAGTTGGTGGCGGCAGTAATGAAGGGGCTCATCAATTTCGCCGAGGCGGGCACGTATCAGGTGGAGTTCGTCTCGAACGACGGAATCTTGGTCGAGATCGACGGGCAACTCGTCCATGCAGACCCAAATCGGCACTCGGATTCGACTTCCGGTCCGATTCCGGTCGAGATCACTGAGCCGGGCTGGTACGACCTCGACATCGCTTACTTCCAGAAGAAGGGCACGCACCGGCACGAGATGTACTGGTTGCCGCCAAGCCAGCAGGGCGAGCTCACGCTGGTGCCGGCGGAGGTCTTTGCGCACCTTCCGGGCACAGAGCCCGGTTTTGAGACAATGCCGGTGCCGGACCCGGAGGACACTTTCATCCGGTAAGGCGTTGGCCGCCGAGGGCGCCCGCGCCGGCGAACTTGGCGCGGCTGCCCAGCTGCGCCTCAATCCGCAGCGCCTCGTTCCACTTCGCCATACGTTCCGACCGGGCGAAAGAACCGACCTTCAGCTCGGGCACGCCCCAACCGACGGCCAGATGCACGATGGTGACATCCTCGGTCTCGCCGGAACGGGCCGACATAATGGCGCCATAACCGACTTCGCGGGCGGCCTCCCAAGCGGCATGCGTCTCCGTTAGCGTGCCACGTTGATTCGGCTTCAGCAGGACCGCGTTGGCGGCGCCTTGTGTTGCCGCTTCACGCACACGGCCGGCGTCCGTCACCAGTAGATCGTCACCGACGATTTGAGTCGTGCCGCCGACGTGGCTCGTCAGTGTCGCGAAACCACTCAGATCATCCTCAGCCAGCGGGTCTTCGACCGACACGATGGGGAAGCGGCTCAGCCAGTCCTCCACTTGTTCGATCATGCCGTCCGTGTCGACTTGGCGGCCCTCGAGGCTGAGCTCATAGGAACCGGCGTGGCCGAACTCCGACGCCGCTACATCGAGGGCAATCGCGACTTGGTCTGGCGCACGGAAACCGGCGATGGCAATGGCTTCCGTCAGCGCATCGAGTACTGCGTCGTTGCTGTCGAAATCGGGCCAATAGCCGCCTTCGTCGGCGACACCGGCGAGCTTGCCGGCATCCCGCATCAGTTTGCCCGCAGCATGGTAGACCTCGGCGGTCCACGCGATCGCCTCGGCGAACGATTCGGCCCCAGGGCAGACGATCAGAAAATCCTGGATATCGACCCGCCTGCCGGCGTGCGCGCCGCCGCCGAAGATTTGAACCTCGGGCAAGGGCAGTGTTACCGCCGCCGCTCCACCCAAATAATGATAGAGCGGCACGTCGTGCGCCGCGGCGGCGGCATTGGCGCTTGCCATCGCGACGGCGACGGTTGCGTTGGCGCCGAGGTTGGTCTTGTCCGATGTACCGTCCAGTGTCATCAGCTGTTGGTCGATCGATGCCTGGTCGGCGGCATCCATGCCAACAAGGCCTGTGGCGATCGGACCATTGACGTTGGCAACAGCCCGGGAGACCCCGTACGCCCCAAAGCCCTCGCCGCCGTCACGCAGGTCCCTCGCCTCGCCCGAACCGGTCGACGCACCAGCCGGTGCCATGCCACGGCCCACCGCACCGCAAGCCAGTTGGATATTGGCCTCGACGGTTGGACGCCCACGGGAGTCCCACACACTGAGCCCTTCGATCCGGACGATTGTCGTATCAGGCACGGCGTAGCGCCTCCCCCCAGCGTTCCTTGATGTCTTTGAGCCTGTCCGCCGGTTCCTCGAGAAGCCTTCCGGCAACGTGGCGTACGAGGTCCTTTTCCGCAGGATCCGTTATGTACTCGACCGGTGACTTGCCGTCGATGCGGGCCAGCGTCAGCCCAGGAAGCAAACGGGCTGCTCTTCGTTCCAAGTCCGACGGCTGCTCCCAGGTGACGCCGGCCAAATAGGTCGTCGCCATCCCCGCGAAGCACGCCAGCAAATCCTCCTTAGCCGCAGGCGAGGGGAGGCATTTGAGCAGTAAGTGATTGAGGCAGAAGGCCAAATCGAACGCCGGATCCCCGAACCACGCACACTCGGCGTCCACGAGGATTGGCCCCGACGGTCCGATGAGAATGTTCTTGGGGCTGACGTCACCATGGACCAAGGCGATCTTGTTGGCGGCGGTCGTGTCCGCCAGCTCTTGTAGCCGGCGGGCATGCTTCGGTTGGGCCGCAGCGGTCGCGATCAGGTACGGCTCCAGGCGAATGGTCCAGAAGATTCGATCGCTTGCAAACTCGTCCGCAACGTCCTTTTGGTTGGCAGTGGCCGCATGAAGCTTGACCAGACGATCAGCGACCGCGGCGGCCGTGGTGATTTCGGCCTGGCCAGCCAATAGTTGAGTCTTCCACACCGGATGGTCCCTCGGCGAGAGGTATTCCATCGCCAGCAGCCCAGCGGCATGATCCTGGCCCAGCAATCGCGGGGCCATCCCGGGCACCGCCTCCTCGGCGCGTCGCAACCAAGCTGCCTCGAACGCGTTGCGCTCGACCGGGACGCGCCAGTCGGCCGCCACCCGAAGGCGGGGTGCCGCTCGCTTCACGCAGAAGGACGGGCGACCCGGCAAGTCGACGCGCCAGATGTCGGACGAGACGCCGCCGGTGAGCGGCGTGAAAACCGGCTGCTCATCCCCACTGACGAGGTCGAGCTGCCTGAGCGCGGCAGTCACACTCGTCTGGGCGGTTTCGTTGGCGACGGAAGCCATCTGGATGTCATAGCACTCGTGCCATGGACCGCCAAAAAAGGGCCCTCCCTCATGCCGGGGGCCGTGACACGAGGGAGGGCCAACAATCTGGAGGCTGGACCGGCGCGTGACGCTCGCCGGACGGCACGAACTTGCTCAAAACTAGCGCGTTCCGCACGCATTCAAATTCGGGCAAAGAAGTGTCGCCGATGGACAATGCCGGACCGCCCATTATGCTTGGGGAATGCCCAAGTTCGCGGCCAATCTGAGTATGATGTTCAATGAGGTCTCCTTCTTGGCGCGCTTCGAAGCAGCCGCGGTCGCCGGCTTTGCGGGGGTCGAGTTCCTGTTTCCTTACGCCTATGACAAACATGAGCTTGCCGCCGAACTGACCCAGAATGGCTTGCGACAAGTTCTGTTCAATTTCGGGCAAGGCGAATGGGAGAGTGGCGAGCGCGGGACCGGTGCGGTGCCCGGCTCCGAGGCGAGGTTCGCCGATGCGCTCGACCAGGCCCTCGATTACGCCACCACCCTCGACTGTCCGCGGATGCACGCAATGGCCGGTTTGAAGCCGGCAGAGGTTCCTTTGGAAGCGTGCCGCGAGACATTTGTCGAAAATCTGACGGCGGCGTCGAGGAAAGCCGCGCAAAGGAATGTCGAGCTACTTATCGAACCCCTAAACACGCAGGACGTGCCCGAGTATTTCCTCACGTCCCAGGCGCAGGCGCGCAGCATTATCGAGTCCGTCGGTGCGCCGAACCTGAAGCTGCAGCTCGACCTATACCATTGCCAGATCATGGAAGGTGATCTGACCAAGCACCTGCGGGATTATGCCGATATCGTCGGCCATATTCAGATTGCCGGGGTGCCTGGCCGCCATGAACCGAATGTCGGCGAGATCAATTACCCGCACCTATTCGACGTTCTTGACGAGATCGGCTACGACGGCTGGGTCGGCTGCGAATACCGGCCGCGCGGCGGGACAACGGAAGGGCTGGGCTGGTTGCAAGCCCTCTAACCGCCTCGCCCGATCGCTGAGTCTTTCGTGAGTCCAGGCAGCTCACCCCCCTGACCGCCCTCCTTCCTGCCGTGTTAGAGGCACCTCGTTCGCGCTCAGTAACCCTTGCGCGTCCAGCGAGGTTTGGCATGAAGACCCTGGCAACTTGTACCGCCGCCCTCGTCGCGGCGATCAGCCTGCCGACGCACGCCGGCACATTCGGAACGTTCTGCGGGGATCGCGCCTCGATTCACGAACGCCTTGCTGACAAATACAGCGAGGCGCCGGTGATTCGAGCGCTTTCCGGCACCGGCAACCTGGTGGAAATGCTCGCGTCGCCCGACGGCAGCTGGACGATGATCGTTACACGGCCAGGCGGACCAGCCTGCATCGTCTCAACCGGTGATATGTGGCAGCCCTTACAGCCAGCGAGCATGACAGAGCCGGAAGCTTAGCGTCATGTTCGCCGTAAGGCTGACACAGCACGGTTTCGAACCGATCGAGCCTGACTTCCATCCGGGTCTGCTCCTGGTCGGCGCCTGCCTCATGCTCTTGAGCGCCTGTGTGACGATCGGTGTAGTGGCCGTGCTGGTGTTTTAGCCCTGAACGCGCTGGCCGCGGCCGTAGACAAGAAGCATTGTGATAATGACGACGCCAAAGATGACCTGGCGGCCGGCCTCTGGCATCTGCATGACGGCCAAGATGCTCTGCAGAATGGTGATGAGAATGACGCCGGCGACCGTGCCGGCGTAGCTGCCGCGTCCACCGAGGATGTTCGTTCCGCCGAGGACGACGGCGGCGATTGCGGGCAACAGGAACGGATCGCCCATCGCCTGGTAGGCCTTGGTTGTCTGCCCTGCGAGCATGATCCCGGCAAGCGCACTGCAAACGCCGGCGATCGCAAAGCATCCGACGATGACGAGGCGCGTATTCACGCCGGAGAGATAGGCCGCGCCCTCGCGGTTGCCGATCGCGTAGATGTAGCGCCCGAAAGGTGTGCGGTGCAGCAGAAACACAATGCACCCGCCCACGAGTATCCAGACGAAGACCAAGGTCGGAAAGCCGAACAGTGAGCGATCGACGGCCAAGAAGTGCATCAGGTCCGTTGCATGGTCCTGTGGCGCGAAGCCGCCCGTATGGAGCACCATGAGCCCTTGGGCCACCGTGTTGACGCCAAGGGTAAAAATCATCGACGGGATACGCAGAAATGCGACGCCGATCCCGTTGAAGATGCCGAACGCCAGTCCGGCCAATAAGCCAAACGGTATCGCGACCGCGGGGTCCCACCAGCCGGCCGCCGCCGTCGACATCATGCCGCCGACTGTCACGACCCACGGAATGGAGAGGTCGATATGTCCGAGCAGAATGACCAGCATGGCGCCGGAGGCGACTAGTCCGAGGAAGGTGGCGAATTGCAGTTGCTGCAAGAGGTAGGTCGGCGACAAGAAGTTGCTCGAATAGACGCTGCCGGCGGCCAACAAAAGAATGATGAAGCCGAAGGCGATGATGACCGATTTGTCGATCGTCTTGAGCATATCCAGCGCGCCTAGTGAAAGAGCTCAAGCCGGTTGCGAATCCGGACAACCGCAAACGCACCAAGACTGACAGCGGCGAGCAACACGGCACCTTGGAAGAGGGGCTGCCACAAGGGGGGCAAGTCAAACACAAACAACAGGTCGTCGACCGTACGCAGGATGAAGGCGCCAAAGATCGAGCCGATGGCCGTGCCTGTGCCGCCGTAAAGGGACGTGCCACCGATGACAACTGCGGCGATCGAGGACAGCGTCATAGTCGCGCCTTGGGGACCGCTCGCCTCGCCCGAGCCCGTGATGAAGGTCAAGGTCAGCCCGGCGATCGCGCAGAGCAGACCCGACATTGTGTAAGCCGCGAGCTTCGACCGGTTGATGTCAACGCCCGACAGGTAGGCGGCACCCTCCGCCGAGCCAGCCGCGTAGCAGCCCCGGCCGAGCGTGGATCGGCGAAAAGGTATCCAAATCAGCGCAACAACCAGCAACAGCAGAACAAGCGTCGTTGGAACAGTGCCGAAGACGGTGAATGTCATGAAGTCGGCGAGATCGTAATTCACGTTGCCACCCGGAATGGGCCGGATGAACAAGGCGATACCGAAGTACACGGCTCCCGTTGCCAACGTCGTGATGATCGGTTGGAGCCTGCCATAGACGACAATCGCCCCGTTGAAGAAACCGGCCGCCAGCCCGACCGCCAGCACGCCAACGACGCCGAGTGCCGTCTGGAGAGGCGTGCCGACGACAATCACCGATGCGACCGTGTTCGTCAGGACGACCATGAACCCGACGGAAAGGTCGAGGCCGCCGGTCAGAACGGGGATTGTCTGGGCCATCGCAATCAAAGAAAGCAGCACGGCCTTGTTCGCAGCCGTCGTCGCCACCGGCACGGTTAGGCCGACGGGATGCCGCGCAATGAACGTATAGAACATGACCGTGAAGACGGCGAGGGCCAGCAACGGACCGTAGTTCTGCGACAACCAGAGCCTGAGCTCTCTCATTGCGTGGCGACCTCCTGCCGTTGCTCGACTGGAAGGTTGAGCGATGACGCAACGATGTTGTGCTCGGTGATATCGGCCCCGGTTAGTTCCCGGACGATGCGCCCGTCGTACAGGATATAGACACGATCGCAACAGCCGATGAGTTCGTCATAATCAGTTGTGTAGTAGAGGATCGCCGTACCCGCGTCCGCCAATTCCCGTAGCAGCTGGTACATCTCCTGCTTTGTGCCGACATCGATGCCGCGCGTCGGGTCGTTTAGGAGAACCGTGTTGGCATCGGTCATCAGCCATTTCGCGATGACGACCTTTTGCTGGTTTCCGCCGGACAAGGTCGCCACGGGGTCGTTGACGTCGCCGACCTTGATGGACAGCTTGCGTACCATTTCGGCGATCTTCTTGTCCTCGGCGGCGCGGTCGACCGTAATGCCCTTGGTGAGCCGACTGATCGACGCCATGGAAATGTTGTCACGCACCGACATCGGCAGCATGAGCCCCTCGGACTTGCGGTCCTCGGGAATCAAGGCCATGCGGTACTTCTCCGACTTCGCTGTGCCCGGACTGCCGATGCCGGCGATCTGGCCGTCAATAGCCACGGTTCCGGATACCCCGCGCAAGACGCCGAACAATGCCAGCAGGAGTTCGCGTTGACCTTGCCCGTCGAGACCGCCAATGCCGACGATTTCTCCCTTGCCGACGGATAGGGAGATATCGTGGAGGCCGTCTTCCCACGAAAGATTTCTGATTTCGAGACGTGGCTCCGGCGGTGCCGCATGTACGGGTTTTGGCGGATAGACTTGGCTGTACTCGCGGCCAATCATGAGTTGGATGATCTCGTCGTCCGTCCGCGAGCCCTTGTCGAAAGTCTCGACATGACGGCCGTTGCGAAACACCGAGCAGCTGTCGGCCAGTTGCTCGATTTCGTGCATGCGATGGGAGATATAGAGGATCGCGAGGTTTTCCTCGCGAAGCTGTCCGAGGATCTTGTAGACCTCCTCAACGTCCGATGCGGTGAGGGCGGACGTCGCTTCGTCGAGGATCAGGAGTTTCGGCTGGCGCCCGAGTGCCTTGGCGATTTCCACCATTTGCCGGCGAGACAACGGCAGGTTCTTCACCAGCTCACCAGGGTGCACGTCGGCGCACCCAACCCGAGCCAAGAGTTCCTCGGCGCGTAGTCGCTGGGCCTTCCGGTCGATGAAGCCCCAACGCCCGGGTGGCCTGGTGATGCAGATATTGTCGGCCACCGATAGATCCGGCATCAGCGATAGTTCTTGGAAAATACAGACGATGCCGTGGCTGGTCGCGGCGGTCGGCGTCGGAAACGTTACCTCCTCGCCTTCCATAAACATTTGGCCAGATGTGGGCTGCACAACGCCGGCCATGATCTTGATTAGCGTAGACTTACCGGCACCGTTTTCGCCGAGCACCGCGTGGATCTCGCCACGTTCGCATTGGAAGTCGACGCCATCGAGGGCGACGACCCCGCCGTAGTGTTTGGCGACACTTTGCATTCGCCAGAAGGGCGTTGGTGGCTGTGCCGCGGCCATGTGTGATTCGGTCCTCCCCCCAAGAGGCCAAAGAAGGAGGCCCCACCCCGGTGGTCGAGGTGGGGCCTTCGCCGGCTCTACTGGTCGGCTTCTGTCTGCGCCATGATCGACGTCGCTAGAACGTTCACGCCGCACGGTGGAAACTCGTTGGGCGTGAAGAAGTTATCCGTCAGGTCCGGATAGTAATTGACGTCGGCTTCGAAGTTCGGGTGCTCGACCAACGGAATTGGCACGGAGACGTATTGCGGGAGCGTCTCACCCTGTAGTGCCGTCAGTGCCGTCTTTGCCGCGATCGCGACAAGACCCGGTGATTGACCAGCGGATGAGCACAACAGGCCGTCGTCGCCATGCTGGGCACAGAGCTTGCGGAAGCCGTTCTCGGCCTCGCCCGCCACCGGAATGAACGGATGACCCGCATCCATCAACGCCCGGACCGCTCCCGTGGAGCCGCCCTGCACGAACATGCCATCGAATTGGCCATGCACCGCAACCGCGTCGGCGACGACTTTCTGGGCCGTACCGTCGTCCCAGTTACCGACAACCTCGATAATCTCGTAACTGTTGCCAGATGCCTCGACGATCTCACGAAAACCAAGATGACGGTCGCGGTCGACCGAGTTGCCCTGGAGTCCGCGTACCTCCAGGACTTTGCCGGAACCGTCCAGATGGGTCTGAATCCACCGACCCATGATCCGCCCCATCTCGAGCTGATCCTCGTTCACCTGCAGAACGTCCTCGGTGTCGAGCACGTTATCGAACGGCACGAGAATCACACCGGCCCGCTTGGCCCGCCGGATCACTGGCTCGAACGCCGTCGGGTTCACGGCAATCGTCAGGATCGCATCGAAACCAGCGTTGATGAAGTTGTCGATGGCCGCGATCTGAGCGGACACGTCCGTGCCGGTCGAAACGATCTTTAACTCCTCGATCAATGGCGCAACCTCAGGCTGTTCCGAGTAAGCCTTCAGGGTTTTAATCATCTGAATGCGCCATGTGTTGCCGACAAAGCCGTTGGCGAGCGCGATGCGATACGGCGGCTCCTTCGCCGGGAACTTGAAGAATTTCGTTTCTTCGGCAAACGGTGTGAAGCATTGCTGCTCAACGCTGGCTGGTCCCGCGACGATCTCCTGCGCGTGGGCCGGCGCCGAGACCGTGGCGGCCGCCAAGATGGCTGCAGCGCCGGCAAATACGAGTGGTTTTGGTAACATCCACTTTCCTCCCTGACTTGGCTTCTCGAAGCGAACGGCTTGAGCCATTCAGTTAACCTGTTTGAACCGGCTGCAGCGTAAGGCCCATTCGTCCCGGTGCGCAACGCGCAAGATGGCTTTGGCCGAGGTGGGTGCCGCAGACCGCCCCGTCCGTTAGGTTAGAGCATCTCCACGCCTTAAGCCATATTGTATGAATAAACGGGTGGTTTAGGTTGAACGGAAAGGGTGATCTCTACGTTGCCCGCGCGTCGTGTAATAGGTGATGGGTCGAATGGGAAAGGCGAAGTATTGGTTTGTTGTGGTTGGGCTCGGGCTTTGGCTCGGCGCGCCGGGGCTTGCCCAGGAGCCACGAAAGCCCGACTTCAACGGCGAACAGATCGAGGCGATCGAGGATGTCGTCCGCAACTACCTGCTGTCCCATCCGGAGATCCTGAGGGATGCCGCCCGTGTCCTCGAGCAACGGGAGCGTGAGGCGGCGGCCGAGCGGCAGCGTCAGGCGATCGCACTGTACCGTGACGATATTCTCGCCGACCCGGACACGCCAGTCCTGGGAAATCCTGATGGCGACGTTACCGTGGTCGAGTTTTTCGACTATCGCTGCCCGTACTGCCGCGGTGTCGTCGACGATCTGTTTCGGGAAGTCGCGGCCGACGGCAATATCCGGCTGGTCATGAAAGAGCTACCCGTCTTGGGGCCGGCGTCGATCGAGGCCGCGCAAGCCGCCCTGGCGGCTGGCTTGCAAGGGCAATACCGAGAGCTGCACACGGCGCTGATGCGTGTTCCAGGCGGTCTTGATAAGCGGACCATTCTCAAGGTTGCGCGGGAAACCGGCCTCGATGTTCCGCAGCTTCGCGAAGACATGGATTCGCCGGCCGTCAAGGTGATGGTCGAACGCAACTTGGCGCTGGCGCAGGCGCTGAATGTCACCGGTACACCGAGCTTTATCGTCGGCGATACGATCGTGCCTGGTGCTCTCAACATGGCGCAATTGCGAACGCTGGTGGTGCGGGCTCGCCAGCAGGCCGCGCACAGCAACTGACGGCCTAGGGGAGGCCCATCTGCTTCAGAATCAGGCGCGTGATCGCGCTCTCGGGGTCAGCCATGTCCTTGACGACGCCCATATGCTCAACTCCGCCTATTGCCCTGGCGGTGCACGTTAGACCGACGTCCGAGGCCGCCTGCGCGTAGGTATCCGCTTGCCGTGCGAACTCGTCGGTTTCGTGCTCGCCATAAACGACCTCCAGGGCTGGGCGGGCCGTCGGCAAATGGCGCAGGGGACTGTGCGCCACAACATCATCCTCTTCTAGAGCAAGGGTTTCGTTCAGGTAGCAGAGCCGGATCGGTTCGAGGTCGAATACCCCGCTGATCGCGACCGCACCGCGGATATCCCTAGCCACGTCGATCGGATCGTCGGCCAACATCATCGCGGTGATGTGGCCACCGGCGGAATGTCCGGAAATGTGAATGCGTTGGGGGTCGCCGCCGTGACCGGCGATGTTGTCGCGCACCCAAGCCAAACCTGCCCGGCACTGGCGCAACAGCTCGCCCATCGTCACGCCGGGCATCAGTGCGTAGTTGGCAACCACGCAGACCGCGCCGGCCGCTACCAAGGGAAATGCGACAAAATCGAAGTCTCTGGCCTGAAAGGCACGCCAGTAGCCGCCGTGAAAGAAGACGTGTACCGGGGCTGGTCCGCTGCGCGCCGCCGGCAAGAAAATGTCGAGCGTCTCGGCTTCGGTTGGGCCGAAGGACACGTCCATGTGGCCGTCGAGCTCAGTGCGGGCCCTGGCGCTTTCCGACGCGTAGAAGTCGATAAACTCCTGGAAGTTCGGAATACGCGCGCGGTTGTCGTACTGGGCGTCGAGGCCCGGACGATCATAACCCCGAAAGATCGCTTCCCCCATTCTTGCCTCCTCAAAAGCCGGGCGATTCCCTAACAGTACAATGCGATCTACGCAGTGCTCACGACGCGTTCGCGGGCACGCGCGAGATGTCGGCGCATGGCGGCACGTGCCTTAAACGGCTCTTGGCGCCGGATGGCCGCGACGATGGCTTCGTGCTCGGCGAGGACCTCGGACCGTTGGCGGCGTAACCCGGTCAGGCTGATTGTCAGATGCATAACGCTCGTCGCCGGTTCTTTGAGCATCTCCATCATCCGTTCGAAATACCGGTTTTGGGACGCCCGGGAAACGGTCAGATGAAGCTGGTAAT
>CAJICA010000339.1_pt1 | contig 12618 bp, 10 predicted proteins | sample 9199501 | NCBI WGS metagenome assembly CAJICA01 (sample SAMEA7708319, study PRJEB35096) | sediment metagenome | biome: marine neritic benthic zone biome [ENVO:01000025]; feature: sediment [ENVO:00002007]; material: shallow marine sediment [ENVO:03000034] sea grass bed [ENVO_01000059] ... | reverse complement strand
GCCGGCAAGTTCGACGACGCGCACTACGGCCTACTCCACACCGCGGATGCGGACATCGCAGCCCTGGGTGCGCGGATCGGCGAATACGCCAAGGCGTCCGACCCGAGCGGCGCCGGCATCGAAGTGCGGCACGACACCGTCAATGTCGATGCGCGCCGCTTGTCCGAAAAGGAAACCGCCCGCGCCGTCCTGTATGCAATCAACCATTATTGCGAACAGCTCGATGACGAGTTCACTATAAGGAGCCTGGCCGATAGCCTCGACCGGCTTGCACAGGACAGTGTCGAACGCGTCGACAATTGCGCGCGTGTGGTCCGCAATCGCGACTTCGTGTTGGCATATCAACCGGTTTGCGATCTTGACAATCAGCAACCACACCACTTCGAGGCCCTTATCCGGTTCCCGCAGTCCGGCGACAAAGACCCCTATGACTTCGTCACATTTGCGGAGGAGGTCGGCCTCATATGTGAGCTGGACCTGGCGGTGGTTGCGAAGGTTCTGGATATTGTCGGCCCCGCGAACAAACAGGGACATAAATATGCGATCGCGGCAAACGTCTCGGGCCGCTCACTGAGTACGCCGTCATTTGTCAGGCGGCTCTTGGAGATGCTTGCCCAGTCGAACCCGAGCCGCGGCAGCGTCGTTTTCGAGATCACTGAATCGGCGAAGATCCGCGATCTTGTGGAAGCAAACAAGATTATCCAAGGGCTTCGGCAAGCGGGGTACGCCGTTTGCCTCGACGATTTCGGCGCAGGCGAGGCGGCGTTCGAATATCTCGGCGCCCTTGAGGTCGACATCGTGAAGCTTGACGGCGCATACATCCACAAAGCGTTCATCAGCCGCCGCGGAAAGGCCGTCTTGAAGGCGATGGCCAGCATGTGTTCGGAACTGTCGATCACGGCTGTCGCCGAACGGATTGAAAGCGCCGACCATCTTGGCCTCGTGCGCGATTGCGGCATCGGCTACGGCCAGGGCTACTACCTCGGCCGACCGCACACCGATCTCCTGACGTTTGCCGCGCCGCGCCCAAGAATCTTCATCGAAGCCAACAGCGGCAATGCTCCTCGTCGCCCGTCAAATGGTGCTGCCGCATGACGCAACCACTGCGGCACGCGGATCAGTCCGACCTAACCTTGCTCGCGCCATACGCTGGCGCCGAAATCAGATTGACCGCAGACCTATCTGTCAATTCGACGAATGAACTTGGCAGCGAGCTTCTGCACCACTGCGGTGACGCAGTGCGCAGCGGGGCGACGCAAGCGTTGGACAGCGGCGCCGCAACGCAGGCTATGTGCGAACTGCCGGGCAACGAAACGAACCGGCAGATAGAACTGACGTTCCTGCCATCGGCGCCCGGTGTCGTCGTGCTGGGGCGTGATACCAGCCTCGAGCGGCGCATGCACGCCGTTCTGGTCGAGTCACGCCAACGCTACCAGGACCTGGTGGCGATATCCGGCGACTTCGCCTGGGAAACCGACCAGTCCGGTGCGTTCGTCTTCGTGTCGCCCAAAGGAGCGCTGGGGTATGCGGCGGCGGAGCTGATCGGCCGACGGCCGTCCGATCTGCTCAGCGATGACGCGTTGGCCGATACCGTCTCCTATTTCTCGTGCAAGGCGCCGGTGCAAGATGCAATCGTCTGGCTGCGCGATGCCGGCGGCCAGGCGGTTTGCCTGAAGACATCGGCCTTGCCCGTCTTGGCGGGTGATACGCAATGGACCGGTGCCCGCGGCATTTGTCGAGACATATCCGAACAGCTAGCGCGGGACGGGGAGTTGGCTAACGTCCAACTGCGCGAACAGACCGCCGGGTTCATTGCCGGCCGCATGCGTGACGAAATCCATCCGAAGGACATGCTGGAGGCGGCGGTCTCGGCGCTCGGCCGGGCGCTCGGTGTCGCGGCGGCGGTGTTCACCGCCGAAGGCGAACACTTCGCTTGCGTCGCATCGGCGGGGTCTATCGAACGGAAGGCGACGGAATGCGCGCTGACGGTCTTGCGAACCCAGAAGTCGTTTGCCAAAAGAGTGGGTGGACAGGACGTTCTTGGCCGAACGACCAGTTACCGTGGCGAGATCAACGGCGCCGTCTTGCTGGCCCGACCTGTCGGGGACACAGGCTGGGCTGAAAGTGACAGTCAGCTCCTGGAGGCCGCGGCACGCCAACTCGGCATCGCGCTGCGTCAAATCCGTGATCAGCAAGAGCTGTACCGGCTGTCCAACACCGATGCCCTGACAGGGCTCCTGAATCGCCGGGCATTCAAGCTGTCGCTGCGTGAGGCCATCGGCAGCGCTCAGCCTGCCGGCGCCGGTGGTGCACTGATTTACATCGACCTCGATAACTTCAAACCGATCAACGACGAACTCGGCCACGCGCAGGGCGACGAGACGCTGCGCGCCGTTGCCAAACTTCTGCTCGATGACGCACCCGAGAGCGACTTCGTCGCGCGGCTCGGCGGCGATGAGTTCGCAACTTGGCGCGCGGGTGCCGATGAGACAAACGCGATAGCATGCGCCCGCACCTTGCTAGCCGGGATCGAACGGCTCGGGCGTTCCTTCGCCACATCGGGCGCACGGCTGGGCGCTTCCATCGGCATTGCCATGCTGGATCGCTCCGACGATAACGACGGCGCGAACCTCGTGGCGCGTGCCGACGCGGCGATGTATGAAGCGAAACGGGGCGGCAAGGGGCGATGCGCGGTCGCCTCGCGCCCTGAACGAGCGGGCTAGCCGATGCGCGGATCAAACGCAATCAGCTACGAGGAAGCCAAGCGCCAGGCCCGGGGTGGCAGCGAAGATCGGCGGCTGCTGGCTGCCAACCCATCTACGCGACCGGAAATCCTGTATTTCCTTGCTGAAGACGAAAGCGTCGAAGTTCGCCGGGAAATCGCCAAGAACGACGGCACACCGTGGCAAGCGGCGGACCTACTCGGTGCGGACGGCGACAACGATGTCCGGCTCTTTCTCGCCGACAAACTGGCGCGGCTTCTACCGACCTTGCGCGAGGACGAGCGCGAGCATGTCTATCAGCATGCCGCCGAGGCCATTGCCAAGCTTGCGCGCGATCAGGCTTCGCGGGTCCGCGAGATCGTTGCCGGCGCCCTCAAGGATATCGTCGACGCGCCGCCGGACATCGTGAGTGTCTTGGCACGCGACGAGGAACTGTCGGTCGCCGGGCCGATCCTCGAGTGCTCGCCGGTGCTCACTGACGATGACCTCCTCGACATCATCGCATCGACGAGCACAATTGGTGCCCACGGCGCGATCGCCCGGCGGCGCGAGGTCTCGGCGAACGTCTCGGACGCCATCGTCGAGCACGGCGATACCTCGGCGATCGCAGACCTACTCGCCAACAAGAGCACGCAAATACGCGAAGAGACGCTAGATCGGATTATCGCTCAGGCGGAAAAGAACCCGAGCTGGCACCCACCGTTGGTGCGCCGGCCGAAGCTGCCCACATCCGCCGTCCTGCGTATCGCCGGATTCGTTGCCGATAAGTTGCTGGCCGAACTGAACGAACGCCTGGACCTTGACGAACACACCAAGACGGCACTCGCCGATTTTGTGCGACGCCGGATTCAAGACGACGCCAACGGGTCGGACGTCTCGGCACGTCAAGTCGCCGACCCGGACTGGGCGGAGACCACCGAAGATCCGAAGCAGCGCGCGGAGAGATTGCAACGTGCCGGGAAACTCGACGAGGAAGTGATCGCCGAGGCGTTGCTGGCCGGGGATCGGCGCTTCGCCACGGCTGCGTTGACGCTGGCGACAGGGCTGACGAACGATGAGGTGACTCGTCTTCTGGCGGCCCATAATCCGAAGGGGGTTGTGGCTCTCGTTTGGAAAGCGGGCTTCAGTATGGACTTGGCGGTCCGACTGCAGATGCAGCTGGCGGGCATCCCGCCTGCGAAGACTTTGCGCGCACGCAAAGATGGTGACTACCCGCTGTCGCCGACGGAAATGAAGTTTCAGCTGGAGTTTGTTACCGGCTAACCGCCGTCGTGCCAGATCGCGGTGCCGACACCCTCGTCGGTGAACGTTTCGAGCAGCAGCGCATGTTTCGTCCGGCCGTCCAGGATGACCGCCGCTTCGACGCCCGCTTCGAGCGCATCGAGGCAGGTCTCGACCTTGGGAATCATGCCGCCGTGAATCGTGCCGTCGCCGATCAGGTCGCGGGCCCGCTCTTGGTTCATGTCGGCGACAAGATGCCCCTCGCCATCCAACACGCCGACCACGTCGGTCAACAACAATAGGCGCGTCGCCTTGACGGCGCCGGCGATGGCGCCGGCCACCGTGTCGGCGTTGATGTTGAGCGTCTCGCCCTCGCTGCCGATACCGATTGGCGCGATGATAGGAATGATCTGCGACTCTCGCAGCGTGTCCAGGATCGTCGTATCGATGTGATGCGGGGTGCCGACAAATCCGAGGTCGATCACGGCCTCGATATTCGAATCTGTTTTGCGCTTTCTGTGCTGCAGCTTGTGCGCGCGGATCATGTTGCCGTCCTTGCCGCACAAGCCGATGGCCGTGCCGCCCGCGTTGTTGATGTCCGATACGACGGCTTTGTTGATCGACCCGCACAGCACCATCTCCGCGACCTCAACGGCGGCCTCGCCGGTCACCCGAAGCCCGTCGACGAACTCATGCTCGATCTTCAACCGCTCCAGCATCTTGCCGATCTGTGGGCCGCCGCCATGGACGACGATGGGCTGGATGCCGACCTGCTTCAGCAGGACGATGTCACGCGCGAAGCTTGCCGACAGCGCGGCATCCCCCATGGCGTTGCCACCATACTTCACGACGAAGGTCGCACCGCTATAGCGGCGCATGAACGGTAAAGCCTCGGAGAGGACACCCGCCTTCGCAACCAGTTCGTCGATTGTCTTGCCGGCCTGGTCGGTCATGTCGGTGTCGTACCCGCCATGCTCTAAAAAGGGAAGCCTATTGCCGGGCGAGGCGGCCGATCTCGGCGCGTAATTCCGCCACTCCGAGACCCTTATGGGCGCTGGTCGCCGCCACGAACGGCAACGCCGCGGGCCGCGCGGCCATGGCGGCGCCTACGTCCGTGATCAACACCTGCAGCGGCCCCGGCTTCAACTTGTCCGCTTTTGTCAGAACGACCTGGTAGACGACGGCGGCACCGTCCAGGAGATCCATGATCTCACCGTCGGCTGGCATGAGCCCGCGCCGGCCGTCAACCAGGAGGAACAGCCGCCGCAACTGCGGCCGGCCGGCCAGATAATCGCGGACGAGCGCCGTCCATCGCGCGACATCGGTCTTCGACACCTTCGCGTAGCCGTATCCCGGCAGGTCAACCAGGACCAAACGCTCGGCCAAGGAGAAGAAGTTGAGCTGCTGTGTACGCCCGGGCGTGTGGCTGGTGCGGGCGAGGTTGCGCCGGTTGGTCAGCGCATTCAGCAGGCTCGATTTCCCGACATTGGACCGGCCGGCGAACGCGACCTCCGGCTCGTCACCCGCTGGTAAAGCATGGATTTCGGTGGCGCCGAAGACGAAACGGCATTCCTGCGCAAATAGCCAGCGCCCGAACTCCAGCTCTTCCCGGGCGTAGGCTGGCGCACCGCCGGCTGCGGCGTCGGCCATCGGCGCTAGGTCGTCGCCTTTCCGCCGATCCCGACGCCCATGCGGCGCATGATCACATACTGCTGGCCAATGGACAGCAAGTTGTTCCACGCCCAGTAAATCACCAAGCCCGCCGGAAAACGCGCCAAAAAGATGGTGAAGATCACCGGCATCATCAGAAAGATCTTTGCTTGAACCGGGTCGGGCGGCTGTGGGTTTAGTTTTTGCTGCAGGTACATGGTCACGCCCATGATCAGCGGCCAGGCACCCAAGGCCAGGAGCGCGGGTGGGTCAAACGGAATGATGCCGAACAGGTTGAAGATGTTCGTCGGGTCGGCCACGGAGAGGTCTTTGACCCAGCCGAAGAACGGCGCCTGCCGCATTTCGATCGACACGAACAGTACTTTGTATAAGGCGAAGAACACCGGGATCTGAATGACCATCGGCAAGCAGCCGGAGACCGGATTAACCTTCTCCCGCTTGTACAGGGCCATCATCTCCTGCTGCATCTTCTGCCGATCGTCGCCAACCCGCTCGCGCAGTTCCTGAATCTTGGGCTGCAGCGCCTTCATGCGGCTCATCGACTTGTAGGACTTGTTGGCGAGCGGGAAGAACGCCGCCTTGATCAGCACCGTCACGAACAGGATCGAAAGGCCGAAGTTTTCGAACATGCCGGCGAAGAAGATCAGCAAACGAAGAAACGGCTTGGTCAAAAAGAAGAACCAGCCGAAATCGATCGCGCGATCGAACAGTTCGATGTTCATCTCGACACGGTATCTGTCGAGGATCTCGAGCTGCTTCGCGCCCACGAAGAAATGGCTGACAGCCTGGATGCTGGCACCTGGCTGAATGACCTGTTCGCTGCCGAGGTAATCGGTCTGGTACCGATCGACGTTGTCGCGGAACGTGTGCGAGAAACGCATGTTGTTGCGGTCCGCGCGGTTCGGAATCAGTGTGGCAAGCCAATACTTGTCCGTGAATCCAATCCAGCCGTCCGTCTGTTCCTCTGTGATGCTGCCGCTGTCGCGCAGGTCTTCGTAACTGTGCTCTTTCAGACTCCCGCCGAAGACACCGATCGGTCCCTCATGCAGGATGAAGAAGCCGAGGGTGTCGGGCGTGTTAACACGCGTGATGCGGCCAAACGGAAACAACCGAACGGACGCGTCGCCTTCGTTCACGACCTGCTGGGTAACCGTGAACATATAGTCCTTGTCGACCGCAAGAGTCCGGATCAGCCGCAGGCCGTTGTCGAGCGTGGTTTCGAGCACGACCGGCCTGTCGACCGTCAGTTCATCTTGCCGTGTGGTCCAGTTCGTGCCGGCGGCGCCGAAGACATTGCCGCCCCCGTCGACCCAGCCGAACTCGGCGAAGTAGGGGTTCTGGCTGCCGGTCGGCGACATCAGCACGATGTTGTCGCTGGCCGGGTCGATTTCTTCACGGAAATGCACGAGGACAATGTCGTCGATCCGCCCGTCGGCGAGATTGATGCTACCGCGCAACGAGGGGCTGGCGATCTGAACCCGCTCGGCCCCCGCAATGACCTCGTTGCGATCCTGCGGGAGCGCGCTGGCGCCCAGCGGCGCGTCCGGAACGGCGGTCGGCGACGGCAGGTCGGACACCGACTGATCCTGGCGCACGAGCTGGCGTTCCTGATCCTGCGGGCTGACGAACAGGAACTGGAAGCCCAGCAGAATGGCCAGGGACAGCACGATGGCTAGGAAAAGGTTCTTTTGATCCACCATTCGGGTGGCCGACTCCTCTCAGTCTCAGCCCTGGGCCGCGTCGCGGCGCGTCTCCGGCACGGGGTCATAACCGGCGCCGCCCCAGGGGTGGCATCGGGCGATTCGCCTGACCGCCAGCCAGCTGCCCCTGACAGGACCATGCGAACAGACAGCGTCATATGCATATTGGGAGCAGGTCGGCTGAAATCTGCAATTTGCGCCCAACACCGGGGACAAAGCATATTGATAAATGCGGATCAACAGCCGCAGCACGAGACCGACGCCGCGTGAAACCACCCCGCCCATCACCGCCCGTCCTTGTGCAAGCGCCGCAGGGCCGTCTCGAGATCGGTCAAAATCTCGCGATACCGCGCCGCCGGCGTGGTGCCACGCGCGATCAGCACATAATCGGTCCCAGGCCGGCCGCATTTGCCAAGCACGGTTTCCGCCGCGGCGCGTAGTCGACGCCTGGCCCGGTTGCGGACTACGGCCGAACCGACCCGCCGGCTGGCGGTCAAACCCACCCGCACGGCAGCGCCCGCGGGCTCGGGCCGCGGGGCCATCTGTAGGACGACGCTCGGCCGCGCGCAGCTCCGCCGGGCCGCGGTCACCCGCACAAACTCTCGGCGTTTCTTCAGCCGCTCAAGTTTGGCGGCCATTGGCGAGCTCCGTTTCGGACGGGGCCGTCAGGCGCAGAGGCGCTTGCGACCCTTCGCCCGTCGCCGGGCCAGGATGCGCCGCCCCCCGACGGTCTTCATACGTGCGCGGAAGCCGTGCCGGCGCTTGCGCACCAGGACGCTCGGCTGAAAGGTCCGTTTCACCGTGTTGCTCCATATTGGCGGGGGCTTGGACGGCGCGGTGTATAGGGTTTTGTAGGGCCCAAGTCAATGTAGCGCCCGCGTACCGGCGATCCCAACCGTCTCACGTACAGGTGAATAGTTACGATCCCAGAGCGTGACCACCTTGTGACCGACCTCATCCATCCTCAGCTTATTAAGGATGTCAGGGACCCGATTGCCATGAAAAGTGCCGAGGCGCTTCGTCGGTTTTGGCCACTGCTTTTGATCGCGAGCGCCGTCATTGCCTTTTTCGTGCTCGAGCTCGACCGCTTCCTGAGCTTTCAAGCGCTTAGCGAGCACCGGGCGGCGCTCCTGGCCTGGGTCCACGATAACGCCGTGCTCGCGGTCGTCACTTATATGGCGGTCTACGCGGGTGCCCTGGTTGTGTTTCCGCCGTCGGGGGCGATGCTGACTATCACCGGCGGTTTTCTCTTTGGCGGCATTCTGGCCGGTACCTACGTCATCTTCGCCGCAACGCTGGGCGCCACCCTGCTGTTCATCGTCGCCAAGACGACGATCGGCGATCTTCTGCGGGAACGGGCCGGGGCCGGCATGAAACGCATGGAGGCCGGCTTCAGGGAGAACGAGTTGAGCTACCTTTTGGTTTTGCGGCTCATCCCGCTCTTCCCGTTCTGGCTGGTTAACGTGGCGCCGGCGTTTCTCGGCGTCTCTTTAAGGACCTACGTCATCGGTACGTTTGTCGGCATCATTCCCGGCACATATGTCTATGCCAGCGTCGGCAACGGCCTCGGCGCGCTGCTGGACGCCGGTGCTGAGCCCGATCTGGGCATCATCTTTCAGCCGCAGATCTTGCTGCCGATCATCGGTTTGGCGCTTCTGGCCCTGATTCCGGTCGTCTACAAGAAATTGAAAACGCGGCCGGCCTAGTTCGGCCAGGGGGCAAGCATGGCGTCGGGAACGATCAAGGCAGATATCTGCGTGATTGGCGCCGGGTCGGGCGGCCTCGCCGTGGCGGCCGGTGCCGCCCAGATGGGCGCCCGGACGGTCTTGTTCGAAAAGGGCAAAATGGGTGGCGACTGCCTGAACTATGGCTGTGTCCCCTCGAAGGCGCTGTTGGCCGCCGGCAACGCCGCCGCCGGCTTCGGCCGGGCGCGCCATTTCGGCGTGAACGGCGCCAATCCGCAGGTCACATTCCCGCAAGTCCACGACCATGTGCAGGGGGTCATCGGGACAATCGCGCCCCATGACAGCGTCGAACGCTATGAAGGTTTCGGCGTGACCGTCCTGACCCAGCCCGCCCGGTTCTCCGGGCCGTCTGAGGTGGTGGCCGAGGATGGCACCCGGGTGACGTCACGGCGGTTCGTGGTGGCCACGGGTTCCTCCCCCGGCGTGCCGCCGATCCCGGGCTTGGACACCGTGCCCTTCATGACCAATGAAACCGTGTTCGACCAAACGGAACTGCCGCGTCATTTGATCATCATTGGCGGCGGCCCGATTGGTATTGAGATGGCCCAGGCCCACCGTCGCCTGGGCGCGCAAGTCACTGTTCTCGAAATGTTCTCGGCTCTGGCGCATGACGACCCCGATTTGGCCGAGGTTGTGAAGGATCGGTTGCGCGAGGAAGGCGTCGTCCTACGTGAGGGCATCGCCATCGACCGTATTGAGGCGCTCGGCAATGGCGACGGCATCGCCGTCGTGCTGAAGACCGATGAGGAAGAAGAGCGGGTGGAGGGCACTCATCTCCTGGTGGCTGCCGGGCGTCGGCCGAACCTGTCCGGCCTGGATTTGGAGGCAGCCGGCATCGAGTACACGCCAAAGGGGATCACCGTCGACGCCCGCCTGCGATCGAGCAACAAGCGGGTGTTCGCTGTGGGCGATATCGCCGGTGGCTATCAATTCACCCACATCGCCGGCTATCACGCCGGCATCGTCATTCGGAACGCGCTGTTTCGCCTGCCGGCCAAAGTCGACTACAGGGCCGTCCCGTGGGTCACCTATACGGATCCCGAGCTAGCCAACGTCGGTTTGACCGAGAAGGCGGCCCGCGAGAAGCACGGCGACACGATCCGGGTCGTGACGACGCCCTTTTCCGAGAACGACCGCGCCCAAGCGGAGCGCGAGACGGTCGGCATGGTTAAAGTCGTAACCGACAAGAAAGGCCGCATCCTCGGGGCCGGCCTCGTCGGCTATCACGCCGGCGAATTGCTGCAGCCATGGGTGTTGGCGATCAGCCAAGGGCTGAAGATCTCGGCGATGGCCAGTATCATCGCGCCCTACCCGACAATGGGCGAGGTAAACAAGCGCGTCGCCGGGGCCTACTACACCCCCGCCCTGTTCTCCAACCGGACCCGCCGGCTGGTGCGACTGCTCGGCTTGTTTGGCTAGGCGGCCGACCCTAAATCACCATAGGCGCTGGGAAATTTTGATATGTAGGGCAAATGGCCGGCAAGGAGCGCCGCATAACACCCCCGCTGGCGCGGAGCCTGTCTGTACGGCTGCTGGTGCTGACGATCTTTTTCGTCATGCTCTCGGAAGTGCTGATCTATGCACCGTCTCTCTCGAATTTCCGCATCAACTGGTTCGAAGAGAAGATCCACACGGCCCATCTGGCCATTCTCGCCCTGCAATCGACGCCGGAGCAGCTCGTCAGCGATGAGTTGAAGGCGGATCTTCTCCAGTCCGCCGGGGCGAATGCCGTGATCTTGAGAACGCCGGATCGGCGCCTGCTCCTGTATACGAGGCAACCGCCACAGGTCGACGAGACCATCACGGTCGGCGACCTGTCGTCGGTGCGCGAGGTCGGCAACGCCCTCGCCACGTTGCTGCGCCAGGATAGCCGGGTCGTCCATTTGTTGGGTCCCTCCCCCCGCGACCCGCGGCTGACCGTCGAGGTGGTCTTTCCGGACGATGAGCTGCGCGCCGAAATGCGGGTCTTTTCGCGCAATATCCTGGTCTTGGCCCTGATCATCTCCGTGCTCACGGCGGGGCTCCTGTACATCACCCTGCTGACGCTGGTTGTCCGGCCGATGCGGCGCATCACCAAAGGCATCACAGAGTTTGCCCAAAACCCGGAAAACGCGACCATTGGCCTGCAACCAACGAAGCGGACCGATGAGATCGGCGTTGCCCACTCCGTCGTCGTCGACATGCAGAAGGATGTGCGGGCGTCGCTGCGGCAGAAGGATCATCTGGCGGCGCTCGGCTCGGCGGTCAGCAAGATCAACCATGATTTGCGAGGCATCCTGTCGACCGCCTTGCTGATGTCGGACCGGCTGTCACAGCTCGATAATCCGGAGGTCAAGCGTCTCGTCCCGCCGCTGGTGCAATCGGTCGACCGGGCGATCAGCCTCTGTACGCAGACCCTGAGCTTTGCGCGTGACGAGGGCCCGCGGCTCGATCTCGCCCGATTTCGCTTGCGCGGGTTGCTCGAGGACGTCAACGCCGACATCGCCGCACTAAATGCCGGCAAGTCCAAATTGGATAATCAGGTCGGCGACGAACTGGTGTTGGAGGCGGATCGCGATCAGCTCTATCGCGTGTTCTCGAACCTGGCCCGCAACGCACTGGAAGCCGGCGCCCGCGTGGTTCACGTGTCTGCCGAGAACGGCCGCGACGAGATCAATATCGCCGTGCGCGACGACGGGCCCGGTGTGCCTCGCGCGACACGCGACCGGTTGTTCAAACCATTTGCCGGCTCGGCGAAGAAGGGGGGGACGGGTTTGGGCCTGGTCATTGCTCGAGACGTGATGCGCGCCCACGGCGGCGACATCGAGCTGGCCGAGAGCGGCGACAGCGGTACCGTCTTCCGCTTGCGCCTACCAAAGAGCGGCCCGTCCCGATCTAGTCGAGCTGCATCACCATCGCCTTGAGATAGGCGGTTTCCGGCAAGAATACATGGGCGGGGTGATCCGGCGCGGCGCCGGCGACCCGCAAAATCCGGCCCGTCCGCCCGGCATCGCGTAGACCGCGCCGCACCTGATCGGCGAAGGCGGGGGTGTCCACATGGTAGGAACAAGACGCCGCCAGCAGGAAGCCGCCCGGCCGGACCAGACGGGCCGACGCCGCCGTCATCTTCCGGTAGCCGCGCAGTCCGGCGCCCATGTCCTTGCGCGATTTGACGAAGGCCGGTGGATCGGCGACGACAATGTCGAAGCTTTCCTTGTCCTTCGCGAACTGGTGCATCGCCCGGAAGGCATCGCTCTTAACGAAGCGACAGCGGTCGGCGACGCCGTTCTGCGCCGCCGCCATCGCGGCGAGTTCGAGCGCTGCCCCGGAGCGGTCGACCGCCACCACTTCATGGGCACCCCGGGCCGCTGCCGTGATGCCGAAACCGCCGGTGTAGGCATAGAAATCCACGACCCGTTTGCCCTCGGCCAGGGCCGCGACAAAGGCGCGGTTGTCACGCTGATCGTAGAACCATCCCGTTTTTTGGCCGCCAAGTGGGTCGCAAACAAAGGTGCAGCCGTTTTCCAGTAGTGAGATCGGGCTGTCAGGCACGGCCAGCTCGGTCTTTGTGTACGTGCT